>OGWY01001530.1_pt1 | contig 17823 bp, 19 predicted proteins | sample 1576121 | NCBI WGS metagenome assembly OGWY01 (sample SAMEA3541543, study PRJEB24748) | human gut metagenome | biome: human gut; feature: human-associated habitat; material: faeces | place: China | collected 2012 | reverse complement strand
AAAACTGTTTTTTCAGCGATGAAGTCCCCGACCGTTGGGGCGACTGTATTGCGGCACGCAATCTTGGCATCACCACATTTCTGAGCACGCCAATTCACTTACCGGATGGATCATTCTATGGCACGCTTTGCGCCGCCAGCAGTGAGAAGCGCCAGTGGAGTGAACGCGCGGAACAGGTCTTACAGTTATTCGCCGGACTGATTGCACAATATATTCAAAAAGAGGCACTGGTTGAACAGCTGCGCGAAGCTAATGCTGCGCTGATTGCGCAATCGTATACCGACTCGTTAACCGGTCTACCGAATCGGCGGGCGATTTTTGAAAATCTGACGACGCTGTTTTCTCTCGCCCGGCATCTTAACCATAAGATAATGATCGCGTTTATCGATCTGGATAACTTCAAATTAATCAATGATCGTTTTGGTCATAATAGTGGCGATCTGTTTCTCATTCAGGTTGGCGAGCGCCTTAATACGCTCCAGCAAAATGGCGAAGTTATTGGTCGTCTCGGCGGTGATGAGTTTTTGGTTGTTTCACTGAACAACGAGAATGCGGATATTTCGTCGCTGCGAGAACGTATTCAACAACAAATACGCGGAGAATATCACTTAGGTGATGTTGATTTGTATTATCCTGGTGCCAGTCTTGGCATAGTAGAAGTCGATCCTAAAACGACCGATGCAGACAGTGCCCTGCATGCTGCCGATATCGCGATGTATCAGGAGAAAAAACATAAACAGAAAACACCTTTTGTCACGCATTCAGCGCTACATTCCTGAGGCGTATTCACATCCTTTTGATTGGTGATAACATGCGAATCGGTATTATTTTTCCGGTTGTAATCTTCATTACAGCGGTCGTATTTTTAGCATGGTTTTTTATTGGCGGCTATGCTGCCCCGGGAGCATAAAGATGAAAAAAACAACGATTATTATGATGGGTGTGGCGATTATTGTCGTACTCGGCACTGAGCTGGGATGGTGGTAACGTCACATCTAAAAAATAGCAAAGGCTGCTTGTGTGCAGCCTTTGTGCAATTTAAGCGTTAACTTTTAATCTTCCTGTAGATAAATAGCACAACAATCGCACCAATAACGGCAACCACGAAGCTGCCAAAATTGAAGCCATCGACTTTACCAAAGCCAAACAGCGTGCTGATCCATCCGCCGACTACGGCACCGACTATCCCCAGCAGGATAGTCATAAAGAATCCACCACCATCTTTACCTGGCATGATCCACTTCGCCAGAATACCGGCAATAAGCCCAAAAATAATCCATGACAGAATGCCCATTGTTTCCTCACTTATCTGTTTTGCATTAGCGGGTTAGTCGCTGATAAAAAGCATAGCACAACATCGGGAGGGTAAGATTTGTGACGAGCATCACGGAGGAATTTTTTGCGATGGCGCAGAAATTGCGCCATCAACGATCAGTGATAATTACCAACCACAAACATCATGTTCGTTTTCCGTGTCATAAGAACGCACGGTATTCACCAGATCTTTTATCACTTCAGCCGCCACTTCTGGCACCAGCAAAGTCATCGGCGTCTCTGTTTCATAATCGACAGAAACGCCATTGCTGTTATTGGTGACGGTCACGGTATACGTTGCTTTGCCCATGATTCATTTCCCGTTATGAATGACTTTCCGTTGTTGCGCACCTTCCATCAGGACTTCAGGAGCAACGAAGAAGTCAATGTTGAAATAAGTATCGTCAGTCATGGCTTCAATGTTGTGCCACTTTTCTGGAGGGAACACCGCAAACTGCCCCGCTTCGATAAGGATCACCTGATCAGGCTCTGCACTGTGTTCATCAGCGTAGCCGAGATATTTGACCGCCCCATGCATAACGGAAAGGCGTGGGTAAACCCCCGGGCGCGTTCCTTTATCAAAATGACGTTCGAATATTCCGGCAGGTGCAGTTTGTTTATTCCAGAAAGGCGTTGAGCGCGTATGAATATAATTCTGTGGGATTTGCAGCATCCTTTTCCCTCCTTCGGTGAATGCGCTGAAAACGGTTTATTCCAGCCGTTTCAGGGTACGCCTGATAATTTGCATTTTAAATACCATTTATTGGTTACTTTTTAGCACCGTATCAGAGAAGAATCAGGGAGGATTACAGGTGGGAAGCCCGCGGCAACGCGGGCTGAAAGCATCAGGATTGCAGCGTCGCCAGTCGGGCGGCGAAACCCACGAACATCAAACCAATCAGTGAGTTGCCCACTTTAGCCAGTTTCTTTTTGGTACGTATGTACTGCGTGACAAAAGCCCCAGAAATAATCAGGAAGCTCAAATAGCAGAAACTCACCAGTTCCAGCGTCGTCGCCAGAATAAAGAATGAAATTCCCGTATGTGGGGCATTAACATCGATAAACTGTACGAAAAACGACACATAGAACAAAATGGCTTTCGGATTAGTCAGGCTCAAAATTAACGCGCGCTTAAAAATGGCACCGTATTGGGGCTCATCGGATTTGGCCTCGCTATTTTTACCCTTCAGGGTCGCGTAGAGAATTTTACTCCCCAGATAGAGCAAATAAAACGCACCAAGATAACGTACGATGTTGAATAATATCGGGGTGGTCTTAATTAATGTCGCCACTCCAGCCCATGCCAGAAACATCAATACCGCATCGCCAATAAATACACCACAGGCCGCAAGATAACCGCCTTTCATACCGCTACTGACGCTATTTTTGAGTACAAACAGGGTATTTGGCCCTGGCACCAACACAATAAAAATGGCCCCAACCAGATAGGTCCAGTAATTCAGAACCCCGTATTCAGCGAACACATTAACCTCTTTAATTATCTTTCGATCATGCGCGATTAAAGGTGAATATGCTAACCAATCTGTAGCGGCTTAGAAAGGAGAAAATCAGGTTTTAACCTGATATCAACCCGATAATTGAATCATTAATCAGGCATGCTCCAGTGAAAAATTCGGGTAGTGCTCGGCAAAATACTGGCGTAAAAATTCTACCGTTATCCGCACTTTCGCTGACGTCGACAGCTTTGAAACATAAACGGCCCAGACATTCGCTGGCTGGTAATATTCCGGTAGCACTTGTACTAAATTACCACTGGCGGGAAACAGCCTGGCGACATCGATTTTTACGTGGTCCGGAAAAACACCGAAGCAAGACTACTTGGAAAGAACATACAGAATACGTTTGACGCAGAATAAGGTATTTGAGATACTGAAGACCACTTCTTCTGAACGGAGTTTCAATCCTGTACAGGAATTCATCGCACAAGAGACATGGGACGGACAACCTCGCATAGCCACAACCATCATAGATTATCTTGGAGCGGATGACACTCTGCTTGTCAGGGAACAAACGAAAATATGGTTTGTGGCAGCTGTAACCAGAGTATTCAATCCAGGTTGCAAGTTTGACAACGTACTGACCTTGCCCGGTCCGCAAGGCATTGGAAAAAGTACCTTCTTCAAAGCCATCAGTGGGAGATGGTTCAACGATTCGTTCTCTTTCGCCAGTGGTGACAAGGAGAAAGTGGAAACCATAACCAACGGTTGGATTATTGAAATCAGTGAGTTGAACGGCTTGAAACGTGCGAATGACGCGGAAGCTGCCAAGGCTTTTCTAAGCCGATGCAGTGATTATATGCGTCCGGCTTACGGACACAAGGTTGTGGAGTTCATGCGGCATAATGTCTTTGCTGCGACTACTAATGAAATGAACTTTCTGCAAGGAGACAATGGAAATCGCAGATGGTGGATTATCCCAGTCAAAGGCAACGGTCATGTGTCAGATTGGTTGGATGATTTGCAACGTTCCGTTCCTCAATTTTGGGCAGAGGCATATACCTATTATAAGCAAGGTATGAAATTATACTTGACTCCCAATATGGAGGTAGAGGCCAACGAGATACAGATGCAACATTCCAACATCATTGTTGACCCTATTATAGAGGACATAGAAATGTATCTGGAACGTGAGGTTCCCATGCAGTATGCAAGTTGGATGATTCCGACGCGACTAGCATATCAGAAAGGAGCATACTCAGAGCCAAATTCCACAATGACCTCACTCAATATGGTTTGTGCCCGGCAGATTATAGAGGAACTGCCCAATGATTTGGTCAGACAAAATTCGTCCAAATACACTTCGCAATACATCAACCGCCTGATGTCCATGATTCCAAATTGGAAACGGAGCGAACAGGAGAAGGTCAAGGGGCTGCATCCAGCCTACTGCGATAAGACGGGACGGACGAAATACCCATGGGTGAGGGTGGACGCTCCAAGTGAAGAGTCCTGCGCGACACTGCCAAGTGAACAGGAATTGCCATTCTAATTTCAAAATAAGGGAAAAGAAAAAACTAATGTCCCCTTGTCCCTTTTGCCCTCCAAAAAGAACAAAAACAGGAAGTAAGTAAAATAGAAAGTTATAAGAACGCTTGGGACACGGGACAATATAAATCACAATATGAGAAAAGAAGAACTTATCAAACAGCTACAAGAACGTGACTCGCTGCTGGCAAATGCGGTCAGCCACATGGTGGAGTATATTCAAGACCGTTACCCTGCGGCATATCCAAGCAAGGCACAGACCGAAGCTGTGAACGACTATCTGCGGAGCGTCTATGCCGACGGGGACGGAAGTATGTCGGAACGGAACTGTGAACACCGCCGTATCGCTTCACAAAACATTACCATTGCTGCCATCCGTGTATTGGATAGTTATCAACTTGATAGGTTGCAAAACGTGCTTGACCACATAGCATACGACAAGGAGTATTATATGCCGGAGAGAGGTTGCGGTATGCACCGCTGACTTTCTCTTTTGGCTGCACCATTTATAAACCATCTCAAATTATACAGACGATGAATACAGATTTGCACTATTGTATAGTGCTTTCGTCAGAGCAACTTGCGTATTTGGCAGGAAGCAAATACGGCATTGACCGTATGAAGATATTGCACCAACTTATTGAAGCGGCAGCATTGAAAGAAACTGACTATGCCATAAAAGGTTTTTCCACAACCTTGCAAGTGGGGCAAGCAATTCTCTCGGAAGTAGATTTGGCCTGTAAGTTGGGCTATGACAAGAAGACTATTTCCCGTGTGCTTGACAAGATGAACCAGTTGGGAATTGTCGCATCCACGCAGAGCAACCGGACAAGCATCCACACGTTGAAATGTATATCGGCAGGATGCTGGACGGTAATCGCATAGACAATCCTTTCTATGTCCGACTGAAAGACCGGCAAAATGATAAGGAGAATATGTTTGCTATATCAGATGAAGGCAAACAGCCTTCTCCCTCTTCTTTCCCTTCTGTTTCAGTTTCCCCACAGACTGCGGCAACGGAAGATTCCGGCGGGGATATTTCGGATAACAATCAAATATAGGCGTACCAAAAAGGTGGCGTGTCCTAAGCTGGTGTGTGCAGTCTTACAAGAAGTTCCTATGTCGCACAAATTCGCTTTGCTTATTCGTACCACATAGGCATATTCCGGCAGTCGCAAGCTCCCACCGTGGTGTCCCTTTTTGAATTGATGTTTTACCCATAGCATAACAGAGTATGAAGAAGAAAAAAAATATCAGCAATGAAGCTGACGGAGAAAATGACAAGAAAGTTATAAAGCGTACCCTGCGACTTGAAGCCAGAGTAACTGAACAGGAATATGCAAAGGCAGCAGAACTTGCCAAGAGCTGCGGTTTGTCCATGAGCAACTATGTGCGTCGTACAGTTTTAGGACAACATCCTCGTCAACGATTGTCCGAGCGTGAAGTGGAAGCCTTGTGCAGCCTGACTGATGCAAGGGGTGACCTTATCCGTATTGTGGCAGCTGTAAAATCCATCCAAGCAGACAAACTAGCCATGTATTTCAGTGACACACGCTTTGTAGAGCAATGGATGATAGCAGCTATTCAGCTTATCAACCGCTGGAACCAGATAGAGAATTACCTAACTGAATAAAAATCCTCACCGATTATGATAGCAAAAGCCAGTACCATATCGCATGGTGCAAATGCCATAAGATACTCCGTGAATAAAGACAGGGCGGATATAGTCAAAGCCAACCTGTTACCCGATAACATTTCGCCAGAGGCCATGTACGGACGGATGATGCTTGTACAGAAAATGTTTGCCGAGAATATCAACAAAGGCAGACCTTTGGGCAGAAACGTGATAAGAATTGAGATTTCCCCATCCGAAGAAGAAAGCCGGGACTGGACAATGGACGATTGGGTACGTTTGTCAAATGAGTTCATCCGCGTGTTTGATGCCATTGATCTCTCCGGCAAGACCAAACGGGCTTCTTCAAAGCAGGTCAACCTCAAAGGCTCGCAATACATAGTCGCCCTGCATCGTGATTCCAAAAGTGGCATTCTCCACCTGCACATTGATGCCAACCGTGTAGACATGGACGGGAAAATCAATGATAGTCATAAGATTGGCGAAAGGGCAGTCATAGCTGCGAATATCATCAACGAAAAACGAGGATGGGTGCAGTCCGAAGAAATCGGAATACGGCACAGGCAGGAGATTACAAATTGTTGTATGGAGATACTTCGTGCAATGGATAAGTTCAGTTGGCGACAATATGAAATGGAACTGACAAAACGGGGTTACAAAGTACACATACAAGAAAATGATAAAGGAAAAGTTTATGGTTATTCAGTCAAACGGGGTAACTCAAATTATAAATCATCTGTGTTGGGCATCGGGAGAAATCTGACCCCTTCAAAAATAGAGACTACTTGGGCAAAACTGCATCTTCAGGAACGGAAGTCTGAGCCGACAAATTCTATTCCCCAACAAACACGGACAGCCAACACTGATTTTGTTATACAACCCAAGATGGCTCCACAGCCTGTTTTAAAGCACTATGATATAGCAACAGACGAATATCACAGCTACCATGTGGATATATCCGAAGCCACTGACAATATCATCAGGCAGGAGTGTTCTTTGGAGAAAGCTCATCCGTTGGCTAAGATTGAAGAGATACAACACACGGCTCTATTACTCTTTGCTGGGTATTTGGATGCAGCCACAAGCATAGCTGCTTCAAGTGGCGGTGGCGGTTCTGACACAGGAGGCTGGGGAGGAGATAAAGATGAAGATGAACTTGAATGGGCACGCCGTTGCGCGAGAATGGCAAATCAAATGTGCAAGCGCAGGAAAGGACTTCACAAATAATTCACCTTTTATAAAGATAATAGTATGGGTATCGGAAAATCAAAAATCACTCCATCAATAAACATTGATGATATGCTGAAAAAGGCTGAAAGCAATCATGAATTAGAGGCTGAAAAGCAAGATGCCGACAAGTTACTTGCAGAAATACGTGAGGCAAAAGAAACATTGGTGAAAATCCATAAAGACTTTCAGGATGCCATTAAAGCTGAGAATAATGCCGCAGTGGTATTGAGGGCAGCCATTGGTAGTTCCGACAATATCATCAACGGCATTTGTAATGCGATTGTAAAAGCAGAACGACACACTCAGTTCAAAGCTACCATCATCCCAGAGCATTTTGCCCAGCTCCAACAACTCATAGACAAAGCTATTGAATCATGGGAAAAAGTATTGGAGAATCACTGTACCAAACAGGCAATGATGCTAACAGAACATGAGTCCAATATGCGCAAAATCTTTAAAAGGAATGAAGGCATTTGGTTCTCAGATTTCTGGATGAAAATTTTGGTAATATTTCTACTAGGTTATACCTTGATATTGGGACTGGTTGCATATTGTGTCACATGAAACATCATGTGCAATGTAACGGACTATTACCTGAATGTGTCATAAATTATTTAGCGGATAGTTAATAGGTAATCCTGAGCCCTATCCTATGTGTACAGGCTGGGTATTGAACCCAGCCTGATATTATTTCATCAACACGACATCATGATATAGTTCTGTTTACGTTCTCTTTATTAGACTTTATTAATCAAGAGATTCCGGCAGTTCATCATCAAAGTCATTATCACTTTCTGTTGTTTTGGAAGCCATCAGCATATTGGTTATTTCCGTTAAGAACGCAACGTCACTAAAATAATAGTTTGGGTCGTTGGCCAACCTGTCTTCAATGTAATCAAAGCCATAGTTGGCATACTCTTCCATTTTCTCCATCATCTTATCAACTGCAGATCTCAATGTAATTTCACCTTTATCTAATGCTATGAAGTCAATATCAGTTCTTGCAATTAATGCAGCAAAAATATAGCGACGCAAATTCCCATATGAGGTTCTGCCGATACGATTTTCGATATTTCCCCAATATTGGATAGCTTGACCGAATACTTTCTTCTTGTCTCTGTCTTCAATCAATGGCTTTGTCCTATTGTGATATAATCCGATGAAGAACGCAATAATGAAAATCTCATAACCCGCTCCGAAAATTTTACCACGAACTTCCAAGAAGCTACTCACACCTTTTCCATAATCGCAGAATACATCTACGACAGTCGATTGGTAACGTCGTTCCCAAGAGGGATTACGTTTAGCCCATGATTCATATAATGATTCCATTGTCTATTTGATTTTATTGATTATCGTACGTATAGTCGCCATATTAGTTTGATCGAAGCCATCCACCTTTTTTATACGGTAAACTGAACAAGTCAGCTTGTTTATATCCTCTTCACGAACTTTACCACGAGTGATAAAATCCTTGGTCACAATTATGCACTGTTTGTCAATCTTATCTATGACATTATAGAAATCACTTTCCTTTGAATCGCCAAATGACGATGTTGCCGCATCAAAAAATAAAGGATAATCCTCATCCCTCTTTTCTTGAGTAAAATCAGAAATAGCAAAGAGAACAGAAATATACATCACTGTTTTCTGAGAGCCAGAAGGATTGGTGATTTCTGTCCCATTGGAGCTATAGAGATGAATCTCTGTTGAATCGTTAGCTGTCTGCACTAAGCGCACTGTTCCATGGAAGTCATTTGCACTAAGTTTATCTAAATATTCATTAGCTCTTTTCTCCAATTCTGTGAGGAATCTTCGCAAATTATCCTTTTGTGCACGGAAAAAGGCCTTGTTTATTTCCTCTAGAACCTTGTGAACTTTCTTTAGAATTTTAACCTGAGAATTTGCAGGATTAAGATTATTCATCTGTTCCTTCAACTCGTCCATTTTTGATATATTGTTCTTCAATTCATCTTCCAACTGGCTCAGTCTGACGGATGCTCGTTCTTTCTGTTCATACCAACCCTTAATATCATTAAACTGACTTTCGAGAAGGCTCTCAGAAACATTACCAGCTTGAATAAGGATACGAGCCTTTTCGTCTTGCAAATCCTGAATATCCTCTTCAACGTCTTTCAACTCATTTTTTCGCAATGCAACAAGATTTAGCCAGTCGTTAATTTCTCCTGATATGCCGAATATTTTAGATTCTTCGGGACCACTGAGTGAAATACTGAGTGAATGTAATTCGGTAATATAGTCATTTTTAAATAAAGATTCTTCATCAATGGATTTTATTGCAGCGTCACGCTTACACTTGGCTTCAACATGCGCACGGTATTCTTCGAGACGATGAACCATAAAGTTATATGCATCAGATCCCTCAGAAGCTTCACGACCACACACTTTACAGATGTGGTCATTTATCATATCTTCCATAGTTTCTTGGTTAGGCAAATACCATGGGAGTTCTGTTGCACCATTTACCAATGCACCTTGAATTTCCTTGATGGTCTCAAGTTTTGCTTTGGCTGCGGCTTGTTGCTTGTCGAAATTCTTCTCTTGAACACGTCTTTCTTTGCTAAGAGCAGCGCACTTTTGTTTAAACTCCGTTAGGACATCTCCAAATGGTGCCAATATCCAATATTCGTCAAGAAGACAATGATTGTAATCCTTCTTCTTAATTGTTGCCATGAGCTGAGTTTTCTTTGAAGTCTTAGTTTTAAGGCGTTCTTGGATATCACGATACTTTTCTGAAGTCTCTTGGTTTTGTTCAAGTTTGTTGAGATTAGATGAGAAAGTAGCGATTGCATCTTTCTTGTCCTTGATATCCTCTTTATTCTGTTGTATTTCGCCACTTAGACGCGTCATTTGCAATTCAAGAGATTTTGTCTCTTTTGAAATCTTGTCATCAGATTTCATCTCTTGTAACAAAGCCTTATTAGCCTTTTGCTCAAATGAGTCTGTATTAGCAACAAGCCCATCAAACTTATGAATATCAGAAAATTTATCGACCAATGTCTTCAAGGAGGCTGCATTATCGAATACGCTTAGATCGGATTCACCTTTGAACATACTAAATCTACGAATGAAAGAATCATAGCATCGTGTTATCAACAGCTTGCCGTCTACAGACTCACGTTCAATTCCATTAGTTTCGTACCCATGATAAGAAGCATTGCTTACACTATAGGTATCATGACCGGTCTTTGCGATTGAAAAAGATTTTTCAACCATCTTCTCTCCATCGTGGTCAAAAGTCATTGCCACATAAACTTCGTCATGTTCGCCAATTTCCAGTTTAGACTTTCTCATTTCCGAAACGTTGGAAAGGTTGGCACGCTCTGATGTTGTGTCAAATAGCCATTCCAAGGCCTCAAAAAAGGTGGTTTTACCATCTCCGTTGTCACCAAGAATTAGCGTAAGGCCATCAGAAAACTCAAAATGATTATTCTCGCCATAATAGCTTCTGAAGTTTTTGATATCGATTGATTTGATTCTCATACGTTACGTTTTAGATAATCGTTAATCTCTTTCCAAAGTTCTCTTTCTGTAGCTCCTTCACTTGTACGACTAATAATTTGTGCAACTGTACTGATAACACAATTGTCGGAGTCTATTGCTTGGTATATATTGCCAATGTCTTCCGCAGTGTAACCACCAAACTCCATCAGCTTATCATCAAGTAGTACAGCCTGAAGTATCTTCTCGTTGTTTGTCATTGATGCCATTTTGTTAGAATATTGACAGGTTATAATAATTTGTTATTTCTTCTAATTCAGTGTATGCAAAGGCTGGATTTTCGGATAATCCGGCAAAGTCTTTGACCCTTTGCAACTCTCCTTTTAGCAAGTTACGCTCCATGTTGTAATTTTCCTCTGTTGAGTCAAATTCTGGTGCTACTACAAGGTCATGGATAATTGCGATATTCTTATCGGGATGTTTTCTCAATATACGACCACGACGCTGGATAAATTGTCTTGGGTTTCCTGTACTTGCACAGAAAATTGCAAGTTCACTTCTTGGAACATCAACACCCTCATCCAAACATTTCATGGACGTAAGCACTTCTATATCACCAGTAGAAAATTTACTCAGCACTTCGTCTCTATTCTGAATACCAGATATGAACTTTTTTACCGTAGTTGTTGGACTAACTTCTTGAACAATTTGAGTGTATTTGTCAATCAACTTATCTACGTCCATATCATCAGTTGGATTGTCGGTTGTAGCATATTGAGTGGAACTGTCAAGTTGCACACCCTCAGGGACATAAACAAGTGTATATTTGAGACTTCCGCGTTCTTCAAAGCGTTGCTTTACGATTTGTCGGAATATCTCTTTCTTATTCTGGGCTTTATGAATGATTCTTTTACGTTTGAGTAATAGGCGCATTAGAATATCATCCGCACCAGAGAAAGAACCCTCATCTATATTATAGAATTTGGCAAGTTGCAAAGAAATCTTCTTGTATTCAGCCATTTCATCCTCATTCAAGCGTACAACATGTGGAAAGTATCTATATCGACAAAGAAATCCATTGTCGATAGCGTCCTTCATAGAATACTCAAATGTATATTGGGCATCACACCCAAAGAATTGCATAACAGCCTTGTTACCTTTGTCGTCAAATTGACGTTCGGGGGTGGCAGATAAACCAATACGGCGTAGAATCTTCACCCTATCCAACTTTGGCATGATATTTGGTGCACCAATATTGTGAGCTTCATCTGCTATTAATAACATCTGTCGCTGTGTTTTCTTGCTCAATGACATGAGTTGCTTAAACGTAGATTCTCTTGAGAAAGATGCATACGTGGCAATGATAATAAACGACAAAGATGATTCATCGCTCTCGGCAAGACTCTCTTTTAGTTTTATGTTATCAATCTCTGATCTCCATCCTTGGTTTTTAGAACTCACTTTGATAATGTGGCTAAAATTGAATCGTTTACATTCATCCTCCCACTGTTCAACAAGGGTAATCGTAGGCACAAGTATCAAAGCTTGATAGAACTTAAATTTATTGTAAATCTGCAATAAGCAGTTCAGTGAGGTCAAAGTCTTTCCTGTACCAGTAGCCATTGCAAATAATCCCTTTTGTGATGCCTTCCAGTTATTGAAAGCCTCTTTTTGATATGGCCTTGGTTCAGGAAATGGAAATTGAGGAGATAGTGGTGCAGGCCGCTCTTCTTTAATATTCTCTTTCCCTTTATTCAAGGTATCAACTATTACTGTGACTTTGGCTTTGGCACGTTCTAAAATCCTGCGGATTGAATCCGACGTGCTATTCTCTGTCCTATTATAAAGAATACGTTGTTCATCTTCTAGAAGCTCCTTTATATCCTTATGTTTATAGGTTTTTGTGATATGCGTGATAATTTGGTCAACTTTAAGATACTTGACCGTATCATCTTCACCAGAGAATGTGCGATTGAAATCGTTGACAATATCGTTAATACGATTCTTGTCTCGCTCTCCATCCCAATCACAAAATGCATTGATGCTCTCAATGTTTTCTACAAGAGCCATTCTTGAGAAGTTACATGAACCATCAAATGCCACTTTACTAATACCGTCAGAGAACATACCACATTTAGAGTGTGCTATACCATTGCCAACCTTGGGTGTAATAATCTTTATTTCAATACGCTCATTTCTGATAAGCCAAGACAAGCACTCAAAAAAATGCTTATCACGCTTAGAAAGAGTATATGATATACGGTCTATTGCATTAAGGTCAAAGTACGGTGTGTTTACTTCCGATTCACCAACCACAATAGCATTACGATCTTCCTCGGACAAAACATCGTTGATAATCAACCTCATTCTACCACCGTTATAAAGAAATGCGGCAAAACCATCAGCTAACACATTGATCGCTGATGATGAGAAGAATCCCAGCTTAATATCGAATGTTGTAGCGTTACACAATGCCTCAGAGAAGAAGCCTAGTGGCTCCCATTCTGTTCGCGACATGAAACGCCTACTGTCCGGCCATATTATATCAGTTTTCAACATACAAATTTATATTTCTGCATGATGCGACTTAACTCATTGATCACATAATCAATAGATATAGGTCGTTTCTTTTTAGAATGATTAAGCATATGTTTTAATATATTGTACATGTCGTCATGTTCGTCAAGATAGTCTGATCTGCATATGTTTCCAATAGGTACATTACCTTGAATGATATACCAAAAGACTTTCCCTAATTGAAATACATCTGATTGATGATCTATTTTACAATCAAAATCATTTTTATTTGCATCATACTGAAGGTATTTGTTCATTGCTTCTGGCGAAAGCCAACCTTTCGGACCAATAAATTCATTTTTTTTATCATAGATACAATCTTCATCACGATAGGCAATAAGTCCTAAATCACCGATTCTCCATATATTATCAAACATAAGTATATTATCAGGTTTTAAATCCCTATGATAATATCCCATATCTTTCAGTTCTTTTAATCCATTAGCAATTTGCAAGCATAGATTTATTTTATCCCCAAATGAAATATCATGATTCTCTAAATAATTTTTCAAATCACCTGAAGCATAATCCATTGTATAGAAAGGGAACAAATATGAAATATCATTACCTCTCTTGTTCTTTGCCTTGCAAGACAACTGCCCTAAAGAAGAGATTGTAACTACATTATGAATTTGACGTTCTTTACATTCAATTAGCGCATCAATCTCTCTATAAAAACGCTTATTATTATCGGATCTCGAGTTATTATTATCCCTTTTGTTTGAGATTTTAATAACTCTATCGGGAGCTGAATTGTCATTGTCCATATAATTCTGCGCTTGATATAAGGCAAAGACATAGGAATTGGCACCTTTGCTATTTTTGTATTCTGGATTAAGATAATAAACAAAATAGTCAATGCCATCAATAGTAATTGCATTATTAGTGATTTCTTTATCTATACAAATGCAATTGCGATCATATATAAATGGCGTATTTATTACCATAGTTATAATCAATTTACACAGTTTACGAGTAAATACTTGTCGCATTTTTCAGCAGATAGGCTTTCCCCTAGTTCATTATAGGCAAAATCCATCAATTGTATTTGTTCCTCGCTCGGTTTTGTTGATACATTAGCGAGAATATTTTCGAAGAATAACAATCTTTTTTCCCTAGCTCGTTTTGAATTGGATTGACTTACACAATTAATGGCATATTCTTTGAACAACTCGTAATCGTCATTTGACGGAGAAATAATATCATTATCACTTATGTACACAAGAATTTTATATTGTTCTTTTAATACATTAATAGAGTCATCTATATGTTTATCTACAAAACAAAAGAGTGTATAAAAATCGTTACGTTGTTTATATCTAGTTTTATTGATTGGTTTTATGTCTATAATTGCATTTATTCGATTAATAATATTGCAAAAACGCACGAATTGTTTTTCTGATTCTTCTGATTTTATTTCGCTTTCAAACAAATCTTCCACAGCATTCCTTTTATCCGTAATACCCTTTATCAGGTATGCAGCTAATTCTTCTATAAGACTACGATCGTTCATTCTCATCACAGTTTTGTCTGTAAAAATATCTAAGTCTATTAAAGGTTGATATTCAGACATTCTATTGACAAGATTCATGAAATCCGTATCGTGATAATACGCATGATTTACTTCTGAAGGATTTAACTGCACCCCTCTTTTATTGACTAAATAAAAGAACTCTTCCTTCGTTTCTGTGCCCCCGTTGAAATCCTCCAGCAAAACAACATTTAATTTATATTCCATAAATATGTTCCCTTTGTAATCCTTGTAGTATTGTTTCAACGAATCATGAAATTCATTCTTTACAAATTTATATATTGTAATGGCACGTTGCTGACCATCAACCATTTCAAATGTATTATCCTTATTTTTCAGAATAAAGAAGTTGGGTAAAGGATAACCTTTGCGAATAGAATCAATTAACAATTTTTGATCCTTTGAGGACCAAATAAAGTTTCGTTGGTATGGAGGGCGGAGGTTGATTTTTTTAGACTCTATTAAATTTGCCAGATCACCAATAGTCCACTCTAAATTAGAATACTTCATATTATTACATTTTTATATAAAACAATTCGCACAAAAGTTATCTTCATCAATATCACCAATATTATCTGCTAATCGGCATGAGCCTGCTTGACGCTTAGCCTCTTGTTTCTTGATAGCATCCAATTTAATTTGACGGATACGCTCTGGCGGTCAAGCACGGCTCCCGCAGTCCGGTCAAAATCAAGGAGCTCTTCCATCATTTCTTCCAGATTGTTGCTGTGGGCCGCCTTGTCAATGTTGGACCCTTCAATCATCAGGAAAAATCCGTTGGGATTCCGGGAAAGGGTATCCAGGGCTTTCACTGCGGCCTGGCGGAAAACGTCGCCCCGTTTGGAGGGAGGGGGAAGATTACCCGGAGCGGCGACAACCAGCGTTTTTCCGGAAGGCAAGGCTCCGGCTTTTTCCCAGGAGCGGGCGACACGGTAGCCCTGCGCCTGCATTTCCTGGAAAATATCCCTGCCGTCCGGCCTCTGCGTGAAGTATTTGCCGCCGCCGCCAAAGATGAAATCGGCGCGGGAACGGGGGTAATCCCCGATGATGCCGTAAGCATCCGATCTTTTTTCATTATTGGCGCAGAAAGATGCCGGGGTGGCGTCATTCAGCTCGCAGGTAGCGATGACGCCGGTGGATTTGCCCATGTCCGCAGCCTTGTCCACCAGGGAATCCAGCTTGTTGCCCCTGGGGCATACGGCGACCCGATGGTAAAGCGTCTTGGTTCCTGTCGCCATGGCGGTGCCCGCAGCGGCGGAGTCCGTGACCAGCTTGTCCGCGCACCATGTTTTGGAAATGCCCGTAACAGGACAGTTTTCAATAAACAGGCGGCCTCTGTTGGCCGCCCATGCCGCAGAAAGGGGATGAATGCCCATTCCGTCCCCAATCATCAGAATCACGTTGGTGACGGGAAGGCTGCGGTCAGGTTCCGGGATTTCCGTCACCGGATAGGGGCGTTCCAGAATGAAGCGCTGGTTTTCCGCCGCCGGAAGCAGGGACGGGGCAAGAAAGAGGGCAAAGGCTAAAAGGCGCAGCGGAGAAGTCATGCAATCACTTTCCCGTTTGCGGCGGAACAAGTAAAGAGGAAAAAACATGCCGGTCCCGCATGGAACCGGCATGAACCGTTCAAAAGAACTTATTTGGCGTCCGCCTGTTTTTGCAGGATGTCCCGGATCTGTTCCAGAAGGACGACGTCATCCGGCTTGGGAGCAGGGGCGGCCGGAGCTTCTTCGCTCTTGCGCCTCAGGGCTCCGATCAGCTTGATGGCTACAAAGACGGAGAAGGCGATGATGAGGAAGTCAATGGTCGCCTGGAGCAATTCACCGTATTTTAATTCCACATCGCCCAGTTTCAGCACCAGGTATGCCAGGTTGACCCCGGAAGTAAGGTAACCGATGATGGGGGTGATAATGCTGGAGACGAAGACGGAGACGATTTTGTTGAATGCGCCGCCGATGACGACGGCCACCGCCAGGTCAATAACGTTCCCTTTAAGGGCGAATGCCTTGAATTCTTCCAGAAAGCCTTTGAGGTTGAAAAAATGAGCCATAGTGGATTATTGCTGGTTGCGGTGGTTATTCTGCCGTTAAAATGATAAAAGAAAAGAAAAATGAATGAGCGGCGGACAAAGATGTGACTGTCTTCCGGGGTAAAATGCGGCAATCATGACGTGGTTCCCAAAAAAATCATTTACAGACGGGGCCAGAAGAGCAAACTACGCCCATATTACCTTAACTTATGAACACAGAAGAAAAGCTCAACCAGTACGTACTCCATTCCTATGGCCGTTATCCCATGGCTGCCGTCCGCGGAGAAGGCTCCCGACTGTGGGACAGCACGGGGAAGTGCTATCTGGACTTCTGTGCCGGCATTGCGACCTGCGTGCTCGGGCACTGCCATCCTGCGGTGACGCAGGCCCTGCAAAAGCAGGCCGCCACCCTGGTGCACTGCTCCAACCTGTACCAGATCCCCCAGCAGGCGGATCTGGCGGAATTCATCGTGACCAAATGCGTGGAGCGCCCGGGAAAAGTCTTTTTCGCCAACAGCGGTGCGGAGTCCAATGACGGTTTAATCAAAGTAGCGCGCCGTTACGGGCACCGCAAGCCCCAGCCGGACGGCAAGCCCCGTTATGAGGTGCTTACGTTCAACAAATCCTTCCACGGGAGGACGCTGGGCAGCATGTCCGCCACGGGGCAGGATAAAATCAAAATCGGCTTTGACCCCATGCTGCCGGGATTCCGCCATTTGCCTTTCAACGATCTGGAAACGGCCCGCGAAGCCATCAGGCCGGAAACGGTGGCCTTCATGCTGGAAACCGTCCAGGGAGAAGGTACCTGCATTGGCGAAAGGCGATGTGCTGGCATTGTCGTCGGTCACGGCAACGGAACGTTTCTCGCAAGCTCCCGCCCGCTATACCGAGGCCAGTCTGGTTCGTAAATTGGAAGAGCTGGGCATCGGTCGGCCTTCTACCTATGCACCAACCATTTCGACCATACAGCAACGCGAATATGTCGAGAAGGGCGATCGGAAAGGAACGGAGCGGAAATATCGTATGTTGACGTTGCACGATG
>OGWY01001529.1_pt1 | contig 17831 bp, 16 predicted proteins | sample 1576121 | NCBI WGS metagenome assembly OGWY01 (sample SAMEA3541543, study PRJEB24748) | human gut metagenome | biome: human gut; feature: human-associated habitat; material: faeces | place: China | collected 2012 | reverse complement strand
AATTACTAATTATATTATTACAAAGTATGAACATACATACTTAATTATAAGATTAAGTATGTACATATTTATATTTATATTTATAAATATGTTTATGTATATATTTATAAACATATTTATACCTATAAGTATACTTGTCTTTATGGTTATATTTATGTTATAATGACATACATAAAGATAACTATAAACCTACACATCTTTATGTATCACAATATACTTATTTTTATATGTATATTTTTGGACAGATTTAAAAAAGTGAATATTATATATGTGTAAAAAACAATATGTGCCCGTAACCGGGTACCATGACAAAATGAATGATAAAGGAGATATATTGTTATGGCTAAAGTAATTAGTTTAAGTTCCGCAAAAGGCGGAGTTGGAAAAAGCAGCTGTACAGTAGAGCTTGCATCTGCTATCAGAGATATTACAGGTAAAAAGGTTCTTGTAGTGGATCTTGATGAGAATTGCTCGTTATCAAAGAATGTTGGCGCTGACCTCACTACCGGCAAGACTATTTATGAAGTTCTTAAAGGAATCTGTACACCGGATGAAGCAGTTCAACATAATGAGTTATTTGACATCATAGTGGGTTCAAAATCATTATCACTTGCTGCAATTGATTTCTGCAAGAGAGATGATATTTACCTTATGGCAGATTTAGTTGATATTATGGTTAATGATTATCATTATGACTATATCTTCATTGATAATGCACCTTCAAGATCAGTTCTTCTTAACATGACTTATGTTGCAGCTGATTACATCATAATTCCGACATTATCTGACGACAGTTCAATGGACATGATTGAAGAGACTGAGGATGATATTGCAAAGCTTGTTAATGGACGTAATCATGAGAGTCATGCTCAGGTAATCGGCTACATCCTTAACAGCTACAAGAGATCAGTCATGTATGACATTGCAATGGAAAAACTTGAAGCTCATGCAGCTAACAGAGAAGATGAGATTAAGCCGTTTGTGGCATACATTAAGGAAATGATTAAGATGTCAGAGGTTAAGACACTTCATACATCAGTATATAATCTTGGCAAGTCATCACCAATATCAAGAAGTTTTTATGACATCGCACAGAAGGTATTAGAAAGAGAGGAAATGTAATATGGCAAGAGTAAATGCATTGAGAGCAAAGAGCGCAGAGAATGAAAAAGCAAAAGAGGCAGCAAAGCAGGCAGTAGCGTCTCAGGAAACACTGGTTGACGCTGTTATAGCCAAAACTGATGAGGATGATAAAGTGGTTGAAGAAGTTAAAGAGGAAGCTGTTCAGTCTGAGACTTCAGCTGCTGATCCGGAGCCTGTTAGTGCTAAGCAGGACCCAGTCTTTTCTGTTTTCGCCAGTGTAGCAAAGAATGGAAAGAGAACTATTCATAAGAATTTCCTTCTTTCAGATAAAGCGGCTGCAAATCTTGAGCGTGCTTACAAAACGCTTGGTTACAAGTCAGCAAATGACTTTATGAATACAATTCTCGAAGATCTTTCAGTTAATAATTCATAATTAAGAAGAGAGCAGTTAAACTGCTCTTTTTTTTAATATATCTATATATAAATACATATTATAAATCATATACTTTCATATATATCATATTAATCAAATTTCATAATAGAGAAATCGTAATCCCTCAATCCCTTGAAAATACTGGTTTTGCAACATGTTTGGCAGTGATGTTTTTGTATGGGCCGGGCATAAGTTTGTCCGCAAACGAATAAATCCGGCAGTAAATAACTAATCAAGAATGTAAAGCATTATTAAAAGCTTATATTAACTAAAAGTGTGCCTGTGTGGATAACATGTTGATAACATAAAAGGTGAAAATAGGCGTATATAAGCATCATAAAACATAAAAGCTCTGTTTTACGGCACCAAAATAAGCCTGTCTTACTGGCAGGTGTATTCGTTTTATATTAAATTAAGAATAAATCATTGGGATGAAACTATAATTCTGTTATCGTAATGCTCCTGTGAGAGCACACGGACAAGACCACCAATGTTTGATACCCTTGCACCTGAATAGTTTTCAAACAAACTTTCAATGCCGCAGAGAATATCGTCAATAGGCAATCTTAATGAGATTTTTGATATGTCATTTATATTTTTATCAGAGAAGAGGAGAGCAGTAGCAGCATGTTTTTTCTGCGACAGCATCTTTTTGACCAGTTTTTTAACTTTCTGTTCACAGTCTGACACAATGCCATTCTTTACCTTAACCGGATCATAATTATCCTTGGCTTTAATCATGCAGAATTTCTCATCTGCTGTTAACTTAACATTAAACATGGTAAGAGTAAGATCTGTTACCAGCAGGTGCTTAATGTCTTTTATATGTATGTAAGACGGAAAGAACCGTTTTATGTCTGAAAAACTGATATATTCAAGCCTTCCATTATTAATACCCGGGCAGCACTGCATGAGTCCCCTGAGCTGGATGCGCAGTTCATTAATGGATGATACTTTGATTAATTCCTTAAAGGTATCAAGTGTTACATTAAAATATCCCTTAAATCCATTAGATGCAGTCTGACCCTTTTCAGAATAGCCGTTAATGTATATAGTGTATACTCCGATTTCGTCATTAATATACTGTATGTATCCATGTCTCAGCAGGTTCCTTAAGTTAAACCTTATTGTCTTTGCAGGCAGTGACAGAAAATCTGAAGCAGGTTTTATGGCAAGTTTAACTCTGCCTGAAGCATCAGGATTGATAAAATGCAGATAAATGTACAAAAGTATCGCATTTTTATTGAGATATGGTCTTTTCCCGAAATAATCACGTTCGTTTATGTAATTAGGTACAAGAATGTCAGGACTTGTCTGGCTTTCAACCATTTCTTTATAGCTTGGAGCCACTTTAACAGCCGTCATAAGCTCTGATATATTAATCTGTGCCATTTTTGCATAAAGGTATTCAACGGTAAGACTTTTTATTCTTTCTTCCGGATTAATGGACATTTGCTTTCTCCTCCTTTCTTCATATATTTTCACAGAAATAATAATAACCAAAGAGGCAGAAATTGTAAATTAGCCTAAAATGTACTCATTTTGACATTTTGGGAATAAAATAGCTTCATGTTGTGCCATTTTGGACAAAATAAACTTCAAAAACAGGTAATTTCGACTAAATGCGTAGCACAAATTCTTTTTTGTCCATTTTCTGCTTCATCTGAAAAATACAGGACAAAATTAGTTTCATATATGTCGTTTCCCTCCATTTTCTACTTCAAAATATGACATTTTGGACAAAATCAGCTTCAAAAATAGTGATTTTGGAAAAATACTGCATCATCCATATTATTTTCGACTGCATGTGTTTCACATTGTCGGATTTTGGAAAAAATTATACTCATTTTCAGTAAATCACGTAAAAACTATACTTATTTCTATAAATCACGTAAAAAATATATTCATACTAACAAATCACGTAAAAATAGTATTCATTTTTATAGAATACGTAGAAATTGTCTTCATTTATATGAATCACGTAAAAACTATCCTCATGTTGACAAAGCACGTAAAAATAGTACTCATTTTCATAAAACACGTAAAAATCATCCTCATAAATTCTAATTCACGTCAAAACTATATTCAATTAGCAGAAAACACGTAAAAATCGTCTTCATTGCTGCAATTTGAGCCAAAAACAGCTTCATATAGATTAAATCACGTAAAAAACGTACTCATGTTAACAAATCACGTAAAAATTATACTCATTTAATACGAAACACGTAAAAAATGTATTCATCTTGTCGATTTTGGACTAAATCTGCTTCATAAATCACAAAACACGTAAAAATATGCTTCAATTTGTCGATTTTGGACTAAAACGTACTCATTATTTAACTATTAAACTTTCCTCAAATATGCTACAATAGAAAGCAGTAAAGGAGACTGCTATGATTACTTTTTCTCATGTGTTTATTGAAGAATTATTAAAGAATATAAATCCTGCGCTTATACAGTATTATTCTGAGCATGAAGGACAGTCCAAGTTCTTTTCCCAGAGTCTGCATGAAATTGTCCAGAATCTTGTTCAGAGCGAATTGAGTGGTTCTGCTGAAAAAGAAGAACTTAAGCTTGTGTATGCAAAAAAAATGAAGTTGAGGTTCCAGAAGAAAACACGTTATTTAAAGAAGTGTTCTGACATGATAGATACAAAAGAGTATTTAAGTGACAGCGACAAGTATTTTTTAAGGGCTACCCTGATACAGTATAATATGACACCGGAAGACAAAAGGGATTTAATTTTTGAAGGAAAATCCATTCAGGACAAGGAACAAGAGAAATTCCTCGAGATTAAGGCGTGGGCAGACAATCCTGACACTTTAATGATTGATTATCCTGGTGAGGAAAAACTGACGTCATCTACAATAATCGGCAATTACAAAAGCGACCTTATAATAGATATCTGCTACATAATCAAGCAGCTTTATGATTTTGATTTAAACAGGGCAACCTATGCTGTCATGGAGGACTTTAAAAACCAGCCTCTTTTTGCAGCTCAGCCAGGAAGAATTTCTGTCAGCAATCTTAATCTTGAAGGGAATCCAAAGGAACTGATTATATACAAGTCAGAAGACCACAATAAAAAGCTGGTTGTAACACTTCCTGACAAAGCAATTAATGAAGCTGGAGAATTCCAGATACTTGACCAGACTGATAATATGATACTGTCATATCTTTTAAGCAGGTGGGATAATAAATCACCGTCAATGAACGTATACAGCATTAAAATAATTGATGTTTTAAAATATATCAAGCCAAAAAGAAAGAAATTTGGAACCTCGGATTATGATTCTGTTGCTGCACGCATTGCCAGAATGTATGAAATTGGTATAAAAGGAATCGATAAAAAATCTGTTACTGAAGGAATGCATATAATATCAAGTTTCAGATATGATAAAGCAACACGTATTATTACGTATGCATTTGATCCGTTTTACATGGACAAATTCCACAATCTGCGTATCAGAAAAATGTCATCAAAACCTTTAAGTGAGCTCACAAACAATGCTGCAAAAATCCTGTATTCATCCTTTATGGAACAGAGGCACAATGCTTACAAGCGTTTCAGTGAAAGAGGCGAGAATCCTGACGAATATATTATTGCCCTTGAATATAATTATCTTTTATACTGGTGCAACTTTGGAGAGTTGAATAAGAAACGTAGCTATCATGAAGATATAATGGAAGCTTTGGATGATTTCAAACAGCACAATGTTATGGTAAAGGATTATGTATACCTGCCAACACGTAAAATATATAAGATAACATTCTTCCCATTGTCTGATGATGAAATTAAAGATTTTGATTACTATTATAACATTAAAGCTTCTGTAGATGAAACTCTTGATGAAGAAACTCAGTTAAATCTGTTTATTCCAACAATAGAAGATTGAAAAATAAGAGGCTGCATTAATCTGCAGCCTCTGTTTTTATACGTCTGACGATTTTCAAATTATACATTTTAACAGCCTGCTCTTTGTGCAGTTTACATGTCTGTCTGTTCTTACATTTCGTACACTGGCTGCATTTCTTGATAAGGGCTTTTTTGTCACCCTTCAAGCTCTTATAATAAAAATCGTCAGGATTATATTTTATCATGATTTCATCACCAAGATTATCTTCAAAGAGCTTTATTACATGGTAATGCGTCGTAAGATATAAATCCTGTCCTTTCTTTATGACAATTTTTCTTACTCCCTCGAGCAGATCCTCATCAAGAGCCTCTATTGCACATTTTGCTTCAGGCAAATATTTGACATTTGCCCGCTGATTCATGTAATTCTTGCCAAGTTTCCTTATAATAATTGTATCACTCTTATAAGTTCTTGAGTATGTATACTTAACCATTTCACTAAATGCTACAACAATACCAAAGATAAGTGCAAGTCTTATTATCATCCCCTTATCAGTCTGAGGCAGGACCACAAATAGTATCATCATGACCACTATTTCTATAAATAGTCCCACCGACAGCATATCTCCGTTATATGTGTAATGATTCAGCATCTGTTTGAAGTTGTTTTTTGATTTCTTTTCCACGTTACATAACCCCCAGTCCCACAAAACTTGTTACAATCATTGCTGCAACAAGTATTAGACATACTACTGATGCGACTGTTCTATTTCTTTTTTGCATAATATTTTCCTCCTTAAAAGCGGAGAGCAGCAGTGCTCTCCTTCAATCATCTGTGAATTCAACAAGTTCCTTAATTAAATTATTGAATTCAATCTTCAATTCACTTGCTGGAACAGCGTCCTTATTTGAAAAAATATGATCATCAGGATAATCTCTTGACAGATAATACATTGCCATAAGTACCGCCTTGTCAGGATAGTCTTTTGCAATTTTTGTCTGGATAATCTCAAGGTCATGCTCTGTTAAGCCCTTGTTGTTATCTATAATATTTGGAAGTTCATCCATTTTCTCACAGATTTCCTCAAATTTGTCGTAGCTCATCTTAATCATTGTTTATGCCTCCTTTTTGCTGTTAATAGTGTTATCAGTATGAGCATTCCAATTACGCCGTATACGCCGCACATTCCAACAGTGGGAATGAACTGTGTAAGTTCACCGGATGTATTAAAAAACGCATGCATCGCGACCGGAACCGCAATATTGTCTGTTTTTATATAGAAATAAGCAAATAAGCCGCCCATAATTACTGCCGGTACTGCCTGTGCAATATTTCCATGAGCTATTGCAAATAACACTGCTGACGTGATTATGCAAAAGACAGTACTGCCTGATTTAAAATGCTTGAAAATCTTCACAACTGCATATCTGAAAGTCAGTTCCTCGGCAAGCGGCGATAAAAAGCACAGCATGAATGCAGTTATATTTATTTTTGATGCCAGTTCTGTAAGCTGTCTTGCATCCTCACCCCATGTCTGCGGAATTGCTGCGGACCAAAAGCAGTTGAACACCCATAACAGCATTGTCACTGCCGTAAACGTAAGAATTGTTTTATTGTTCACCGGATTAAACAATTCTGTTTTTTTCTTTCTATTTGCAAACCAGATCGCAAACACCGCTATGACATTAGTCATGAATACGCCAAAAAATGACGCCATCAGTGAAAATACTGCTGATTTGTCAGTGCTTTTAAGTGCATCAGCTATGACAGCTGGATATTTGAGTGTACATACTGTTGTAAAAATAAGGCCGAATACAATCTGTGTTATTACAAATCCAAGGGTCACACTGCAGGATAAAACAACTGCAAGCGCTGTGCCCTTTATGTTTTTCTTCTGTTTCATAAGGCTCTCCTTACCTACTGTTTAAAAAGTTCCTCTTTAATAAAGATGGGTTCTGATAAATAAACGGTAATAAATTAACCGTTTAGCAATTTGAAAGAACCAAATTACTCTTGACCGGTAATCAATTGACGGGCATAAATACCCACGTTTATATAATCTTCAAAAATCTGATTTTGTCCGTATTCGATAAAGAAACACTCTTTTGCTGGACAAACCGTAAAAATGGAATATTATAAAGAAAACAAATTAAAAAGGAGAGTATTAACATGAAAATAATCAGAAAATCATTACTTGCATTACTGCTTGGTCTATCACTTACTGCATGCGGAACCAGCAGAGATAAAATCATAAATACAGAGTTCACAAGGGCTACAGAAGCAGAAAGTCAGGTCAGTCAACCTGTAAGCGAGACTCTGTCAGAAACAACATCATTTGACTATTCAATGGTGCCCGAATACACCGGAAGCGCATCTGTTGTAATAAATAACAACGTTCCGTTTTTCAATGCTGACGAAAAAGCTGCCGGGACGTCATCGTTTGAGACATATTCAGAACTTGATGATTTGAGACGATGCGGTACTGCCTATGCATGTATTGGAAAAGGCATTATGCCGACAGAAGAGCGCGGACAGATAGGCATGGTCAAGCCTACCGGCTGGCACACTGTTAAGTACGACTGTGTTGATGGCAAATATCTTTACAACAGATGCCATTTGATTGCATACTGTCTTGCAGGAGAAAATGCTAACGAGAAAAATCTCATAACCGGCACAAGATACCTTAATATAGAAGGAATGCTTCCATATGAAACACTGACAGCAAAATATATGGACAATAATCCTGATAATCATGTGCTGTACAGGGTAACACCTGTATTTATTGGCAATGAACTTGTTGCAAGGGGTGTACTTATGGAAGGATATTCTGTGGAAGACAATGGCGCAGGCGTTAATTTCTGCGTATTCTGTTACAATGTCCAGCCTAGTGTGGAGATTAATTATGCTGACGGAGAGTCCAGTCAGAACAGTTCTACAAATAAAGACTCCGGTTCTAATAGTTCCACAGATAAAGTCTCTAATACCAATAGTTCTACAAACAAAAGTACAGGATTTACTGGCTATGTAAGCGGAAATTCTGACTCTAGTAGTTCTACAAACAAGGGTACCAATACTAATGGTTCCACAAACAAAGGTGCAGCATTTACTGGTTACGGAAATTCCAGCTCTAGTAGTTCTGCAGACAAAGATACAGGCTTCACTGGTTACACGAACGAAAGTGCCACAGAAGCTGATAACAATAAAAATTCCAGTTTCAGCGGTTACTCAAATGAAAACACCAGCTCATATGTAGTTAATACATCATCCAAGAAATTTCATAAGACTGGTTGCAAAAACGCTGACAAAATATCTGACAAGAACAAAGAATTTGTAAACGAATCGCGTGACGAACTTATTCGTGACGGGTATGAGCCGTCAAAATGTTGTAATCCGTAATAGCTATAAAGAGACTGAAAAACAGTCTCTTTATTTTATACAAAAAAACAGCCATGGCAAAATTGCCATAGCTGAAAAAGTAAATTGCTTTTATTTTGCGCTGTAATTAAGGTTTACAGCAAGGTTAAACACGCCACTGTATGATCCAGCGTGAAGCTCTGGATAAGTGATATCGCCCTTGGCATATACGTAATTACCAGAACCTGCTGTTGCAAGATCAGTGCATGACCAGCTTGTCTTATTCTGCTGAACAGTAGCTTTTACTGCAGTTCTGTCTGCATCTTTTACATCCTTAAGTTCGAATGTAGCGGCTGGTGTAACTGTTACAGTCTGCTTTGTTGTAATATCACCCTTTACGCCTACATGGTAAGCACTCTTTGTTGCATCTCCGATAAGTACCTGTGGAATCTTAAGCTGCACGCTGCTTGACTTTGTTGCATATACAGAGACGTTCTGTGACTTTGTCTCTGTAGGAGCTGAAGTTGTTGCGCCTCCTAATGTCTGATCGGTTTCCTTTCCTACCTGATTCTGTGATGCATCAGAACCTGCAGTGAATGTCTCACTGTTAGTTCCCGACACTGTTGATGCTGTTGAGTTGTTAAAGCTTACAGGATCAGCAGCAAATACGGGGGCTACTGTGCCTGTAAGTGTTGCGGCTGCAATAAGTGCAAATACCGCACCTTTTATGTTTTTCTTAAACATTGTTTTATACCTTCCTTTCTGCATGCAAAAACGATAAGTTTAACTTTTTATATATGGATTTTGCAAAAATACAGCAATTACTGTATTTCCAATGCAACATTCATATCTGTTCCTACATCCTGCAATCCCGTGTCCTGATGGTACACATTTGCAGTGACTACTATGTTGTGCTTTCCGGCTGATAAGTATTTTGACGGATTCCAGTCAATTACTTCACCGGGCTTTACCTCATCAGATACATAAAGTTCTTTATCTCCTTCTTTTATAATAAATTGAAGATTTACTCCTGTGGCTTCGTTTTCAATATTATTGCGAAGTGGAATAGTGTCAGACGCGCCAACCTTTAAATATTCTCCATCATATGCAATGGCATCAATAACTGTATATACCTCTGTGGTTGCGTCTGATTCAGTGTCACCATCATCTTTGTGAGCTTTATCATCTGTTGTCGGATCCTTTTTTGTGTCTCCTCCTGTAATAGTTGCAATTCCATCCTGCTGTATTATTGAATGGATCATAATTCCGCCTCCAATAGCTGCACCAGCAATGCATAAACCTGCAATAATTGCTGCCGGTGACGAATATATCATGCCATGTGTCAGCATAATAAACCATTTTGGACAGATTGTTCTTTTTACAGTAAGTCCGATATAAGAGTCCTTGTCTTCGGTTTTTAAATAACCAATCAACTTTCCCTTATTGTTATCAAAAACTGAATATTCTTTATTGTTAATGGTAAGGGTTGTCTCATTCTCACCGGGACTCGGCTGTTTTCTTTTAATTCTGATATATCCCATCAGAGAACCATTGTCAGGCATTGAAGAATAATATTTTACATACTCTTTCTTCTGTATCCTTAAGGTTTTGTTTCCTGAATATACATACCTCAATTACATATTCCTCTCTTTCTATGTTTCAGTGTTGATTTAACACTACATATATGGATTTTGAAAAATTACACAAAAAATATGAAGGATTTTTGGACAAAAATTAGATTGTGAATATTATATAGAAAATTCAATTAACGTTAAGCAATATAGAAGAATTGCAATTTAGAATAATTTCTACTGTCGTAGATTACTGTCGTAAATGCAGATATTACCGTTAATTTATTAAAAACCATATTTATTTTATTAAAAAACATGTACGAAAAAGGAGTCCGATATACATGGGCAGAAGGTATACATATTCAGACAACAGCAAAAGATTTCCAGAAAGCAAAAGTCTTAACAAGCGCTTTTTTGAATTATTTTTTAAAGATACAGACCAGCTTGCTACAATGTACAAGCTTGGACATGCAGAATATCTGGTCCATTTGGATGATGTGCCGGATGAAATGCTGAAGGCAGAAAACAGGGTTGCTAATGGAGTCATGTCCGCTGACAAACTTGCTTCTCTTGATATTGAAAAACTATACACAACACCATATGAACACTGGGGCCACGACATAGTTGATGGCTCTTATACTGATGTCTGCAATGAATCTGTTGCCACAGATGCTTATTTCGCTCTTAATCCTATGATTAACAACAGGATAAAGCGCTGCCAGAGAAACATTAGGGGCTTAAGCTGGTGTTTTGTTGACATTGACTATGATACAACACAGTATAGTGACATGGACCCTTATAATTTTTACTTTACATATATTAAGCCTTTATTTGACGAAAAGATTCCAAAGCCTACTGTTGTCATGTTTACCGGACGCGGATTTCATTTGTATTGGAAATTATGCAGAAATGAAGACTATATTATCAATGAGTGTGAGTCTATGAAAGCTAAGAAAAGATGGCAGAGAGTTAACAAACTTCTTAATGATACTCTTGCTGACATTGGCGCAGATGTAAAGATAAGCGGAGATTATGCAAGATTAGTACGTATCCCGGGCTCTGTAAATAGCAAGAGCAGCGAGACTGTTACCATTGTAGATATGAATGAACACTGCAGATATACATTATTTGACCTTGATGCATTCTTCAATGGAAAAGAAGCATCTGACAAGATGTATGAACTTTTCGACCAGATGGTTGAGGTTTTAGGCTTTGGCAGGGATACTATGCTCACAAGGACTTATGTACATTCATTCATTACAAAGAACTTTAAGAACTTTTGCAGGAAAATTCATGGAAAGGCAACTGTGAACCAGATAAAGACCTGCAAAAAGCTTGCAAAGAAAGCTGACATCAGGTGTCCTAAATTATTTAAGAGTAAGTTTGATGCTCATTTATTCATCAGACGATGCAGCAAGATAATTGCAAGGAATTTCGACCCAACAAAGCCGGTTCCATATTATCATGGAATGTCTCCTATTGGATTAAGCCTCAAGCGTCTTGCAATGATTGAAGATGTCATGAAATGCGACAATAACAGGACAGGACACCGTGAACTGACGTTGTTCATTGCACGTATATTAAAATTACAGGTAACTGGCGGCGATAAAGAAGCTGCTGTTGCATATATTCTGGATTTGAACCAGCGATTCTCTGAGCCTCTTTCTGAAAAAGAGGCTGTTTGTGCTACAAAATCAGCAGAAAACTATTATGGAGAAGATGTAACATGGTTTAAAATCTCAAACAAACTATTTTTTGATTATCTGGGCGTGCCGGATGAAGAAAGGAGCATATACTTGGGAAGACAGAAAAGACAGCTGACTCCTGAGGAAGAAGAGGAGAGAAAGGCAAGACTCCGCAGACAGAAGTTAGAGTCATACTACAGACGCCGTGCCAGAAAGGGACTTGACACGATGGAAGAAAGACAGTCTAAAAAGAGAGAGCTCATTAAGGACTGTATTGCAAAGAACATGCGTATTGTAGCAATGGTTGAAAAAACTAATATTGCAAGAGGCACTATCAGAAACCTCATTATTGCAATGTTTGGAACTCCTGAAATGAAAAAGGTTAAGGCTCTTGTGAAAGCAAATTCTACTGATGAGAAGAGTGCAAGAGAATTTCTTGACAGCATTGACCTTGTCTTAAAAGCAAAGAAAGAAAAAGAGACTGAAGAAGAGGCTGCTGCTAAGGAGGCAGCAGCTTCTAAGGCTGTTAAAAATGATGTTCAAAAAAATGTTCAAGACGGATTGAAATCTAATTATATTAAGAAGTCTCTTCCTTGTACCTGCGTCATGGGGTGTAACCAGATTACTGCTGCGGATAATACTGGAACGAAAGATTGTATAACGGACGCGTCGGTAACAGATAACACTGTTAGCAATGACGATTCAGCGGATAATGTAACAAATGAATATGCACGAAAGAATCGTAATAGACTCATCCATAGAATGATTTCTGTGCACGACAAAGAGGTTATGAATAACTATCTGACAAAAGATGTTAGCACAAGCGCTGCTGCCAAAGCGCAGTATAAGGAAAACATTGTAAGCAGAGACTGTGTTAAGCAGAGTATTGTTGACGCATTATTTGCTTCCGGATGGGCATGTAAACGAGAGTGCTGTTAACAGATGATCGCTTAGGTGGTTCCGTTAGGAAGCTGCGGTCCACTGCTTGCTTTATAAAACAAAGATGCATGTAAACTGGTAAAGACATAAACGATTAGGAATGCAAATGGAAGAATGTAAAACGACTACATGCTGACGGGTAACATAAACACGCTGGTTAATGAGCGGCACGGATATGTAAGCAAATAAATGAAATGAAGCTGGTGTAAAATGGTCAGTAGTATACCGGACAACGCATAAACTGTTGATACATTCTAAGTTCTGTATAAACGGATCAGTATTATAGTATCTGCATCATCATGGCTGATTGCATAAACGGTTAATGGTTTATCGGCAGATATTCAAACAGGTTAACATATAAACAAAAGGACTTCACCCATGGATACAAAAACTGCAAGAGGATTTAAACGTAACATTGAAAATTAAGTTACCGCAATCTCCGAAGCTTAGCTTCGGGGTTAAGATGACAAGATACTAGCCGACCTAAGTCGGCGGAAAGGAGAAATTGGGATGAAGCAGGAATCCCCTGAGCTTTAGCTCTGGGGAGCGTCAAGAAATGAATAAATACATTGACAAGATGCCGCATCATGTTTTGGATAAAAGAATCGAAGAGAAACATGACCTGATAAAAATGGTACAGTATGTCTGCCCAATTTGTCATTCTGAAAAATGGAAATGCCCATATCCTATAAACCATTTTTATACAAAATCCGCTAAATGGCAGCAATGTTTAGAATGTGCCTATGTTGGTAACTTCCTCGAGCATCATAAATTCTACTACATGAAAGATGTTTACATGCAGCCAAATAAATAAATTACTGATATAAACAATTAAATAAGTATATGGAGTCAGATTTTATGATACCATTGGTAAATATAAACAGGATTACTACAAGATGGTTGGTACACCTTGCAGTAGTAACCAGATAATTAAAAAAGGCGGTGGAAATATTGCTTGTTCATTTGGACAGTTTCACAATTTTGAATATTATATATGTAACAATAAATAATTATTTTTCAGAAAGGAATTGATTTTTATGGCAAAACCAGAAGAGCATCCATTGTATATAGGCGAAATAGCAGGACTTCCTACGTATTGTGATTACGACGATTTTGGTATTGAGGGGTTACATTTAATACAGGTACGTAAAGATAATGAGTATGATTTTTGTAATTCAGAGAATTATCACTTTACAATTTCTCTGGTTCCCGGCATTAACAGATGGCAGATTGCTGATGAAATTAATACCGAAGTTACAACCTACAAAAAGGATGAACTTGATAAGGCTGTGTATCATGCGATTAATATCTTCAATGCTGATAAAGCTCATGAAGATGATGAAGATGATGTGCCTGACAGCGATGATGAGGATGATATGGTTAACTTCATGGACTGTGGTATGTATTCGGCTTTCAATCATCTGAATAAGATATATGAAATGGAGAAAAAATACGGGCTTAGAGAATCCAATAAACATGTAATCTAGCTGCAAATGACATGCTGCAATTAGTGTTGGTGAATTTAATAAGAAAAAATATTTAAAGGAAAAACCATGATTAAAAATATTATAAAATCAAAAATATTTAGTGGAGCAATAGGAACGGGTAAAACAACAAATATGATTAATGAATTACAAGGAGTAATTAGAGACAATCCAAATATTTTAATATATGTTTACGAAGAGCTTCCAGAAATACACAATGCCTTTCATAATGAACATATAACAGATATATTAACAGAAAATGTTGATTTAATTGTAATAGGTAGTACAACAGCACAAAATATTCCATTAGAGTTAATAAAGCCTTATCTATATACAACTCCTATATGGTTAGAACTTGAAACTAAAATTCAAATAGATAATAAACATTCATATTAAAGGAAATCCTGCTGTAAAGAAAAAACCCTAACAGTTGGCGACATTATAAACAATAATAAGTTTGATTTTAATACAAACTTTGCTATTTATCTCTGTAACAAGGAGGTTACATGACTATCAGTAATCACGTACTGATTATTGAAGCTGCCAAGAAAGAGGTGCCGGAATGAGCGGGTACAACAGGCAGAATTGCATGAGCAATAATGCAGTTGCTGTCTAATTTGCTAACAGTACAAAGCTTAATGCGTAAACAAAGAAAAAGAGACTTCACTATGGGCAATGTCATTAAGTTAAGAATTTTGACATAATTATAAAACACATCATATTTGCAATTGTTTGATAAATATGATGTGTTTTTTTCTTTTGTCTATTTTGCAGCACAACAAAAAGACAGATTGTTTATCTGTCAAAAAAACCTTATAATTATCTATGATTAAGCCACTCTATATAGAAAGCTTACAGATGCCTGGGGTTTGACTTTGCGAGGGTCTTTTCGACCAGGTCTTACTGGTAATACATGCTTTTCTATTAGGTTAATCACATCAGGTGGACTAAGATTGCGTTTATTACGGAGATATTCTCTACAAATATAAATGGCGATTGTAAAGTTCACCTGTTTTGTTTTATCATTGTTTTTCATTTGTTTTATTACATGTGTTGTTATTAATTCACAATAGTTATACAAAAGTAATCGCGCATATATTTCTTGTTTAATAAAATCTGGTTTTCGTGCATGGAAACTTGTTAATCCTATGGCATATTTTAATTCTCTGAATGAAGTTTCTATTCCCCATCTCAAATGATAGATTTCCTTTATTTTTTTTAAATCAAAAATATTTCTATCAAGATTTGTAATTATTATTTCATAAGAATTAGACCCTATAGGAAATCTAATAATACGAAATGATAATTCGTATGTTTTATCACTTTTTCGTGGAAGATAATCAAACACTTGATTTGCAGGCATCCACTTATAGCCTGCATTTTTTGTGGTCTTTGTATTTTTCCTCGAAAAAATCTGAGTGATATCTATATCAAACTCATCATTTGGAGGAAGATTTAACCCAGATGCAATTCCATTACTATTTTTATCTTTGACACGTATAGCGAATTTCCATCCTTTTTCAATTGCATGTGCAAAAATGTTATAGTTTTCATATCCTCTATCAGCAACAAGAATAACATTCTCTAGTTTCGATCTGTCAATCATTGTTGCACATGCTCTAGACTCGTTGTAATCCGCTGCTGTTTGCACTAAAACATCGGTGTATATACGATTCAAAACATCATAAAAGGCATTTAGATGTAGTTTATTAACAATTGAACCATACTGATTACGTTCCCAAAAAGTTTCTGGATCCTTTTGATTGGTTGCAATGGTCAAGTTACTTCCATCACATGCAATTAAACGATAACCATGATAATTATTAGTAGTTGGAAGGTTGTCATCCGTAAAAGATTTAAACAAATATTCAAAAGCCTCTGGAAGTACTTTTGAACGTTGTTGCGTAAATGCTGATACAGACGGAGTATTTTTGTTAAAATCAAAGAAATCAAGTAGTTCTTTACTCATAGTAGCTCCACCCGAATTCATCATGATTCCTATAAAAGTTTTGAAATCAATTTTCCGTTTTCGAGAGAAATCGACATTGGGGTTTCGAAGAAATAAACATGGATTGTTAGCTAATTCCGAAATATGATTCTTTAGAGAATCTGAAACTTGATTAATATAATTGCTCATATGCGTTACCTCCTTGCAATCAAGATGTTCTTAATTACAAGGGCCGCTTTCGCTACCTCATTATCATTCAATAGCGAAAGCGGCCGCACATTTCGAATCATATGTCAAGTATTTATTACAAAATAAAAAGACCCTAGCATCATTTCTGATGCTAAGATCTTGATTGGTCATCTTAACTTAATGACATTGTTCACTATGGGGTCTTTTTTTTTGCGTCTGTATGAAAATCCATATTTATTGTAGTCATATAAATAAATATAAAGGAGGAAACAATTATGACCGAGAATATCAGCAATACATTTTTAATGGAGACAAAAGAGAGACAACGGGACATTATGTCTAATGCTGTAGACAATACATGCTGCTACTGCATCAGAGAAGACTGTAACGGCTGCTTTGTACAGGAACTTAAAGATGAAGCTATGAAAGAGGAGCTGGTGGCAACTCCATGGAAAAATTTTGGAAATGCTAACTATCTTGCATACGGCGGATGTCTTGTAAGAAAACATTTTAATGAGGAGCCGGAAGTTCAGGAACCTGTTTTTGATGTGTTCTATTTGAGTCCAAATTACGGAGGGGATAACAACGTTAACTTTGCTGTTCTCTGCTGTATTGATCTGACAGACTCATGGCTTCCATGGGAAAAGATATTCAAATGCTGTGGATTTGATGAGGATGCAAAACTTCCAGTTGCAGAGCTTGTAAAGAAGTATGATCCAATGCTTCTTGCAAAAAATATGGTTCTGTATGCAGGTTTTTCCAAATTTTCGCCAAGTGTCTTCAAAGGTGATGTATATAATGACGTATATAATATGCATCCATCTGATATTAAAGATTTTTTGGTGTCAAATGACAATGTTGTGAGGTGGCTTTATAATCTTGGTGCCGAAAGCATCATTGATGAACAGGTGAAAGCAGAAGATATTGCTGCCAGTGAGCCATGCTGTGAAGAGAACTCTCTGACAGTTGGTGACATTGTAAATAACGATAAGTTTGACTTCAATGCAAATTTTGATGTTTATCTCTGCGGCAAGGATGTTACTTGGGATCAGGCAGGCGAACCAGCTTTCAGTACAGGTATCAAGGAAAGTGAAAATAAGGTTCCAATTAAGAAGCTTTATAATTGTAAGGTTGTTTACATGACAATCAGCAATAATACACTGATTATTGAGGTTGCCAAGGAAGAGGTATCAGCATGAGCGGCTACAACAGGCAGAAGTGTATGAGTAATAATGCGGTTGCTGCCTATGAAGACGGGCTACTGCCAAAGTCAAAGCTTAAAGCATGG
>OGWY01001518.1_pt1 | contig 17905 bp, 9 predicted proteins | sample 1576121 | NCBI WGS metagenome assembly OGWY01 (sample SAMEA3541543, study PRJEB24748) | human gut metagenome | biome: human gut; feature: human-associated habitat; material: faeces | place: China | collected 2012 | reverse complement strand
AAATAACAACGTAATGGTAAAACACATTGTATTATTTAAGTTAAAAGACGAAGTTTCAGCAGAGGAGAAACTTGTAGTCATGAATAAATTTAAGGAGGCAATAGAAGCGCTTCCGGCTAAAATTCCGGTGATCCGTAAGGTTGAAGTCGGATTGAATATGAATCCCGGAGAAACGTGGAACATAGCGCTGTATAGTGAATTTGATACGCTGGAAGATGTGAAATACTATGCGACGCATCCCGACCATGTGGCAGCCGGAAGGATTTTGGCTGAGACAAAGGAAAGCCGTGCGTGTGTAGATTATGAATTATAATCCCCTAATTATTGAAAATGAAAAAGTTAATTTCTTCACTGCTTTTAAGCTTTGTTGTATGTGTTTTGCAAGCGCAGATCAAAGATCCGGTAAAGTTCAAGACTGAGTTCAATACTCTTTCTGACACGGAAGCGGAGATTGTATTTACCGCTGCCATTGATAAAGGGTGGCATGTGTATTCTACCGAACTTGGAGACGGCGGACCTATTTCTGCAACGTTTAATGTTGATAAAACGTCTGGCATAGAGCTACTGGGAAAGCTGAAACCGGTTGGCAAAGAGGTCGCCACTTTCGACAAGTTGTTTGAAATGAAGGTGCGTTATTTTGAGAATACGGCTAAATTCATTCAGAAGGTGAAGCTCACAGGTGGAGCTTATGAAATAGAAGGTTATCTGGAGTATGGAGCTTGTGACGATGAAAGTTGTCTTCCTCCTACTGAAGTGCCGTTTAAGTTTTCCGGAGTAGCGAAGACAGCTAATGCTGCTGCAGCTAAAGCGGAACAACCGGAAAAAAAGGAAGTTGAGAAAAAAGAAGAGGCGGCTCCTGTTGTTTCTAAGGATACTGTAGCTATGATGGAACTGGTTCCTGCCACTACAACAGATGCATCTACGGGGATTCAACCTGCCGTTGCATCCGGTGAACTCTGGAAACCGGTCATTAGTGAACTGCAAGCGTTAGGTGAAGAACATACGCAGGGAGATATGTCCTGGATTTATATTTTTGTGACAGGTTTCTTAGGCGGACTATTAGCTTTGTTTACTCCGTGTGTATGGCCGATTATTCCTATGACGGTCAGTTTTTTCCTGAAACGTAGTAAGGACAAGAAGAAAGGGATTCGTGATGCGTGGACTTATGGTGCGTCTATTGTTGTGATTTATGTGGCATTAGGCTTGGCTATTACATTGATCTTCGGTGCCAGTGCGTTGAATGCCTTATCTACTAATGCAATTTTCAATATTCTCTTCTTCCTGATGTTGGTAGTTTTTGCCGCTTCGTTCTTCGGAGCATTTGAGATTACATTGCCTTCGAAGTGGAGTAATGCGGTAGATAGTAAAGCGGAATCGACTACGGGATTACTGAGTATTTTCCTAATGGCATTTACACTTTCGTTGGTGTCTTTCTCTTGTACAGGTCCGATTATCGGATTTTTGTTGGTACAGGTTTCCACAACGGGAAGTATAGTAGCTCCGGCAATTGGAATGCTGGGATTCGCCATTGCTTTGGCGTTGCCGTTTACTCTTTTCGCTTTATTTCCATCGTGGCTGAAATCTATGCCGAAATCGGGAGGTTGGATGAATGTGATCAAGGTAACACTGGGTTTCCTTGAACTTGCATTTGCACTTAAATTCTTATCGGTTGCCGATTTGGCTTATGGCTGGAGACTGCTTGATCGTGAAACTTTCCTTGCTTTATGGATTGTTATTTTTGCTTTACTTGGATTTTATCTGTTGGGTAAGATCAAGTTCCCGCATGATGATGATGATAATAAGGTAGGTGTTACCCGCTTCTTCATGGCACTTGTTTCTTTGGCATTTGCGGTATATATGGTTCCTGGTCTATGGGGAGCACCGTTGAAAGCTGTCAGTGCGTTTGCTCCGCCTATGCAGACGCAGGATTTCAATTTGTATAAGAATGAAGTACATGCCAAATTTGACGATTATGATTTAGGAATGGAGTATGCACGTTTGAATGGTAAGCCTGTAATGCTCGACTTTACCGGATACGGTTGTGTCAATTGTCGTAAAATGGAGGCTGCTGTTTGGACTGACCCGAAGGTGAGCGACTTAATTAATAACGATTATGTATTGATAACTCTCTATGTAGATAATAAAACTCCGCTGACCGAACCTGTGAAGATTGTCGAGAACGGAACAGAACGTACCTTGCGTACTGTCGGTGACAAATGGAGTTATCTGCAACGTGTGAAGTTCGGTGCCAATGCACAGCCTTTCTACGTATTGCTGGATAATCAGGGAAAACCGTTGAACAAGTCGTATGCTTATGATGAAGATATAACTAAATATATTGACTTCCTGCAAGTAGGACTGGAAAATTATAGGAAGGAGAAGTAATGACTTCTCTGGCTATAATTAATTGAGGATGAACGCCCAGTCCTAAATAACTATAACAGCTATTTAGGACTGGGCAATTTAGATTGAATATATAGCGAATTTAATATGGATATTTCTATTTATAGAAGTTGAATTTCTTTTAATATATATCGAGATTTCTTTATTTGACGTTGAAAAACGCTTCTAGTCCGCTTTGGCTGTTATTTCCTATCATTATTTTGAATTTACCAGGTTCTATTGATTTTTGCATTTCAATATCCCAAAAAGCCAAATTAGATAAAGGAATTCTGAAATATACTATTTTTTTTTCATTAGGAACTAATTCTATCCGTTTAAAAGCTTTCAGTTCTTTTACTGGTCGAGTTACTGATCCTACAAGATCCGATATATAAACTTGAATGGTTTCTGCTCCTCTGTATTGCCCTGTATTTTTTATATTTACACTTATGGAAAGAGTATCGTTTGCATTTAATATTTTGTTGGCAAGTCTTAGATTTGAATATTCGAATGTAGTGTATGATAGTCCATAACCGAATGGGAATAAAGGTTGAGCGTCCAAATCAAGATAGTAGGATGAATGGCCTAATACAGATTGTTTAGCATTAAGGGGGATTTCATCCAAAGGTTTTTCTTTTCCTGTTTCCGCTTTTCCTTATACTGTGTCGGCGTTTCGCCTGTATATTGTTTGAAAGCCGTACTGAAATAGCGGGAAGTAGTAAACCCGACTTTCTCGGCGATTTCCGTAAATGACAGCTCCGTGCCAGTCATTAATGTGATCGCTTTCTCCATTCTGAATTTGTTAATATAATCATTGGCCCCCATATCGGTAAGAGCTTTTAGCTTGTTATAGAGCGAAGCCCGGCTCATGCCGATTTCTTTGCAGACCAGAGCGACATCCAGATTACTGTTATCCAGATTTTCCTGGATAATCTTATTCATTTTGAGTAAGAATGTTTCGTCCGCCTGACTGAACGTGCTCTCTTCCGGGGCAGGAATCAAGCCGGCATTCAGATACCTTTTCTTGGTATGTTCGCGGTTTTTCAACCGGTTGCGGATGAGTTCCATTAACATTTCTATTTCAAAAGGCTTGGTGAGATAGGCGTCCGCTCCGTTTTTGTAACCGCTCAGCTGGCTTTGTTTATCATCTCTTGCCGTCAGCAGGATGATAGGGATGTGGCTGATAGTAATATCCTCTTTGATGTTTTTACACAATTCATATCCGTTCATTCGCGGCATCATTACATCACTGACGATGATATCCGGAGTATGGCTCTTGATAAGTTGAAGGGCTTCTACACCGTCTGCAGCAATTACGATCCGCTTGAAATATTCTCCTAATGATTTTTTCAGGAAGTCCGTCAGGTCGGAATTGTCGTCCACTACCAGAATACTGTAAGGGGTCGTGTCGAAATTGTCCTCATCAGGAATCTGTTCATTGTCATTGTCGCCTATCAGTTCGTTCAGATATGCCTTAGGCTGGCAGATAATTTCTTCGGTCTTTTGCTTCAGTGGCAGTTCAAAGAAGAAAGTTGCACCTGCTTCCTGATTGTTGCGGGCACCGATAGAACCACCATGCAGCTCAACCAGAATCTTGGAATAAGATAATCCGATTCCCGTTCCGCTTTGTTCTCCTGTCCCTTGATAGAAACGGGTAAAGAGTTTCCGGGTGTCTACTTGCTGCAATCCGTTTCCTTGGTCGATTATGGAAATACGTATTCTGCTTTCTTCTGAAAGTAATTCGGAGGTAATTGTAATTTCTGTATTTTCAGGACTATGTTTGAGCGCGTTGATAAGCAGGTTGCTTAAAATAGTCTCGCACTTGTCCTTATCGAAACTGACAGTTTCAATCCGTGGGTCGAGCTCATAACGGATTCGCACATTCTTGGCTTCACCTTCACTGATAAAGTCTTGTGATACGTCCTCAATCCATTTATTGAGCGGATGAGGCTGTATCTGCATTTTACTTTCTCCGACTTCCATTTTACGCACATCAAGCACCATGTTAATCAGGTTCTTCATACGTTGTGACTGTCTGTAAATAGCTTTCAGGGGAAGGTATTGATGATCTTCGGAGGAGAGTGATTTCAATATTCTGCTAAGTGGAGCGTGTATCAGTGTCAACGGTGTACGAAGCTCGTGGCTGATATTGATAAGGAAGCGTACTTTTTCTTCATACACTTGTTGCTCGTGCTCTTTCATAGCCCATTTGAGCTTTTCCTCTTTGCGTTTCAAGGTTCTTCGGAAAGTCTCTATAATAACGGCGACAACGAAAACTGCGCAACTGAGGATGAACCACCATGTACGATACCAGGGAGGAAGAATCGTTAACTCCAGTACTTCTTGGTTAGGAATCCAACTACCATCTTTGGCCGTACAGGAAGCCATGATTTTATAACTGCCCGGTGGCAGTGAGCGTATAGCCAGTTCAGGGTTGTAGGATTCGATTTGTTGGTCATTCAACCCTTCTATCTGGTATTTATATACTTTTTGGCGGAAAATGTCTTCCTCTTTCGACATGATTCGGATAGTAATATTGCTGTTCCAAGGAGCGGAGATACCTTTCGGATTACCGCTTAACTTATCGTTGACGGATTCTCCGTTGATAATGACATTTGACAATTGGAGTTGTGGAAGTTCGGAGGTGGTCAGCGGGAGCTTGCTGTTGATATGAAGCAAGCCTTTTACACCGCCCATGTAGATATCTCCCTGCATACTTAATAATTGAGGCTTGGAAAGATATTCGTTTAAAATAGCTCCATCCGACTCTCCGAATAGGACAAACTTCTTTTCTTTGATCAACCAGGCAAAGAGCATACTGTCGGCTCCTATCCATACTTTTCCCTGCTGGTCGCATACGAGCAGAGTAATTTCGCCGAACAGGGAAGTCGGTATCAGAGTCTTTGTCTTGGTTCCGGGATGATAATGTATCAATCCGTAATTGCTCCCGATCCAGAAGTGTCCTTCTTTATCTCGTGAAACGGAGTTGATAACAGTATCTTTCCGGCAAGAGTACAATGCTTTCAACCGGTTTGTACGGGTATCCAGTTCGTAGATGTGTTTTGTATCGTTTATATAAGTATAATCCTGATAATTGCCAATAGGTAAAAGGGTACCGATGATATCTTGCCCTTCCTGCTCGGTAGCAATATTGAAAGTCTGTTCTTTCAGATTGTATTTATAAACATGATCTCCCAGGAATAATATGCTGTGAGGCGTGTTTTGTAGTAAATTCACGGCTTTTCCCCGGTTACAGAGACGGGTGTTCGTTTCATTATCGACAATGGTGAAGGGATGTTTTTCTCCTGTTGCCGGATTGAAAATGAATACTCCCTGCGAGAAAAGGGAAATTAATAATTTACCGGGAGTAAACGGACAGATAGAGGCTACTTTGTCTTCCCAAGTCGAAGGGTAATGGGCGAATTTCTCCGTAAACGGGTTAAAGCTGTTTATGCCTCCTCCGTCCGTACCTATCCAGATCCGGTTTTCGGATTCCTGAAAAAGGCTCAAAACAGTGGAGTTGCTTAATCCGCGGTCGTTGCCGGGCAATACATCTTTATATGTTTTCATAGAAACTTCCCGGATGCTGATTAATCCGTTTCGGATGCTGCCTGCCCACATATTATTATTCCGGTCGTTATAAAGACATAAGATCGAATTGGCAGGAAGTGAATAGTTATCTCTTCCGGGGATGTGTTCCAATAGGGAAAATTGCCCCGTTTCCGGGTCAAGGATATTGATGCCTCCTCCGTCTGTTCCAATCCATATCTGCCCTTCCCGTTCGGCGAGGCTTAATACAACATTGTTGCTCAGATAAGAATTGCGGGTGGTATAGGTGGCTAGCAGTTTTCCGTCGCGGGTCAGGCAATTCAAGCCTCCGTTGTAAGGTGCCACCCATATCCTTTTCTGTGAATCGATGAATATATTCATGATTTCTTTTCCGCAATCGAAAGGGGGAGGGTTATATTTTCCGGTTTTTAAGTCGAGTAGTAGTAAGCCCTGCCACCGGCTACAACAGAGCAGGGTATGTTCATCCCAAAGGGTCAGCAGGGTGACATTGTAATTCGGTTCCCGCTCAAATGATTGCAAGAGGCGTAAGGAAGCATCCTGATAATTATAGAAAAAGATTTTATTTTTCGAACCGAATAACACTCCGTTATCAGTCAGGCAGGCGGAATAGGCGATGATATTATTTCCTGTCTCATCAGTCGGTATAAAAAAGTCATCGCTTTGCCTCTGATAACGTGCCACTCCTTTGTCTGTCAGAATCCAGATATTGTTTTGTTCGTCTTCTATCATCTGGTAGATTAAATTGTGAGGAATGGAATGAGGGTTATTTGCCTGATGAATATATTTTTTAAGTTCGTGTCCGTCATATCTCCCTAATCCGGAACGGGTTCCAATCCATACAAATCCTTGTTTGTCCGTTAAAATACATCTCACGGTAGAGGGAAGACCATCTTTTAGGGAGATTTGCTTATAGTAATAATGACCGGCTTGAAGAGGGGAACCGCCGATAAACAGTGTGATAAATGCAATGCATAGTAGTAAAAAGGTTTTTGTTCTCATGAGATCAGGTCAGTTAAACTGAAACAAAGATAGTGTATTCGGATGAATATTAGTTAAATCCCCTCTCTTATTTTTTGGTTTTTATGCTTATCTTTGCTCGAAAATATACGACTATGATTACCGAAGAACTACAGAAACTTTATCAGTCATATACGGGCGTTCCCGCTGAAAACATAACAGAATTACCGTCTTCCGGTTCCAACCGCCGTTATTTTCGGTTGGCGGGTATAGAAACATTGATTGGAGTCTACGGGGCTTCTATTGATGAGAATGAAGCTTTTCTTTATATGGCAGGACACTTCCGCAAATGTGGACTGCCTGTTCCCGAAGTGCGCATTGCCTCGGAAGATAAAACCTATTATTTGCAGGAAGATTTGGGCGATACTCTGTTGTTCCATGCCATAGAGAAAGGACGTGCTACCAGTGTTTTTTCCGAAGAGGAAAAAGAGTTGCTTCGCAAAACGATCCGTCTGCTTCCTGCTATTCAATTTGCCGGGGCGGATGGATTTGATTTTTCCCGTTGTTATCCTCAACCGGAGTTCAACCAACGCTCTATTCTGTGGGATTTGAATTACTTCAAATATTGCTTCCTGAAAGCTACCGGCATGGAGTTTCAGGAAGACAAACTGGAAGATGATTTCCAAAAAATGAGCGATGTCTTGCTCCGCAGTTCTTCCGCTACTTTCATGTATCGTGATTTTCAAAGCCGTAATGTGATGATAAAAGATGGGGAACCGTGGTTTATCGACTTTCAGGGCGGACGCAAAGGCCCGTTCTATTATGACATAGCCTCTTTCCTGTGGCAGGCGAAAGCGAAATATCCTGATAGCCTCCGTAAAGAACTGCTGCAAGAATATATGGAAGCTCTTCGCAAATACCAACCGATTGACGAATCCTATTTTTATAGCCAGCTTCGCCACTTTGTCCTTTTCCGTACGCTGCAAGTGCTGGGAGCATACGGTTTCCGTGGTTACTTTGAAAAGAAACCGCATTTTATCCAAAGCGTTCCTTATGCCATCGAAAACCTGCGTGAACTGTTGAAAGAAGAATATCCGGAATATCCGTATCTCTGTAACGTTTTGCGGGAGCTTACTGGACTGAAACAATTTAAGGACGACCTGAAAAAGCGGCAGCTAACCGTCAAAGTAATGAGCTTTGCTTATAAGAAAGGAATTCCTGATGACTCTACCGGCAATGGAGGAGGTTATGTATTCGACTGCCGTGCCGTGAATAATCCCGGCAAGTATGAGCGTTACAAACCTTTCACCGGACTGGATGAACCTGTAATCACTTTCTTGGAAGAAGATGGCGAAATACTTCGTTTCCTCGATCATGTCTATGCTTTGGTAGATGCCTCCGTGAAACGTTATATGGAACGCGGATTCAGCAATTTGTCCGTCTGCTTCGGTTGCACCGGCGGACAGCATCGTTCTGTTTATTCAGCCCAGCACCTGGCAGAGCACCTGAATCAGAAATTTGGTGTGAAAGTCGAACTGGTGCATCGGGAACAGAACATCGAACATACGTTTGAGGCAACAATCTAAGAAGAGTAACTATAAAGAAGAAAGTAACCGAAAGAATGAAAGCAATGATATTTGCAGCCGGTTTGGGTAGCCGGCTGAAGCCGCTCACCGATACCATGCCGAAGGCTTTGGTTCCCATAGCCGGACATCCGATGTTGGAACATGTGATCTTAAAACTGAAAGCTGCCGGATTCACAGAAATAGTGATTAACATCCACCATTTTGGCGAACAGATACTTGACTTCCTGAAAGCCAATGAAAATTTTGGACTCATCATACATATTTCCGACGAACGCGACTTGTTGCTCGACACCGGTGGGGGAGTTAAGAAAGCCCGTTCTTTCTTTGAAAATTCCGATGAACCTTTCCTGATACACAATGTAGATATTCTTTCAGACGTGAACCTGAAAGAACTATATGACTATCATCTACAAAGCGGTGCTGTTGCTACTTTACTGGCCAGCCAACGTAAAACCTCCCGCTATCTTCTTTTTGATACAGACAAAAGACTTTGCGGATGGATAAACAAGGATACGGAACAAGTGAAACCGGAAGGTTTTCAGTATGATCCTTCTCTTTATCAGGAATATGCATTCAGTGGTATCCATGTACTTTCGCCCGCCATTTTTCAATGGATGACCTCTCCCCGTTGGGAGGGTAAATTCTCTATTATGGATTTCTATCTTGCCACTTGCCGGCAAGTAAACTATGGTGGTTATTTGAAAGAAAAGTTACATCTGATTGATATCGGCAAACCGGAAACATTAGCGAAAGCAACAGCCTTTTTATACCAAAATACCAAATAAAGATACTGAAAGAGGCTTTTTTTAGCCTCTTTCTTGCTATGTAACAAAATATTTAAGTAACTTTGCTTGGATAAACAATCAATATTGTAATACTATACAAATTTTGCTGCATGGAACAGACTTTGGAAAATGGGATAGCTGACAACTTATTGCACAACATCTTTAATGACCTGTCTGTAGGCTTGGAGTTGTATGATAAGGACGGTCTCATGATAGATGTCAATTATTCGCGGTTGAGATCAATGGGGATAAAAGACAAAAAGGATATTCTGGGCTATAATCTATTTAATTACACTAGTTTCTCTGATGAAATCAAAGAACAGGTCAGAAAAGGAGAAACAGTGCGTTTCATGGCAAAATATAATTTTGATGACGTGCGTCATCTTTTTCCTACTAATCTGTCCGGTATAAAATTCTTCGAGATTACCGTTTCTTTCGTACATAATGAAAAGTCGGAAATTATGAATTATATGGTGATTAGTCAGGATGTCACCGAACGTGTTCTGTGGCAAAACAAATATGATAATCTTTACGAAGAAGCGGTGCGCTCAAAAAAAGAACTCCTTGAGAGCGAACAAAGAATGATCCAATTGATTCGTCAGAATGAGTTGGTATTGAACAATATTAATTCGGGATTGGCATATATTGCGAACGACTATATCGTACAATGGGAGAATATCTCGCTTTGTAGTAAAAGCCTTTCTTATGAGGCTTACAAAAAAGGGGAGCTTTGCTATCTGACGGCCCATAATCGCACCACTCCTTGTGAGAACTGTGTGATGCAACGTGCCCGGAAATCCGGTCAGGTAGAGTCTATCTTGTTTAATCTGGATAACAAGCATGTCATAGAAGTCTTTGCTACTCCCATATTTAATGAACAGGGAGATGTTGACGGTGTCGTGATTCGCGTAGATGATGTTACCGAGCGACAGCACATGATAGGTGAACTTGAAACGGCAAGAAGTCGTGCTGAACAATCCGATAAGTTGAAATCCGCCTTTCTGGCAAATATGAGCCACGAAATCCGTACACCGTTAAATGCTATCGTTGGTTTTTCCGATTTATTGATGGTGACGGAAGATCAAGAAGAAAAAGAAGAATTTATTCAGATTATCAATGCCAACAATGAGTTGCTTTTGAAACTGATTAACGACATACTGGATCTTTCGAAAATAGAAGCCGGCTCGGTAGAACTGAAATACGAAGATTTTGATTTGGCTGTTTATTTCAACGAATTAGCTGCTTCGATGCATCGTCGTGTAGTAAATCCGCAGGTTCGGTTAGTTCCCGTGAATCCTTATGAAACCTGTACCGTTCGTTTGGATAAAAACCGGTTAGCGCAGATTCTCACTAACTTTGTAACTAATGCTATCAAATATACCTCCAAAGGAACTATTGAAATGGGGTATGAAAAGATAGACGGAGATATTCGTCTTTACGTTCGCGATACAGGTATTGGTATACCGGAAGATAAAAAAGACAAGGTGTTCCATCGTTTTGAGAAACTGGATGAATTTGCACAGGGGACCGGACTGGGACTGTCTATTTGTAAAGCCATCGTTGAGGCTTGCAGGGGAGAGATAGGCTTTGAGTCGGAATTTGATAAAGGGTCTTTATTTTGGGCGGTTTTGCCATGCCAGTTTGATTCGGTTGACAGCGAGCCGACTTCTTCACGTCGGAATAATGAGAAAGATGCAGATAATGAAAGCGTTCTTGACTCCGAAGAAACAAAGAAAGTACCTAAAAGAGTGCTGGTTGTTGAAGATATTCAAAGTAACTTCTTTTTGGTATCTTCTATCTTGAAAAACAAATGCCAGTTGTTACACGCACCGAATGGACTGGAGGCAGTTGAGATTGTCCGTACCCAACCAGTGGATTTGGTACTGATGGATATGAAGATGCCTGTTATGGACGGGCGTACTGCAACCTCGGAGATCCGGAAATTTAATGCTGAAATTCCGATTATCGCCCTGACTGCTCATGCCTTTGATGCCGACCGGGTAGCTGCGTTGAAAGCCGGTTGTGATGATTATCTGGTGAAGCCGATCAATGGTGCGAAGTTGATGCAGACTTTGAAAGAGTATGGTTGTTGAAAGGAGGGGATTAAAAATGTGCTGATCTGAAAAAGGGTATATCCTATTCTTTCTGTTTTTAATATATCGGTCACTTGTTTGTGGTGAAGGAAAAAACGCTCTGCATTTTGGATGAAAGAATGTAGGGTTGTTTGTTGTCCTGGATAATTCCTGTCTAAAAATAAATAATTCCTCTGTATTGCTATCTATATGCTTACTGTTTGCCCGTATGTAGTTTGCTTTATCATTTTTCTTTTGTGCGCTTGTGATGATGAACTAGCCTATAAACGGGCTTTTCCGAGGGCTTTTATAACTTGGTCGGTGAGTATGGAAGGCTTTCTCGGTGAGGAAGGATGTGTTCCTCACCGAGGAATGGCTTATTGCTCACCGAGGAAAATCATTTATTTCTTTAAAGAAAACGCATATCATCTGAAAATATATGCTGTATTGTGGCGGTAATATGCATATATATGTGATAATATGGATGCTTTTAATTCCGGATTACCATCTTCAATAGTTTTGTTTTCTTTCTTAATCTGAAAAATAGAACATTTCTCTTGTTTGTTTGGAGGAATTGAAAGGGAGACGGCTTACTATAAAAGGCTATAAATCCGTAAAGTTTGGGATTGTTTTTTATGTTTATGGATTTAAATAGTTACCTTTGCTAAAAATAGAATATCATGTCCAAATACGTCAATCCTTTTACTGATATAGGATTTAAAATTATTTTTGGTCAACCGGCCAGTAAGAATTTGCTCATCACTTTGTTGAACGAATTACTTGCAGGTGAACATCATATTACAGAACTTACTTTTCTGGATAAGGAAGATCATGCGGACAATGTGAGTGATAAAGGTATCATTTATGATCTTTATTGCCGTACAGCAAGTGGTGAGTATATTATCGTGGAGATGCAGAATCGTTGGCACAGTAATTTTTTAGATCGTACACTTTATTATGTTTGTCGTGCTGTGAGTCGGCAGATAGAATCTCCTTCTTCAAAAGAAGTCCCTGTCCCTGAAGATCCGATGACTGCAAGAGAACCACTTGTCTCTTATGGAAAGCAGTATAGACTACCTACTATATATGGAATTTTCCTGATGAATTTCAAAGAGGAAAATTTAGAGGCTAAATTCCGTACGGATACGGTTCTTTCCGACCGTGATACAGGGAAGATTGTTAATCCGCATCTCCGGCAGATTTATTTGCAATTTCCTTATTTTACAAAGGATTTGTCGGACTGCCATACATTATATGATAAATTAATTTATGCACTGAAGAATATGAGCAATTGGAATAGAATGCCGGATGCTTTGAAAGAACAAGTGTTTGAACATCTGGCGAGATTGGCAGCAGTTGCCGATCTTTCGGAAGAAAACCGTATCGCTTATGATAAGGCATTAGATCGGTATAGGGTCAACCAAATTGTAGAGGAGGATGAACGGCGTAAAAACGAAGAGATGCGGAGAAAAGCGGCTGAAGAAGGGTTAAAGGAAGGGATGAAGGCCGGGTTGGAAAAAGGAGTGAAAAAAGGAAGGCTAGAGGGAATAAAAGAAGGGATGAAAGAAGGGATGAAAGAAGGGATGAAAGAAGGGATGAAGGAAGGGTTGGAGAAAGGGTTGGAGAAAGGAGAGCAAAAGAAGCAAATTGAAATTGCTCGGAAGATGAGAGAGGACGGAATATCCATTGATATAATTATCAAATATACGGGTCTTCAATCTTCTGATATAGAAAACCTATAATATATCTTCATAGGAAAATTGTTGTAGTTATATTAGGATAAAATATAAAGGAGGCGGGAATATTCAAGAATGGATACTTCCGCTTTCTTTTTTTGATTCGTAAGATGTCCAACAATGTCTATGATGGTTAGATATATCGATGAAATGGATGATTTTAGACAAAATTGGAAAAATAGTAGCTAAAATAGAACATGCATATTCAGTAACCACGTCTATATTTGCGTATGGATTTCAGCAAAAAATCTGGAATAAGCTTTTTAATCTTTAAATTTAATAATTTATAAAAATGACTTCTATGAAGAACCTATCAAAAGTTTTTCTGCTATGTTTCATCACATTGTTTGCGTTTGCAGCGCAATCTATGGGACAAGGAAAAAACATTACCGGTCAGGTAGTGGATGCTCTAAATGAAAGTATGCCTGGTGTCAATGTACAAGTAAAAGGTACTACTAATGGGACAATTACCAACATTGATGGAAAATTCTCCATTTCCGTTCCAAACTCAAAATCAGTGTTGGTCTTTACTTTTATCGGTTATTCCAAACAAGAAATAGTGGTTGGAAATCAGACTAAAATTAACGTTCAATTAAAAGAGGATGCACAAAATTTGGATGAAGTAGTTGTTGTTGGTTATGGAACGGCTAAAAAGAGCGATTTAACAGGCGCTACAGCCAGTCTTCGTCCTGATGCGAATGATGCTTCAAAAGCTGTATCTATTGACGGGCTATTGCAAGGTAAGATTGCAGGTTTAAATGTAACAGCTTCAATGTCTACTCCGGGTGCTGCTTCTTCTGTCACTATTCGTGGTGCTAACTCATTACGTGGAGATAATCAGCCGTTATATGTGATTGATAATGTGCCGCAAGCATCTACTGGTGAGTTTGCCGAGTCTGCTGTGGGAGGTGGTGACTTCCAAATAGCTCAAGATCCGTTGAGTGCAATAAATCCTAATGATATTGAGGATATTACCGTCTTGAAAGATGCTTCTGCTACTGCTATTTATGGTTCTCGTGGTGCCAATGGCGTAATTCTTATTACAACTAAAAAGGGAAAGGCCGGAAAGGCAAAAGTAAATGTCACAGCGAACTTTACGATAGCTAATGCACGTAACTTGCACGATATGTTAAATTTGGAAGAGTATGCCGATTACACTAATTCTAAATTAGACCAACCGCGATATTATCTGCAACCTAATGGTGAAATGCGTTACGTATTTAGTGGTAATGAATCCGCTTATCAGGCAGATCCGAATAATCCGGAATTATATAAGGTTATTACCTATCGCAACTGGCAAAAAGAAGCATATACATCAGCTTTCTCACAGGTCTACTCGGCTTCTGTCAGTGGAGGAACTGCCGGTATGAAATATTATATCTCCGGTAACTTTAAGGATATTAATGGTATCGTAGAAAATACAGGAATAAAACAGGGTGACTTGCGTGCTAATTTAACTGCTGAATTATCTAAAAAAGTAACTTTAAATTTGATATTGAGCGGTTCATTAAAGCAGAATGATATGATGACGGGCGGTAATACAACCGGAGGCGTTGCCGGATCTTTGGCTCGTACGGTTCTTGATACAGCTCCTTATATTGTTCCTGATGATGATCCGGGTGCTTTGGAATCAAAAATGAATGTATTTAGTTGGGTAAATGATTATGATGATATTACTAATAATAAGACATTTAATGGAAGCTTGAATCTGAATTGGAACATTAATAAATATTTCTCGTATAGTCTGCGTGCAGGGGGGAATATAATTGTCAATGACCGTAAACGTTGGTATGGGATTCAGTTACCTCCGGGAGAAAATGTGAAGGGTTTACTGGCAATCAGTAATGTCAATAAGTCTAATTATACAGTGGAAAACCTGTTAAACTTTAATATGGACTTGACTAAGGATTTTCGTCTGTCGGCAACAGCGGGTATCACTTATGATGAATATCATTTTCTGACAGAGAATGTTTCAGGCAATACTTTTTCTATCTATGACTTACGTACTAAAGGATTGTCTAATGCAGGAAAAGTGGATGTAAAACAGCCTATACAAAAAGATTATCAATTACTTTCATATTTAGGACGTGTTAATTTATCTGCTTATGATAAGTACTTGTTGACGGCTTCATTGCGTGCTGACGGATCCAGTAAATTTAAAAAGGGTAATCGTTGGGCATATTTCCCGTCTTTCTCATTAGCATGGCGTATGGAACAGGAAGCTTATATGAAGAGCATTGATTGGCTAAGTCAGTTGAAGGTACGTGTTGGTTATGGTGAGACAGGTAATCAGGGTATTGATCCATATCAGTCTCTATCTATTTATGAAAATAAGGTGGACTATGCTGATGGAGATGGGAATAAACTGACGTCTATGCAAATCAAAAGTCTGCAAAATGAGGGTTTGAAGTGGGAACGTACTTCTTCGTGGAATGTTGGTCTTGACTTTGGTTTCTTTAATGGTCGCCTGAATGGTGCATTTGATTATTACCGTAAAAACACAAAAGATTTGTTGGTTGAGCGTGCTCTGCCATATTCCAGTGGATTTGCAACAGTGATGATAAATGAAGGCTCGTTGTTGAATAAAGGTTTTGAGTTTAGTTTAAATGCTGATATTATTCGCAGTAACGGGTGGAAGTGGAATGTAGGCGGAAATATTGGTTTCAACAAGACTACGATTGAGAATTTAGGTTTGGAAGTTTCTGATATAGGTTCCTTGAAAGGAGTACGTGGTTATTTAGGTAAGACGATTGGCGATCATTTTGGACCTGCAAATGTTTTTATTGAGGGTGAGGCTCCGGGACTATTTTTCGGTTATAAGACACAGGGAATTATTCAGGAAGAAGATGTTGTTGATGGCAAAGTAGGATATATCTCATCAGATGGTTCTACCAAATATTACACTTCATCTGTTGGAAATGATATGGCAGCTGGTAATATTAAATGTGTGGATGTGAATGAAGATGGTATAGTAGATCCTAATGACATGGTTGTGATAGGTGATCCGAATCCTGATTTCACCTATGGTTTCCAGACACGTTTGGAATGGAAGAATATATCTCTTTCTGCTTCTTTTACAGGTGTTTATGGTAATGATATTCTGAATACAAATATCCGTTACGAACAGACTCCTTCCAGGCAGGCCGGAAACTTGAGAAAAGATGCTTATTATAATGCCTGGACTCCGGAGAATCGTTCTAATTTATATCCGTCGTCTACTTCAAATGTAAAAGGTGTTGTTTATGATCGTTATGTAGAAGATGGAAGTTATTTGCGTTGTTCAGATATTACGCTGAATTATATTTTGCCTAAAGCGTGGATGACTAAGATTGGGTTCCAGAATACCAGTATTTTTGCTTCAGTAAAGAATGCATTTGTTATAACCAATTATAGTGGATATGATCCGGAGGTAAATAGCTTTGCATTTGATGGCCTGCGTCGGGGTATTGATATGAATGCTTTTCCAAATATGCGTTCTTTTGTGTTTGGCTTGAATGTAACCTTTTAATTTACAATAAATGATTATGAAAATGAAGAAATTTACCTATATATTTTTATTAGCAAGCTGCTTATTATTGGCTTCTTGTGAATCGTGGTTAGATGAAGACCCGCAATATACTTTGAATACACAAATTCAGTTTTCTACTTCTGAAAAGGCACGTGCAGCATTATATGGATGCTATGGTTATTTTGCATTGACTAGTGGAGGATATGGTCAGCATTGGCAAGAAATTCCGGTACGATATAGTGGTTTCGGATGGGCACAGACTAATGGGGGTACAAATGATATGTGTGGATGGCTGCAATGTGACTATACAGATGATCTGTTGACAAATGCATGGTATGTAATGTATAAAGTAATTAATGAAACGAATGCATTTATAGCCAACGTAGAAAGTACTTCTTTGGAGGATAAAGACGAAATGGCTGCAGAGGCTCATTTCTTGCGTGCCTTGTCTTATTATAACCTTGCAATATGTTGGGGAGATGTACCCTTGAAGACAACTCCTTCTTCTCATGACGGCGTAGCTGTACCTCGTTCCTCGCGTTTAGAGGTGTTGGATGTTGTACGAAGTGACTTGGAATTTGCTTCAAAATATTTGCCGGAAACGAATTCTGATGGATTTCCAACGAAATGGACTGCAGAAGCATATTTAGGTAAGTTGTATCATACTTTAGGTTGTTTGGGTGATGCTACAGCTTGGGAAAAAGCAAAGACCTATTTTGAAGGAGTGAAAGGTAAATATGATTTGGAATCGAAATTTTCTAATTTATTTGTTGATAAGATTAAAGGTTCTAAAGAATCTATATTTCAACTGGGATTTCAGGTGAATGGTGAGTTGTCTTCTTTTAATAGGGGATCTTGGGTTTTTAATCCTGCTGCATCATCGTATGGTAAGAGTTTCCATAGAGTGAAGTGTACGAAAGCTTTTTATGATTTCTTTGCGGGAACCTATTGGGGATTCCCAACTATAACCTCTGGGTGAACGAGCCGAAGCTGCCGGACTCGGTGATCGACGTCGGCCTGCGTACGGAGCCAAACCTCGAGCTGCTCACCCAGATGAAACCCTCGTTTCTGTTCTGGTCCGCGGGTTACGGTCCGTCAGAAGAGGTGATGGCGCGCATTGCGCCCGGGCGCGGATTCGCTTTCAGCGACGGTAAAAAACCGCTGGCCGTAGCGAAAAATTCGATTGGCGAGATGGCGCATTTCCTTAACCGGGAAGCGGAGGCCAAACGGCATCTCGACGAATTTGATGCCCTGATCGACTCCCTGAAGCCGCGTTTTGCTCACCGGGGCGATCGTCCGCTGCTGATGG
>OGWY01001509.1_pt1 | contig 17968 bp, 18 predicted proteins | sample 1576121 | NCBI WGS metagenome assembly OGWY01 (sample SAMEA3541543, study PRJEB24748) | human gut metagenome | biome: human gut; feature: human-associated habitat; material: faeces | place: China | collected 2012 | reverse complement strand
TAACTGCTGCAAAACATTTCCAATAATAATCGGTATCGCAAACAGTATAATATTTTTCATTATATGACCTGTTGTCATATCAATCTTACTTTTTTGTGTACCTGACATCTTTTGCTCCTTTTATAAAATAAAATATCCATATCTATTATTTATAATAATACTGCAATAGAATTGCATTTTCTAGCGATTAATAGCATGGAATACAGAAAAATTGTCTGTAGTATATTTATTTTATAATGCCTGTGAACTTATATCTTCTCGTATGCGATTCTCTCGTCACCATTTATAAGCCTAATAATACCGCATTTTTTAAATCCGTTTTTTTCAATCTGATGTTGCATTATTTTATTATCTTTATGCGTATCAATGCGAAGATGTGCTTTTTTTACTGAACAGAAATCAACAGCTTTATTTAATACTCCTTTGATTTTTCCGTCGCTTGCAACCCTGTGTATGACACCGTACTCCTCATCCGAGAGCCACTGCCCGTTTTTTATCACCTCGTATGTCTCATCCTCACAGATGTCAAACATAAATACCGCATGAATTTGATTTTCCTCTTCAATTACATACATTTTCTTATTGTTTATGTCATTTTCAATCAGCTGTTCGGAAGGATAGTTTGTTCCCCACTGTGTCGGATTTCCGTTTTCAGCCATAAATTTTCTGGCATATGAATAAACATCTGTTATATTATTCAAATCTTCAGTCTTTGCAAGACGTATCATTATTATTTCTCCTTACCAACTCGTTTTTCAGGAATTAAAAATATCCAGATTATTGAACTTAACATAAGCATCATCGGATAAAAAAGCTTTGGCAATATCTGAAATGCCGATATACTGTATCCAAGCTCCGATACTGCCGATATTGCAACAAGCATCTGTGCACCATATGGTATAATTCCCTGGAATATACATGAAAAAGTATCAAGCAGTGACGCCGTCTTTCTCGGTGTTATTCCATAATTTTCTGCCATTTCCTTTGCTATAGGATTCGCCATGACAATCGCAACCGTATTATTGGCAGTTGCAATGTCCATAGTTCCCACAAGAAGTCCCATTCCGAGCTGTCCGGCTTTTTTACCTTTAAATACTTTTTTTATTCCATACAAAAGTGCATCAAAACCGCCGTATTCTCTTATCAGGGCACACATCGCCGATACGAGCACAGCAACCATGCATGTCTCAAACATTCCCGATACTCCCGAACCAATATTAGTTATAAGTCCTATGGCCGTTATCTGTCCGGTGAATGTCATAATAACCATTCCTGAAACAATACCTGTTATAAGAACAAGAAAAACATTAAATCCTGCTATACCTCCGATAAGTACAAGTAGATAAGGTATTATCTGAACAAGATTATAATCATTATACACTAGTCCGTTAATTTCTGTATTAAATGACATAATAAGAATAATAACAAGCGTTACAGCTGCTGCCGGAAATGCTATCAGGAAATTTTCCCTGAATTTATCTTTCATCCTGCAGCCTTGTCCGTTGCATGCAGCAATCGTAGTATCAGATATAAATGAAAGATTGTCACCAAACATTGCACCTCCCATAACAGATGCAACACATAACGGAAGCCCGAATCCTGACGCTGAAGAAACTGCTGCCGCAATAGGCGTAATAAGCGTGATTGTCCCTACGCTCGTTCCCATAGCTGTAGATACAAAACATGCAACTATAAAAAGCACTACAACTGAAAATCGTGCCGGTATAATCGAAAGCATAAAATATGCAACACTCTCAGCACTGCTTCTTCCTACAACTCCGACAAATACTCCTGCTGTAAGAAATATAAGAAGCATCGTGATAATATTTTTATCTGCCAGTCCGCCAGCCATAATCTCAAGTTTTTCGTCAAAAGACACAGCTCTGTTCTGTATACTTGCAACAAAGATTGATGCAAGAAATGCAACTATAATAGGAACATTATAGAATCCCATAGGGATTTTCATTATATATTCAAATGTTATACCAAGCCCCAGATATAACACCAAAAAAACTAATATAGGCAGTAAAGCCGATATTCTTCCCTTTTTCAAACAAAATCCTCCCATCTGCTCGTATCTATAAACTGCTCTGTAATTATACATTCAGGATTCGGTGCAAGAACATGTCTTGTTACTTCAAATATCTTTGCTGCATCACATAAAATACAATCTGCATCACCGAATTTCACCTCTTTTGCCGCATTGCAATCGATGTAAGCCTGATTTAATTTTACAAAATCCTCAGATATATGTGGCTGATCCGGATTAAAATGTTTTCTTACATATACTTTTTTCTTACTGCCATCCGGCATTACAATATAAAGCTCCATCGGTTTGTCTGCAAGTCTGTTAGGAATATTTAAAACTTCTTCAACACTGTGAATAAAAGTATTTCTTTCATGTCCTACACCGACAAGCAGTATTTTTGCATTACGCTGCCTTAATCTGTCATAACATCCACCAGGTGTGCAAGGTGTATTACAGTTTTCTTCGCCTGCAAGGTACAAAGCTGCATCTTTTCCGATTCCTGCCATGCTGTGAGTTGGATGAAGTGAACGTACTACGTCATCTCTTTTCATAAATAAATTCGTAAGAATTCCAACACACGACGGCGTTTCATACGGATTATACACAGGATTTTCACTGTTTACTGTTTTCCATGTATGTGTAGGAAAAAGCAACAATCCATTTTTAAAATAATCAATCAATACATCAAGTACGCCTTCCGCCCGGTCTTGTACATCACCAATTGACTTCATTGACGAATGAATAAGAATTGTCTCATTGCCTGTAAGTCCCATATTTTTAAGCTGATTTTTTAAATCATTCTTTGTATACATAACTAATTTCCCATCTGTTTTAAACTTTCAAGCAGTTCGATGTCACTCTGCTGCACTTTTATATTTGATGTAAGCGGCTGTTCTCCCGGTCTTTGAACTGTTATTTCTATAATTGTTCCCTCTTCAATTCCTCTTGAAAACACTGCATTTAAAAATGCAGAAAACTTTGGGTGATTTGAAGTAAATTTATTTTTCGCACTCATTAATTTCATTATCGCTGCCGGATTCATTCCCATTTTCTTATCCTCTTTTCTATATTTTCTCTTTTTATTTTATAACCAGAACCCTGTCCGTATTATCTTCCTGCAAACTTTCTGTGTTCTTTTTTAAGCTCAGCAAATAACTCTTCTGGAGTCCAGAAAATATTATTCACTGTTAAAACCGCTTTATAATTAATAGGCTCAATACCATTTTTCTTGTATTCAGAAAGGAATTTATCAAGAAGCTCAGAATCTATTCCAGAAAATACCATCATCTCGTCTGAAAGACCTCTTCCAAGATATATTATGTTTACCATTCCAAAGCCTACAATTCCTGCAATTGCCCCAAGTTTTTGGGCATAATCGCATCTATCCACACAAATTACACTTATGCCAAGACTTTCACACACTTTTTTAATATTATCCGCCTTAAAAATATTCACATCAAATAAAAGAAGCTTTGGCTGTGAAACTATATTATTTAAATTATCCATACATCGCTACCTCACATTCATAATTGTAAATTATATTATATCATATCTATATACTTTTTCAATCATTTATTTTTATATAAAAAAGGACCTGCCATAAAAACAAGTCCTTCTCAATTTTATTATTGTTAATTCTCATTCATCTTTGCAAGCTTTGCATTCTGATCCGCTATAATACATGCATCGATAATCTCCTGAATGTCGCCATCCATAATTTTATCGAGTTTGTATAATGTAAGACCGATTCTGTGGTCTGTAACACGTCCCTGTGGGAAATTATATGTTCTGATTTTCTCAGAACGGTCACCTGTACCAATCTGGCTTCTTCTTGCATCAGCTTCAGCATCATGTGCTTTCTGACATTCCATATCATATAATTTTGCACGCAGTAATGCAAAAGCTTTTTCCTTGTTCTGAATCTGTGATTTTTCAGTCTGTGAATAAATAACAATTCCTGTAGGATAATGAGTAAGACGAACCGCTGAGTCTGTTGTATTGACACACTGTCCACCATTTCCTGATGCACGCATTACATCAATACGTATATCTTTTTCATCAATCTTTATATCAACTTCTTCTGCTTCAGGCATAACAGCGACTGATGCTGTCGATGTATGGATACGTCCGCCTGATTCAGTCTCAGGAACTCTCTGCACTCTGTGAACACCACTCTCATATTTCATAACAGAATATGCACCCTGTCCTTTAACCATGAATTCTACTTCTTTCATGCCGCCAATTCCTGTTTCATCAGCATTGACTACTTCAATTTTCCAGCCTCTCGACTCAACATAGTGTGTATACATTCTGAAAAGTTCAGCTGCAAACAATGCTGCTTCGTCTCCGCCCGCACCGGCACGGATTTCAACAATAATATCTTTATCATCATTAGGGTCTTTAGGAAGAAGTAATATCTTTAATTCATTTTCAAGTTCTTCAACTCGTTTTTTTGATTCATTGAGCTCTTCTTTTGCAAGTTCAAGAAGTTCCTCATCGCTCTCTTCACTAAGCATTGCAAGACTGTCCTCAATATTTTTCTTACAGTCCTTGTATTCAGTAAATGCAGTAACAATCGGAAGAATATTATTCTGTTCTTTCATAAGCTTTCTGAATCTGTCCTGATCATTAACAACATCAGGATTGCTTAATTCAGCTGTAATATCTTCATATCTGTTTACTATATCTTCTAGTTTATCAAACATTTCCATATATTATCTCTCCATTTCTATATTACATCAGTTTTCCACACACAACACGGTCAAGTCCGGACAAATCTTTAATAACCGTCACTTCAGCAAACCCATTTTTGTGCATAATTTCGCTTACTGCCACTGCCTGAGAGCATCCAATCTCATACATGAGCCATCCACCACGTTTAAGATATCTTGTAGTCTGTTCAGTAATATTTCTGTAAAATTTCAAACCATCTTTATCGCCGTCCAATGCCATCATTGGGTCAAAAAGACGCACTTCATCTGATAATGTCTCAATCTCATCAGTCTCAATATAAGGTGGATTTGACACTATCATATCAAATGTCTCATCATCACTTACATTTTCAAACAAATCACTGTAAATAAATTCTATATCAGCATTATTTAATGATGCATTCTGTTTTGCCACCGAAAGTGCCTTTTCCGAATAATCAACAGCTACAGCCCTGTCTGCCATACCTGACAGGAATATGCTTATTATAATGCATCCTGAACCTGTGCACATATCAAGCACATGTGCATTATTGACACCTTTAAGCCTTTTTAATGATTCTTCAACAAGAATTTCTGTATCGGGTCTGGGAACAAGCACATTTTTATTTACAATAAATTCGTGTCCATAAAAATATGCCTTTCCCAATATATGCTGAAGCGGCTCATGGCTGCATCTTCTTTGAACCATGTTCTCAAATTTTTCATGAACTTCGTTACTTATATCATCAGTCATATGCATAAGATAATCCGTTGTGCTCATGCCGGAAGCTTCCATAAACATCTGTTTGCTGTCATAAAGTGAATTTTCAATATTATTAAGATTTAACCTGACAGCTGCACTGTCTATTGCTTCTTTGTTAGTCATTCTGAATCTCTTTTCTTAAATATCGGAACATCATCAGCATTTTCTATTTCTTCGCCACTTTCCTGAGGCTCTTCAATCTCTATTCCACCAAGTTCATCTTCTTCTGTATCCTGCACATCTTCATCAGGCAGACTGTCTTCTGTCTGTGTATCATCCTCAATCTGCTCGCCGTCTTCTGATTCTATATCGTCTTCTAACTCTATACCATCTTCTGATTCATTAATGCCTGCATCAGACACATTTACAGATGACACCTCAGATGGAATTTCAGGTTCTTCTATTTTTATTCCTTCATCAGATGATACCTGTGCTGCTGCCTTTGCTACAGCTTCTGTCTGCTCTGACGGCTTAATCTTTCTTGTTTCTGAGTCTGCTGAAGTTGCATTAAGTTCAACCTGTTCTTTAATTTTATTATATCCTCTTGCTGCTGCTTCATCAGCAAGAGCCTGTTCAGATGCCTTTACAGCTTCATTTCTTGCTTCTTCGCCCTCTAAATCTGCATAATATTCATCAAGAAATGCTCTCCAGTCAAAGACAGCTTCAACCGCTGCAATTGCAACTTCTGCCATATCACGGTCAGGCTCTCTTGTTGTAAGTTTCTGCATCCATAAACCCGGCTTGCTTATTACATTAATGAATGCATTATCACTTCTTCCTGCCCATCTTAATACCTCATAAGATACACCTGCAATCACAGGAATAAGAAGAAGTCGTATAACAAGCTGTAATATCGTATTATCTACACGTATAAAAATAAAAAATATAATACTTATAAACATTACAAGAAACATAAAACTTGTTCCGCATCTTTTATGCAGTCTTGAACTGTTCATAACATTATCAACAGTAAGCGGAGCACCATGCTCTATACAGTTAATGCATTTGTGTTCTGCCCCATGATACATAAATGTTCTTTTTATATCATTCATATGCGAAATTGCAACAAGATACAAAAGAAAAATAACCACTCTCACAATACCTTCCAAAAAGTTAAGCAGGAACTGTGATGTAACAACTCCGGCAAGAAGCCTTGATACAAAATAAGGGACAACCATAAAAAGACCTACTGCCAATGCTACAGATATAATAATTGTAACTGCCATAAGCACTGATTCAAGTTTATCTTTAAAAATGGCTTTTCCTATTTCATCAGCCTTTGTCTTTTTCTGTTCTGCCGGATCATCATAAAATGATGCTGAATATGTAATTGTAGAAACTCCTGTTACAAGTGAATCAACAAAGTTAAATACACCCCTGATAACAGGAAAATTAAGCCATTTGTATTTTTCAGTTAAAAGTCTGCTCTCTCTTACAGAAAGCTCAATTTCATTGTCAGGCTTTCTCACTGCTATTGCGTATTTATCTTTATTACGCATCATTATTCCTTCAATAACAGCCTGGCCACCAATACCGGAAGTCTTCATATATTCTCTCCATAACAAAAAAGGCTGAGGCATACAGCCTCAACCTTTGTAAATAGCTAAAATTAATTGTTCTGTACGCCGTATTTCTTGTTGAACTTATCAATACGTCCACGTGCTGAAGTTGCCTTCTGCTGTCCTGTATAAAAAGGATGGCACTTTGAACAAATTTCAACATGGATTTCTTCCTTTGTTGAACCTGTAACAAATTCATTTCCACAGTTGCAGACAACCTTTGCCTGATAATATGCTGGATGGATTCCTTCTCTCATGATTTTCACCTCTTTATATAATCTTTATTATAATTGCAAGACTTAAACTCACAAAGTGTTTCTTTGTCTTTGATAAGCAGCTTTGATATTGTAACATACCGGTTATACCAATGCAAGTGTTTTTTCAAAATTATAACAATATTTTAAAACTTTTTTATATTTTTACAGTATATATCAGATATATCTGTTCTTGCACACTGTCTCAACAAGCTCTTTATTATTTTTTGTCTTTACAAACAATTCAAGAATTCTTTCTGCCGCATCATCGTTTTTAAGCGAATTAAGTGCCTTTCTCATTATATCAACTGCCTGAAGTTCCTGAGGGTCTAAAAGAAGGTCTTCTCTTCTGGTTCCTGATTTTGCAATATCAATTGCAGGAAATACTCTCTTTTCAGAAAGCTTTCTGTCAAGCACAAGTTCCATATTACCTGTTCCTTTGAATTCCTCAAATACAACATCATCCATCTTACTTCCTGTCTCAACAAGTGCAGTTGCAAGTATTGTAAGGCTTCCTCCTTCACGCATATTTCTTGCAGCACCAAAAAATCTTTTTGGCATATGCAGTGCTGCAGGGTCAAGGCCACCGGATAATGTACGTCCGCTTGCCTGGACAGTGAGATTATAAGCTCTTGCAAGTCTTGTGATACTGTCAAGAAGAATTATAACATCTTTCTTATGTTCAACAAGTCTTTTTGCACGCTCTATAACCATCTCAGATACTCTTTTATGTCTCTCCGGAAGTTCGTCAAATGTTGAATAAATAACCTCAACATTATCACCTACTATTGATTCCTTTATATCAGTTACTTCCTCAGGACGTTCATCAATAAGAAGTATTATAAGATGCATCTCAGGATTATTTTTTGTTATGGCATTGGCTATCTGCTTTAAAAGAGTTGTCTTACCTGATTTTGGCTGTGAAACAATCATTCCTCGCTGGCCTTTACCGATTGGAGAAATTAAATCTACCATTCTCATTGCAACTGTATTGCTGTTTTTTTCAAGATGAATTCTCTCATTTGGAAATATAGGTGTAAGACTTTCAAATGAAGGTCTTTTTGCCGCTTTTGCAGGCTCCTCATCATTGACTGATTCAAGATAAACAAGTGCAGAGAACTTTTCCCCCTGTGTTTTTGCTTTTTTAGGTCCTCTTATGATATCACCTGTTTTTAAATTAAACCTTCTTATCTGTGATGGTGACACATACACATCATTGTCTCCCGGAAGGAAATTCTCACATCTTATAAATCCATATCCCTCCTGCATAACTTCAAGAATACCATCTGCCATCTCCTGTTTTTCAGGTCTGTCCTGAACATTATCATTATTTACGTTCTGTCTGTTTCTTGGAACATATCCGTCATTATGCTTTATATTAGCATGCTCATGTTCGTTTTTTACAGGCTGCACGTTTTTTATTGGCTGTTCCGGTTCTGCCTTAACTGTTTTTTCCTGTTCGTCCTTAGCTGCCTTTTCTTCCTCATCTGCCTTGATAATCGCCTCAATAAGGTCTGCTTTTCTCATTACGGTAATATTTTTAATATGTTTGTCCTTTGCAAACTCTCGTAAAACAGTAAGTGGCAATGTCTGTAATTTTTCTCTCATAAATTATTCACTCCTATTTTTTTAATTAATGTTCTGGAATTATACCGCAGATAACAAATGTATACAAATTGCGGATAAGAATCTTGATTCATCCAAGAATTTAGAATTAACATATATTTATTATACACTATTTTAAAATTATTTCAAACATTTTGTTATAATTTCAATCCTTGCCGCTAACGCTGTAATGTGTTATTATTAATTAAATATGTTTTTTTGAAAGGATGGACTCGACCATGACAAATGCAGAAAAAGCACTTGCTTTACATGAAAAATGGAATGGAAAGTTTGAAACCACTCCAAAGATGGATATTTCAACAAGAGAGGATCTCGCTCTCGCATATACACCCGGCGTTGCTGAACCTTGCAAGGTTATTGCAAAAGACAAGGAAGCCGCATACAAGTATACTATAAAAGCCAACACTATCGCTGTAGTTTCTGACGGAAGTGCCGTTCTCGGACTTGGAAATATCGGTGCACATGCAGCTATGCCTGTTATGGAAGGCAAGGCTGTTCTTTTTAAGTCTTTTGGTGGCGTCAATGCTGTTCCTATCTGTCTTGACACACAGGACACAGAAGAAATCATCAAAACTGTAGTAAACATTGCTCCTGCATTTGGCGGTATTAACCTTGAAGATATTTCTGCACCAAGATGCTTTGAAATTGAAGAAAGATTAAAGGAACTCCTCGACATTCCTGTTTTCCATGACGACCAGCATGGAACAGCTATTGTAGTGCTTGCAGGTATTATCAATGGTTTAAAGGTTACAGGAAAAACCAAAGAAGAATGTCGTGTTGTTGTAAATGGTGCAGGTTCTGCCGGCATTGCCATAACAAAGCTTCTTCTTACATATGGTTTTAAAAATGTTACAATGTGTGATAAGTCAGGCATTCTTGCAAAAGACAGCGAAGGACTTAACTGGATGCAGGAATCTATGATGAATGTTACTAATCTTGAACAAAAACACGGTTCACTTGCTGATGCACTTAAAGGTGCTGATATCTTTGTAGGTGTTTCTGCACCTAACATCGTTACAGCAGAAATGGTTTCATCAATGAACAAAGACGCCATTCTTTTTGCAATGGCTAACCCGGTTCCTGAAATCATGCCAGATGTTGCAAAAGCCGCAGGTGCAAAGGTTGTCGGTACAGGTCGTTCTGATTTCCCTAACCAGGTAAATAATGTTATTGCTTTCCCTGGCATATTCAAGGGTGCCCTTGAAGGACGTGCAACACAGATTACAGAAGAAATGAAACTTGCTGCAGCTCTTGCCATCGCAAATCTTGTTCCTGATGATGAACTCAGTGACACAAATATTCTTCCGGAAGCTTTCGACCCACGCGTTGCTGACGTTGTAAGCCAGGCTATAAAGGCTCTTATTAAATAATTATGCTTCCACATTTCTACTCGGTAAATGAATATTTAAAAGGCACTTATGGTGTCAAAATGTATAAACTGGCCCTGAACGGTGGGATGAATTGTCCCAACCGTGACGGGCTTATTGACACAAGGGGATGTATTTTTTGCAGTGCCGGAGGTTCCGGTGATTTTGCATGCACTAATGTTGATGATGCAAAAAAACTTATATCAAATAAATATACAGGAAATAATTTTATTGCATACTTCCAGTCCTATACCAATACATATGCAGATGTCAGCTATTTAAGAAATTTATTTATGCCAGTTATTAATAATCCTGATGTTAAGATACTGTCAATCGCAACAAGACCCGACTGCCTTGACGACAGTGTTATAACTTTGCTTGACGAACTCAATAAAATTAAACCTGTATGGATTGAACTCGGATTACAGACCATCCACAAAAAAACTTCTGATTATATAAGGCGTGGCTATGAACTTGACATTTTTACCGATGCCGTTAAACGCCTTAACAATTCAGATATAAAAGTAATTGTCCACATGATACTTGGTCTTCCGGGCGAAAGTGATGAAATGATGCTTGATACCGCACGTTTTATCGCAAACAGCGGTGCCTGGGGAATAAAACTGCAGCTGCTTCATGTCCTTAAAGGAACTGATCTGGCTGATGATTATAACAATCACCTGTTTGAAACTATGACTATGGACAATTATATCAGGCTTATCGGAAGAATCATTGAACTCCTGCCACCCGATATGGTTATACACCGTCTTACAGGAGACGGTCCAAAAAAAATTCTCATTGCACCTTTATGGAGTGCCGATAAAAAGCGTGTCCATAACAGTTTGATGCAATATTTTACAAACAACAATATTATTCAAGGACGGAACTACGAATGAGTACGGATGCAACAACCCTCTATAAACTGATGGTTTTATATATGTTAGATAAAGTTAATTTTCCTCTGTCCAACAGCCAGATTGCTGATTTTATGTTAGACAGACAATATACCAATTATTTTACGCTTCAGGAAGTATTAAGTTCGCTTGCAAGCGACGGTTTTGTGCAGATTCTCACATACAGAAGCAGCACGCAATATAAGCTTACTAAAGAAGGAATTGATACAATTTCTTTTTTCTATAATAAAATTTCTCAAGCTATACGTGATGATATTGACAAATATCTCAAAGATAATAAATATGATTTAAAATGTGAAGTGGGAACAACTTCTGATTATTATAAATCGACAAATGGTGATTTTATTGTTCACTGCCAGGTAAAAGAAGGCAACACTAATCTTATAGAATTAAATGTTGCCGTTCCTCTCGAATCACAGGCTGACGCAATGTGTGCCAGATGGCGTGACGCCAGCCAGGATATATATGATTTTGTAATGAATAAACTTATGTAATTATATAAATTGTTCTATAACGTCCCATAATTCAGGGATTCCCTGTTTTGTCTGTGATGAAACAGGGATAAGAATATCATCAGCAGAAAGACCCAGCCCTGTCCTTACAGCTTTAATCTGTTTGGCATGCTGGCTTCTTTTTATTTTATCAAGTTTTGTTGCAACTATGACAGGATGATATCCATTAGAAACTATCCAATCATACATCATCTTATCATTTGCAGATGGATCATGTCTTATATCAATAAGAAGAAAGACCTGTTTTAACTGACTTGATTTCTTCAGATATTTCTCTACCATCTTGCCCCATTTTTCCTTTACGGACTGGCTTACATTAGCATATCCGTAACCCGGCAAATCAACAAGAAGCATTGCATCATTAATATTATAATAGTTAATTGTCTGTGTCTTTCCAGGCTGTGATGATGTCCTTGCATATGACTTTCTGTTCATCAGGGCATTTATAAGTGATGATTTACCTACATTAGATTTGCCTGCAAATGCAACTTCCGGCAAGTCTGTTTCCGGCACCTGACTTGTAACACCAATTACAATATCAAGATTTACTTTTTTAATAACCATAGTTTTCTCCTATTTTACAATGGCAAGTTTAAGGACTTCTTTCATATCGCTTACATATACAATCTCAAGTCCCTGTACAATTTCTTCTTCAAACTCTTCTACATCAGATTTATTTTCCAACGGCACTAACACTCTCTTTAATCCGGCTGTCTTTGCTGCAAGCAGTTTTTCTTTAAGACCGCCTATAGGCATTACTCTGCCTCTTAATGTAACTTCTCCTGTCATTGCTGTTGAGGCATCTACGGGCTTTCCTGTAACTGCGGAATAAATGGCTGTCGCCATTGTTATTCCGGCTGATGGTCCATCTTTGGGAACTGCACCTTCAGGTATATGTATATGTATTGCATTCTCTTCAAAAATCTGGTTTTTTCTTACAACAGAGCGGACATATGAGAGTGCTATCTGTGCAGATTCCCGCATTACATCTCCCATATTTCCTGTAAGAATAAGTTCAGGCTTACCACCAAGAACATTTACTTCTATTTCAAGAGTATCACCGCCAGCTGCTGTCCATGCAAGTCCACGTACAATGCCAACCTCATTTTTTCTTGATGCCTTTTCCTTAATGAACTTAACTTTTCCAAGATATTCACTGAGATTTTTATCTGTAATGACTATCTGCTTTTCAATATTTACGCCACCAACCGTGTAATTCTTTCTTACAACTTTTCTAAGAACAGCAGCTATCATTCTCTCAAGCTCTCTTACACCGGCCTCCATTGTATAGCCATCTATTATTTTTGCAAGTGCCTTATCGGTAAATCTGACTGACTTCTTTGTAAGTCCATTCTTTTTTAACTGTTTTGCCACAAGATGCTCTTTTGCAATATGCAGTTTTTCATTTTTTGTATAACTGCTTACTTCTATAATTTCCATGCGGTCAAGAAGAGGTCTTGACACCTCTGACAAATCATTCGCTGTAGCAATAAAAAGAATCTCCGACAAATCTACAGGCATATCAATATAATGATCAACAAAATGCGAATTCTGCTCTCCATCAAGTACTTCAAGAAGTGCCGATGATGTATCAGAACGATAGTCATTACTTACTTTATCTATCTCATCAAGAAGCATGAGAGGATTTTTAACTTTTGCTTTTCTAAGACCGTCAATGATTCTACCAGGCATTGCACCGACGTATGTTCTTCTGTGTCCACGGATTTCTGCTTCATCTTTTACACCACCAAGACATATACGTACATATTCTTTATTAAGTGACTGTGCAACCGAACGTGCAATACTTGTCTTTCCTGTTCCCGGAGGTCCTACAAGACAGATTATCGGTGCATCAGCATCATGTGATACTTTTCTCACTGCAAGCGTCTCAAGTATTCTCTCTTTAACTTTTTTCATTCCATAATGATTTTCATCAAGAATTTTTGCCGCATTTTCTATATCATCGCTGTCCTGAGAACTGTTTTCCCATGGAAGTGAAAGAAGCGTTTCTATATAGCCGCGTTCAACATTTGCTTCTGACGAACCCTGTGAAAGCACTTTATAACGCCGTATTTCTTTTTCAATCTGCTCTTTTATTTCATCAGCTGCATTAAGACTCTCAAGTTTTTCCATATACTCATCTATTTCAGATGAGCCATCTGTACCGTCAAGCTCCTCGTTAATATATTTGAGCTGTTCTCTAAGATAATATTCTTTCTGGTTTTTCTCTACTTTTTCTTTTATGCCATCTTCGAGTTCTTTTTTTATGTCAAAAATATTGATATCCTCAATAAACATCCTTGCAAGTTGTTCATAAATTTCATTAACATCACTCATCTCAAGGAACTTCTGTTTTACAGTATAATCAACCGGATAATCCGCAAGAATTTTTTTGACTTTTTCTTGAAGATTTTTGGCAATAAGCCATTCTTTTAAAATATCTTTGCTGAATCTCTGGTTAACTGCTGCATATCTGCATATAAGCTCATTAAGTGATCTTATCATAGCTATTTGTGTCAGATTATCAGGTGCTAAAAACCAGTCTCTGTCAGTAACTATATCAGATATAAGCATTCCATCAGATTCACTAACTGTATTAACCATTCCTTTATACTTACCTGCCACAAGAACTCTTACAATGCCCTTTGGAAGTTTTATCAGCTCTTTAACCTTCGCAACAGTTCCTACAGAATATAAATCATCCTGCACAGGATTTGCAGTATCTATATCTTTCTGTGTGAGAAGAAAGATTGTTTCATTCGTCTGCATGGCTTTTTCTACAGCATGAATTGATTTTTTCCTGTTTATATCAAAATGTATGACCATGTCCGGTAACACGGTCATACCTCTTAATGCAATTGTTGGTAATACCATCTTTTTCATAATCCAACAACTCTCCATATTATTGTGCTTTATTTACCTGCTCAGTTCTATATTCGATAACAGGCTTTCCTGTTCCATCTACAGCTTCCTTTGTAATAATACATTTTGAAATTGTATCATCAGAAGGGATTTCAAACATAACTTCATTCATAACAGATTCAAGTATTGAGCGGAGTCCTCTTGCTCCTGTCTTTCTCTCAAAACTCTTCTTTGCCACTTCACGCACTGCATCTTCAGTAAATTCAAGTTCTACTTCATCAAGCGAGAACAATGCCTGATACTGCCTGATAATAGCATTCTTTGGCTCACGAAGAATTCTTACAAGTGCCTCCTCATCAAGCGAGTCAAGTGCAACAACAACCGGTACACGACCTACAAACTCAGGTATAAGACCAAACTTAATTAAATCCTGAGGGAGAACTTTATGAAACATCTCTCCTACATCCGCATCTGTCTTCTCTTTTATCTCTGCATTGAATCCGATTGAACTCTTGTCCATTCTTGATTCAATAATTTTTTCAAGTCCGTCAAATGCACCACCACAGATAAACAATATATTTGTAGTATCTATAGGAATAAGCTCCTGCTGAGGATGCTTTCTTCCCCCCTGAGGCGGAACTGAAGCATGCACAATCTGGCGCAAAACGGCCGCGTCAGCAAAATCGCCGCGGGTGCCATCGGCATTCTCGGCATTCAGATCCTCGCCACCGCAAGTCTTGAGGGCACGATCCAGCCCGTTGAAAAATGCCGCGGCGAAAAAAAGACGTGCGCGGCGATGGTACAGAAGCTTCTGGAAGCTGGCTACCACGGCGGCAAGGTGCGCATCCACCACGCCGAAAATCCAGAGGCGGCTGGGGCGCTCGCCGCTTCGCTGCGCGGGCACTTTCCCGAAGCAGACATTGAGATCCGTCCCTGCCGTGGTCTTTGCAGCTACTATGCCGAGCGCGGCGGCGTGATCGTCGGTTTTGAGACGATGTAAAACCGAACAGACAGCAAAAAGCAGACGGTCTGCGCGAGCCGTCTGCTTTTCTTTATCTCTGCCATTAGGCAGTTGGAGTGGTATCGGAGGTACTGTCGCCCGCTGGGGCGTTGCCGTCAGCGGGGCTTCCCTGCCCACTGGGCGGTGTGGGGCGCTCGCCGCTGGGCATTTCGGGCACTTCCCCGTCGGGAAGCTCTGACTTCTCGCCGTTTGGCATCTGACCGTCAAAGCTCTCGGGCGGTTCACCGTCTGGCTTCTGTCCGCCGCCGGGGAAGCCGCCGCCCATGCCCATGCCGCTGCTGCCGCCCGCGGCGAGCACCGTGCCGCCCGAGACGGTGATGGTGCCGTCGGCGTCCAGCGGCTCGTTGTCCGCCGTGTTGGCCGTCCACACAATGACTGTACCACCAGTGATGGTCAGCTCGCCGTTGGAGTCAAAGCCGTCGCCGCCGGAGGTATAGGCGTCGATCGCACCGCCGGAGATCGTCATCGTGAAGTCATAGTCCGTCAGGTCGGAATTTGCCGCATTCAGGCAGTCGTCCGAGGCGTTGATCGTAATATCACCGGAGCAAACGTTCAGCTCCGCGCCCTCAAGGCCCTCGCAGCAATTCGTGATGTCGATCGTGAGGCCGTCCGTGCCGTCCGCACCGATGCTCAGCACCAAATCGCAGTGAATGGCGTCATCCGCGGCGTCGATGGTCAGCGTGCCGCTCTCGACGTTCAAAAGCTGCTCGGCGTTGATGGCGTCGTTGACGGGTGCATCGATATTCAGCGTCAAATCGCGGATGGTCAGCGACGCTTCGCCGTCCTCATCCGTCGTCGCGCCGGATTTGATGCCGTTTTTGCCGTTGGCCGTGATGGTCAACTCTCCATCGCCGCAGAGGGTAACAAGCGAGCCATCCTTACACTTAATGACGGCGTTTTCGGCATTTTCGTTTTTGGGGTAGTTGTCGTCATTGTTCTGCTCGGTATCGCTCAGGGAATTTTCCGTACCGTCGGAAACAAGGATGGTCACCTCGCTCGACTTGCCGCAGGTGATGGCGGCGGTGTCCTCACTCGTGAGGGTCAGGCCGTCCAGCACCAGCGTCACGCCGGTCGTACCCTTTTTCACCTTGATGGAGCCGTCCGCGCAGCTGCCGGAGACGGTGTAGGTACCACTCGACGTGATCGTGAGCGCCGTGCCGTCGATCTCGTAGCCCGTGTCCGTCTCGCCCGCAGCGGTCACGCCGCTGTCTGTAAAGGTAAAGGTCACATTGCTTGCCGTGTCCGCCGTACTATTATTTATCGTACCGGCGCAGGCCGTGAGCGACAGCGCCAGCGCCGACGCGCACAGGAAAGGCAGTAGTTTTTTCATCATAATATCTCCTCAATCAATGATCTCGCATGGTCCCCCCGGGGCAGGCGCGAGCTTTTTCACTCTCTGCGCCCGCTCCTTTGAGCCTGGCGACAGCATACCCGCTTTGCCTAAAGGTTACCTAAAGAAAATAAAGATTTTACCTTTAGGTTTCTTTTAGGTTGCGCGTTCATACTTGAGCGCACAAAGGAGGTTCGACACCATGGCGATTCAATGCTGTTTTGAACGATATGAAAAGAAATACTGCCTGACCCTTTCCCAGCAGCGTTTTTTATTGGAGCGGATGACACCCTACATGAAAAAGGACGCGTACGGCGAGTACACCATCTGCAACATTTATTATGATACCGACGACTACCGCCTAATTCGCGCGTCGCTCGAAAAGCCCGTCTATAAGGAAAAGCTGCGCGTGCGCAGCTACGGCGTGCCGCAGGAGGACGGCAAGGTCTTCGTCGAGCTCAAGAAAAAATTCGATGGCGTCGTCTATAAGCGCCGCATCACAACGGGCATCCAGAACGTGGAGCCGTTTCTCTCCGGCGAGCTGCCGGGTGAAAACTTCGGCCAGATCGGACGCGAGATCGGCTATTTTCAGTCGTTTTATCACACCACGCCCAAGGTCTTCATCGGCTACGACCGGCTCGCCTTTGCGGGCATTGACGATCCGCAGCTCCGCATCACGTTCGACACGAACTTACGGTGGCGCGACACGGATGTCGACCTCCGCCTCGGCAACCACGGTGCACCCATCGCGCTGCCCTGCGGCGATGTGCTGATGGAGGTCAAGATTCCCGGCGCGTGCCCGCTGTGGCTCTGCCATCTACTCTCCGACGTCGGGGCGTTCTCCGCGTCGTTTTCCAAATACGGTGCCTGCTACCGTGACGAGTTGTCCGCAGGCGTCCACACGACCAATTTAAAGGAGGATACCTTCTGTGCTTAACTCGATCTTAGGAAGCGAATTGACGCTCGTCTCGTTTCTCATCTGTACGGCGGTGTCGCTGCTGCTCGGCATCGGCAGTGCAACGAATTTCAGCCTACAGCTGG
>OGWY01001506.1_pt1 | contig 17973 bp, 7 predicted proteins | sample 1576121 | NCBI WGS metagenome assembly OGWY01 (sample SAMEA3541543, study PRJEB24748) | human gut metagenome | biome: human gut; feature: human-associated habitat; material: faeces | place: China | collected 2012 | reverse complement strand
TATGATGTTTCCATCTACTTCCATAAATATCCGTAAACACAATCGGGCGAACTTTACCACGCACTTCATCCACCCGCTTCGGATCGACATAAATCAAACCTTTGGTGTTGCCGAACCATAATATTCCTTTTTCATCTTTATAAGCAGCCCCATTCGTAAAAGTGGGTCCCGGTACTCCATCATTGAAAGTGAAGGCATCGTACTCTTCTCCTTCTTCCTTTATGCGTAACAATCCATCATTGCAAGCCACCCACAACCAACCCTGGTTATCTTCCACAATCGACATCAGCGAATTGTCAGGAAGCGTGGAAAAGACGGAACGGTTCCGAAAACGATCCATCGTTAAAGTAGAGGTAAACAGACTCCCCTTTTCACGAATAAAATAAAGGTTGTGTCCGGCATCTTCATAAATGGTGCGCACCTTATCCCTATGCACAAATCCTTCTGGGAACACATTAGATCGTAAACTTTGAGAAGCAGGATCATATATACACATACCGGTTTCCGTGGCAATCCATCCTTTGCCGGTAGAGTCAAAACTAACTTCATAAACGTTACCTTCCGGCAATTGGGAATTGGCGCTGGTAAAGTGTTTGATCTGCTTTGCCTGTCTATTATAACAGAACAATCCCTGTGAAGTGCCTATCCAGAGATTTCCTTTTTCATCCGGTCGCACACAAAAGATATGTCCTTTCTGAAACAGCTCTGCATCTCCATCTCCTCCCTGGGCAAAATATTTTAGAGATAACGTCTCCGGATTCAACACCATCATGCCTCCGCCATACGTACCAATATAATATTCGCCTTCATAAAAACAGATAGTCAATATCAAATCCGAAGTCAAAACAGGTTTCACAAAACTCTTTACGACTCCGGTAGCTTCATTTATATAATACAAGCCGTCACGTGAACCGATGACTTTTTCGTGTCCTCTGTTGACAAAAGAACGAATGGAAAGATTGGCAGAGTTAAACAGAGGAGGATAAGCATAAGTTTGGAAAAGACCATTCTGATAAAGTGAGTAATCTAAACCTGCCTGAAAGTGCCCCACCCAAACAGCACCTCTGTCATCCACCAATAGTGAATAAATGGAATTACTGCGAATACCTTCTTTATCACTCACATCGTGACAAAAACGACGTGTCACTTGTTGGGCTTTATGTGAAAGGAAATGAACGCCATTGCCATCTGTTGCTATATATACAGTCTCCTTTCCATCACTGGATATGTCGGAAATGACATCACAGCCTAAAGCCACTGTATGCGAAAAGCTCTTTTTGTTTATATCGAAACGAACTACTCCCTGGCTCATTGTACCTAGATAAAGGGTTTCTCCAATACGAGTCAGGCAGCGGAAATAATCGGCCTCGGGAACATTCTCCTGGAAATGCCAGGAATCAATCTTACCATCTTTCAATGAATAAGAGAACAAACCTTGCACTGTAGCCAGCCATAACGCACTTTTATCTTCATTCAGACAGAGATCCATAATTCGATTACAGGCAGCCAGCATATTCCGGTCGGTCAATACTTGGAGCAATTGCCCGTCCTTTTGGATGAACAGCCCTTTCTCCGTACCGATATAGAGAATATCTCCATCCGGAAGTAAGGTATTTACAGCAAAATCTATCTTTTCGGGAACAATTCTCTCCAGCTGGCCGTTTGCACGATTCAGACGCCAAAGTCCGATACCGTTTCCCACCCAAAGCTGATTGTCGGCTGTTTCCGTGATGCAGTTCACCCGTTTCTTCCTTCCGGAATCCACGCCTCGAAATTCATAATGTCGAACTTTCACACCATCAAAACGATCGAGACAATTATCTGTTCCTAGCCAGACAAAACCTTCCGAGTCTTTATAAATGGCGTTCACCAATAGCCCGGACAGTCCATCGGACATGACTACATTACGAAATGTATAATTCTGGGCTTGCAGATTTACACCACAAACCAAGTATATGATTAAAAGAATCAGATATTTAATCGTGTTCTTCACTTACAACCGCTTCCTTTCATATTAAACATGTGACAAACATACATAAAAATCTCCAAAAGAGCACATTCCTTTATACAAAAAAATAGTCCCTTCGTATTTGTTATATATGGAAAACAAATACGAAGGGGAGAATTTATTTACTCAATGCTATTGAAGATTTTATCTGCCACTGATTCAAATAATAGCCTTAATCTGAATTCTTTTTTACCAATTCAATCATATAGCTATAAGTATATTTCTTGTCAAGCAAGCGATATTCATTGTGCGGATACATTCCCCAACTATTATCGCCGCCTAATCCACGTTGCTTCAAGTCAACGTGCAGAAAGATATTCTTTTGCGGAACAATGTCAATAGTATGCTGCAATTTACGGGTCAAGCCGGGATCAAGGTCTTCCGGTGAGAAATGCAAAGCGGAAAATGCGATAGGTTGCAAGCCTGTAATTCTCACTCCTTGCCCTTCGCTATCCAATAAGGACAGCCAACGAACATCTGTTTTATTTCCTGTTTCCTGCGGACGTGTATACCAATAGAACTGATTTTCAACCTTATCCTCATATCGTCCGATGAAGGAACTCGAATAACGGTCGATATAGTTCTCAAAAGGCCCTCTACCGTAATAGACCAAGTTTTCATAAGGTTGATGCAATTCCATACGCATACCAAAACGGGGAAGTTCGGGAAGTTTCGTTCCTGTCAGGTCGATACTGCCTGTCACAACAATAGCACCATTATTACAGATCAAATATTCCATCATATAAGGAACCTGAATATCATTTAATATCCAATCAATCCTGATGGATAATCCTTTTTCATTCTGTTCGTCTATTGTCACTTTCTTCACATAACGGTTGACATGAGCTGTCCGCCAAACACCTGCCAAAGTGGGCATTTTATTTCCAAAATCATTATCAATCGGAGCACGCCAAAAGGCAGGTTCGGGATATTGCCTGATAGGTTGCTTGCCATTTATCATATAATCAAATAAGATTCCCTTTTTCAAATCAATCTTACCAGAAACGCCCCCCGATTGAAAAGACAAAATATTGTCTTTTGTTTCATAAGATAGTTTTCCCGAACAAGGCGGAAGCGATGTGAAGAAACTACTTTTATTTAATTGCATCTGCTCTCTAGCTACTTCATAGCCGGCAGGTACTAAATCGGTAGCAACCCGGGTGTGCGCATAGAGATTAAGGAAATACTCATTCCCGTCTTCCGGAATAACAGGAAGAGATAAACGTATCTCTTTCTCTTCGTGAGGTTTTAAATCAACGTTGAAATCCCCTGTAGATATTTTTTCTCCGTTTTTGTATATTTCCCATATAAAAGCATACTCATCCAGATTGGTAAAGTCATAACGGTTTTTAATGGAAATAATTCCTTTCCCCAAGTCTTTTGCGCAAAACTGAATGTACTGATACACTTTCTTCACTTCATACGCTTGTGGTTTGGGAATACCATTGGCAGAAATCAAACCGTCAGTTCCCGTGTTTAGTTCCCCTTTCTTATCTTCCAGCCATTTATAACTACCCATATTACCATTATACGTCCAATAAGTACGTCCGTCTCTTGGTTCGGTCTTTACCTTAAATCCCTGATCCATAAAATCCCAGATAAAACCGCCCTGCAAGTTAGGGCTGTCATAAATAATATCCCAAAGGTCTTTAAAATTGCCATTGCTGTTTCCTTGGGCGTGAGCATACTCACACATGATAAACGGTCGCTGTTTGCCGGACTTCCGATATTCTGTTATTTTCCACATATTGGGATACATCGGACAGACAACATCTGTATTCCAATCCTCCCAAGCCTGCTCGAACTGTACAAAACGACCGGGATCATATTTCTTCAAGCGCTTATACTCATCGTGGAACACGATTCCATTGCCACATTCGTTTCCTAATGACCATCCGATGATACATGGATGATTTTTATCCCTTTCCACCATTCGGGTGATACGGTCGACGTGAGCTGCATACCATTCGGGACGATAAGCAGGATGCGGGATGGTATCTTTGAAATAAGGAACCGAACCCATTCCATGAGTTTCAATATTGGCTTCATCCACTACATAGATACCATATTGGTCACACAATTGATAGAATAACGGATGATTTGGATAATGACTGGTACGAACAGCGTTCATGTTCAGTTGTTTAATCAGTCGCAAATCATTCATTATGATTTCGCGGGTCTGCACATGTCCCAACGTATCATTGTGTTCGTGACGGTTGACACCTTTTATATAGGTGGGTACACCATTTACCAGTAGCCGTGCATTCTTAATCTCAATGCGGCGGAATCCGACTTTATGAGCCACTACCGTCTGTTGCTTGTCGCCATCGGCTCGAAGTGTCAGGATACAGTCGTAGAGCGAAGGGCGTTCGGCGCTCCATTTCCGCACATTGCGCACAGTGCCTTCGAAAGCAAGTGTAGTACTTATGTCTGAGATACAATATGCTTTCTGCACTGATAAGACAGTCTTCCCCCCTGCGTCCTTCAATTCGAGTGTAAGTGTCCCCTTTTGCAGGGTTGCATTGGTATTGAACGAACGCAAGTCTACAGTAGCCCGAAATTGCCCGTGTCGGTAGGTATCGTCCAGTCCTGCATGCAGAAAGAAATCCCAAATGGTCGTTTGGGGATAAGCGGTCAGGAAAACATCGCGTTCGATACCGCTTAGACGCCAAAAATCCTGGTCTTCCATATAGCTGCCATCGTGCCAGCGATACACCTGTACAGCAAGCAAGTTCTCTCCTTTTTTCAAATAGTTTGTCACATTAAATTCTGCCGGAGTCTTGGATGCTTTAGTCATCCCCACCTGCTGCCCGTTCACATAGATACGGGCGTAGCCGCTGATGGAACCGAAGTGCAACAACACTTCACGCCCCTGCCAGTTTTGAGGAACCGTAAATGTGCGCCGGTAAGTCCCCACAGGATTATCAACGTCGATATAAGGTGGATTGGGTGAAAACACATACTGAATGTTGCGGATTATCGGCTCACCGAATCCTTGGATTTCCCAGTTGGAAGGGACAATAATTGTATCCCAATCATTGTCGGATAAATCTGTACGATAAAAATCTCTTATGCTTTCTGCGATAGAGGGAGCATAAACAAATTTCCACGTACCATTCAACGAATATTGCCAAGGCGATTTTTGGGGATTATCGTTCACTGCATCATCTGCGCGCTCGTAGAGGCGAAAGTCAGCGTGTGGTTTCTCTTTGTTCCACTCATATTGGGTGGGATTTTCCCACTCGTTGTTTTGCGCCTTTGTCGTTGGGGACAAACCACAAAAAAGACAGGAAAGGAATAATAAGGTAGAAAATAATCTATTTATCATAAGATAAAGGGTTGTGAGGGTTTCCATTGAGTAACGTCAAGGAGTTAAGAAGCCTAACCTCTTAACTCCTTGAAATCAGTAAGAAAATCTCAAAAAGTTATTCTTCAGTATACAATAATGTTCCAAACCCCAAATCACCGGCTTCGGCAGTACCACGCTCGCCATATCCTTCGGGGCGTTCTTTTTCGGCAAAAGCTTGCGAATATGGAGCATTCATACCTTTCACCTTAGCATAATGGTTGTAAATGAGTTCCCATCCCGGACGGGCACGCCCCTTACCGTCGTCCGACACCTTCTCATGCCAACCGTATTTGGGGTGATAGTAAGGTTCGAAAGGCATTTCCACATCTTCGGCCGAAGTTAAGTTATACTTAGCCGTATATTCGCAGAGGTCAAGAATGATGTTGTCGTTGTAGGCAAAAAGGTCGATGCCCATGTTATAAGCTGTACGACAGAAGTAAGCGTGCAAGCCTACGTTGAGAGTAGCGTGCCCCTGGTCGCGTCCCATCTCCTGGCTCTGTGCCAAATGTCTGCCTTTCACTTTTCCCGCAGGATCCTCGTGCATGCCTTTCACCGACCATTCGATACAGCCCATACCTTTTCCGTGATAGAAAAATTCCAAGGCTTGTTTAATCTTGGCATCGTCATCGTTCAGCACGCCGATAGAAAGAATGGTGAGCATGGCGGGCAAATCCCAACTCATCCAGCCCGAAATGGCTGAAGAATTAAAGTGGTTATCCAAGAAATCATCACAGATGGGATAGAAAGTTTTATCTATCCATTTCTTGAAGACTTCAAAATCTTCGGTTTTCCAGCCTTCGTAATCCCGCATCAATTCAGCGGGAGCAGCAAACTGGTATCCGATAAATCCGGCGGCAAGCAGACGATGGCTGTCGTCGGGCCATGTTTTATAATTCACCCCCTTACAAGTCTTAGCCCATCCGTTCAGAATTTTAACAGCTGCCTTGGCATAATCTTCATCTCCCGAAATTTTCCAGCGTACAGCCAACTGATAAGCGGCACCGGCATCGAAAGCGGCCGTATTGAAGTTGCCGCCTTGCGAGTGACGTACAATTTCTTCTTGCGGGTTTGCGTTGTAGCTCAGTTGGGCAAATCGGCTTTCGCACAATTTTTCCCAACCGCTAATCCAAGGTTCGGCACGTTCGTTCACTTTGCGGCGTGCGCGTTCAAAGTCGGCTTCGGTGTTCACCAGACAAGGATGCTTGATGGTGTACTCATAATTTTCATTGGGGTTGATTTCGCGTTGCCATGGTTCGGGAGTTCCGTTCTCGAACTCAGCACTACAGCTGGTCAGCAACACAAGCGTTACGCTGCCCACGAAGGTATAAATAAGATTTTTCATACATTCAATTTTCATTTTGTTATTCAATCAGTTTCCAGAGAAAGTAGATGCTATTGTTTACCACTTTCGTTCTTTATCAAATCTTTCAGTTCTTGTTCCGATTCGAAAGTCTTTATCCAATCCACATAGATGCTGCCTGTTTCATTGGCTTCATACCAGATTTTCCAAAATTGAAGTTCCACCGTGTCGTACTTCGTCAATGAGGTAGGCATATACTGTTGATTTTTGCCAAGGAATTTCTTCGTGAAGTCGGCGTAGAATACTTTGTATTCACCGCAATCTACCACAGTCATGGCATTTTTTCCTTTATCGGTATCTTCGCCATATTTACCGGCTACGGTAATGCCGCTTCCGCCCCAAATGTCTAGATACCACTCTATACTTGTCGATGCTTCGAACACATTTTCGGGGAATTTCATTTTAAAGGCCAAGATGGGATAGTTGGTTACGTTGAACCCAAAACCGCCGGTGCGACAAATGCGAACAGCTTTGTAAGTCTTATCTTCACCGGGGAAAATACGAAGTACTCCGTCATTCTCCATCCATTCAAATTCCCGGTGAGTAAAGTTTCCGAATGGCTGCCAGATGTTCTCGACAGTAAACTGGTCGTTCATTAAACCTTCGCTCACGTTGACACTCATCGTAGCTTTGACAGGTTTACCGTCACCATAGTCGGCCAAAGCGGTAATTACTGCATTGCCATAAGCCTTCGCCACGAACCGGCCTTTTTCATCAATCTCTACAACATCCGGCTTACTGCTTTCCCATACGATGTACGAAAGCGTAGCATCTATCGGCGTTACATTCATCTGCGGAGTGTAGGTTTCGCCCAAAGCTAGTTTGTCTGCTTCTTTCACAAATTCCATACTTTCGATATAGATAATGGGCTTCACCTTAATTTCAAACTCTTTCGTGAAATGTTTGTCGTCGGTAGCGGTAACTTGGATGCGTGCCTTTCCTTCGGCTATGCCCTTCACCTCGCCTTTTTCATTGACAGTGGCTTTATCGGGAGTAAGGCTTTTCCAAATCAACCCGGGGTAAGTGGGGTCGGCCGGAGTAGTCTGCCAAGTAAGGGGCAAAGTTGAGGTTACAAACACTTCGAGGTCTTCGTTAGTGAGATTGATATCAGTGATGTGAATAATTTCGTTTACCACCTTCACATTGATGGTCGAAGTGGCAGAATAGCCCACAGCCGGCTTGGCCGAAATTACCGTACTACCTGCCTTCACTGCCGTGATGCGTCCTTCGGCATCTACGGTAGCCACATCGGGCACAGTCGATTTCCATACCACCTCTTTATTGAAAGCCTCATCAGGGCCTACGGTATATTTTATCAAAGTGTCAGTGCCTATCAGCAGAGGCAGTTCGGGGGTCACTTCAAGGTTGATTTCCTTAACGAGCACTCTCTCTTCTAAAACAGGGGATACATCGTCATCGTTGCACGAAACGGTCATCATTAAGCCAGCCGTCATCAGTGCTGCAAACGCACCCTTTTGAAGTATATTTTTGTATGTCATAATTCGATTACTTTATAAATGAATAATGAATGGATTATTGGTTCCAACCCGGATTTTGTTTCAAGTTGGAGTTCAGTTTGAGCTGGTCGGTGGGCAGCGGCAATAAGTAATGCTTTTCATGCCAGTTGCGTCCTTTCTCGTGGATAATGCAACCTTCGCCATCTTTATCCTTAAAGGAAGCATCAGGCCATCTGTTTTCAAAATCGGTACCTTTCCACTTCACACCGGTGAGGTTCATCGGCATTTCGTCTTCGGCCGTTTTCCAACGCTTCAGATCATCAATGCGGAAATTCTCATCGAAAAATTCGATGGTACGCTCACGACGAATCTCTGTGCGCATATCCAAATTATTCGCCGTAACAAAGTCGTTAGTCAAGTCAGGCATTTCGGGGTTGATGCGTTTGCGTGTCAGGTTCAAACTGATGGCTAAGTCTTCATCCGATATTTGTCCATCGCGTTCAAACACGGCTTCGGCATAGTTCAGCAATACCTCAGCATAGCGGATGATGGGGAAGTCATAGGCTTCCATACCGGTAGGCACTCCGTCGCGTTCGCTACACCACTTGTGGGGAAAGTAGCCTGTACCCGTTTGAGGTATGAAGTTCCTATGCGAGGCATTGGCTATTTCGGCAGCATTGCCGCTCCAATCGATGCGTCCGCCGTTTGTACCCCAGTAAGTTTGTCCGGGCACCATAAGCTGATTGTTCATGCGGTTGTCGCGATTTTTATATTCATCATCCACTTTCGTGTAATTCCACGTTTGGGGATTGATGGGCAACCCATTGCTTTGCAGATACATATTAGCCATTTTGCGAGTAACGTACAAGGCATTGCCCAAACGCCCTTGGGTGATGTTGAACCCGATAGAATTGATAACAGGGTCGTGGCGGCGGGTAAAGATATACTCTTTATTACCTGTTTTATTGATACTGGCAGGGTTCGACTTTTCATTCTCCAAGATAAAGAGATACTTGTAGGCCTCCGTACCCAATTCTTGAGGAGCAAAAAGTTCGAATGCTCCGCCCGCCATCACATCATGAGCCGCCTGTGCTGCGGTATTGAGCAAATCTTTTGTACGTTCGGTATTTTGACCGCCATTATGGAATTTCTCCCATGTACCTTCATAGAGGGCTACACGCGAAAGAAATGCCAAAGCGGCTTCGCTGGAGAGACGACCTTCATCGCTGCTGCTGATAGCCTTATCGACGGGTAATAGTTTAGCGGCTTCTTTCAAGTCGTCAATGATGAAGTCAGCTACCTCGGTACGCGGATTGCGGGCCTTCTGCATCTCAGGCGAGTCGATGTCGAGCGGCGTGCGGGTAATGATAAGGTCACCGTAGGCCTGCAACAACTCGAAGTAACAATAAGCACGGAAGAAACGGGCTTCCCCCACCGAAATGGCGATGTCGGCTTGTTGTTCATACGCATCGGCTTGTTGCAATAAAGTATTGGTTTGACGAATACGATTGTAATTGTCGGTATAATGCTTGTCTGACGACGGAATACTGTTCGTTCCGTTACTATAGATGTTCACCGTGCTACCGGCAAACAAGTCCGAGCGAATATCAGCGTGCTGACTGTCGTCGAGCCATCGAAAGTCGGCCGACCAGCTGTAGAACTGGGTGGCAAAAAGTTTGAAGTGTTCGGGCGACTTCCAATAGTTGGTATCCGCCAATTGCGTCTTGGGCTCAAGGTCTAAACACGACTGCATGGTCATGGCGCAAATGATTCCTAAAATATATGCTATTTTTTTCATTGTTATCTTCAATATTAAGAATAAAAATTAGAATATGGCATTCACACCGAAAGTCACGGTGCGGTTAAACGGATAGCGTTGCTTGTTTTCCACTTTGCGGGTGGCTTCGGGATCCCAACCATCGGTGATATATGATTTTTCCCACAAGTCGGCGCCCGATACATAAATACGCAGGTTGCTGATGAAACCGCTCTTATTCATCCATGCCTTTGGCAATGTGTAACCTAGTACAATCTCTTTGAGACGCAGGTAAGCTCCGTTATCGGCCGACCAGGTAGAGGGAATGTAGTTATAGTTATTGATGTCATTACTGTTTGAATAAGTAGGGAAATGGTTATTGGGAGTTTCAGGACTCCATACATTACCTACCGACTGGTTGGTAGTGTTCAGCCAAATAGCTTTGAAAGGCACTTTCCAAGAGTCTATTTCACGATAAATGGTACGCTTGCCCACACCTTGGAACACGGTATTGAAATCAAATCCTTTCCACTCGCATCCGAAATTAAACGAGAACGAATATTTGGGGTCGTCGGAACCAAGAAATACAAGGTCGTCTTGTGTCAGTTTACCATCTTTGTTCACATCTTCATACATGTGGTCGCCCAAACGCAAGTTGGCAGGCAGGGCGATAGAGTTGCTGCCCACATATTTGTCCACGTAATAGTCCAGTTGATCTTGGTTTTGTACCTTGCCCACATAGCGGTAACCAAATACCGAGTTGAGTGGGTAGCCATTCACAGCTTCGTTATAACCTGCGCTCACCACGATGTTACCTCCATCGACTAGTTTGTTGGTCATATAGGTTAACGTACCGCCAACATGGTAGTTGAAACTGCCTATCTTGTCACGCCAAGTCAAGCTGGCATCGTAACCATTGGCCTCAAACTTACCGCTATTAGTGCTGGGAGCAGTTCCACCCAATACACCGGGGTGCAGACGCGAAACCAGCATATTGTCGTTTTTCTTTTTAAAGACCTCGAACGTACCCGTAAGGCGATTGTTGAGGAATCCAAAGTCAATCCCCAAGTTATAGTTGTAGATACGTTCCCAAGTACGCATGGTGCTCACCAGTCCGGCAGATTCCACATAGGTTCCTTTCGAGTTGCCCAACAAAGCACCGCTGTTCGATTTGTAGTTGTAAAGTTGGATGCCGTCATAGCGTCCGATACCATTTTGGTTACCTACCTCACCATATGAGGCACGTAGTTTCAGTTCATTCACATAGTCACGCAAGTTCTCCATGAATTTCTCTTCAGTGATACGCCATCCGGCTGATGCGCCCCAGAAGAAGTTCCAGCGATTCTTGGGCAAAAATTTCGAAGAGCCGTCGTAGCGAGCATTCACTTCGACCATATATCTCGACTTGTAGTTATAATTCAAGCGACCGAAATAAGAGAGAATGGCTTCCTCCCAACGGTCTACTTTGTCTATGTAGATTTGTCCTTTACCGTTAAGCGATTCGATTGCCGCTTCCACGTCCATTGCTTTGGTGCCGCTATAATCGTAAGCGGCATAGTCGTATTGCACACCTCCCATAAGCGATATGTCGTGAACCTCATCAAATAATTTCTTATAAGTGAGGAAAGCTGATGCTGTGTAATTGTCAGTACGCGCAGAACTTTTAGTATACGATGATTTTTCTTTTGCGGGATAGGGAGAGTTCTCATTCAGAATTGGAGTGCCGTCGTATTGATACCAATCAACCGAAAGATATTGTTCGTCACGGGCCGCGTTGTTCGTTGAGTAACCCAAAGTGCCCTGAAAATCAAGACCATCCAAAATGTTCACTTTCAAAATCTCGTTCACATTCATAGTGGTCACCACAAGTTTGTTGTCACCACCCAATTCGGCCGACCAGTTGGGGGTATGAATGCCTCCCCACGCATACGGTTTGCCATCAATGGTCGAAACCGGTAGCCCTGGCTGCGGTATGCTACTACCTAATATACTACCAATCTGTGTAGGAGCCACCTGATGCTGACGACTGGCTGACATGTTGGTTTCCAGGCTGATACGGTTGTTTATCTTGAAACTGTTGAATAAACGTACGTTATAGCGTTCGTTCGAGTTGTTCCCCCATTGCAGCGTCCCTTGGTCGTTCAAATAACCCAATGAAAGTCGGTAGGTCGATTTTTCCGAACCTCCGCTTACGCTGAGGTTATGCTGGGTAGAAGTGGCATTTCCCCAAAGCACATCAGTCCAGTTCATATCGTGAAACACAAAGTCGGCCACACCGCGGAATCCTCCTGGGATAGGATCTTCATCGGGGTTGTTTCCACCATGCAGATTAATCCAACTCCCCTTCATAGCTTTAGCCAAACGGGCATAGCGCACCCAGTTGTCGTCTTCGCCATAGCCGTCATTCAAACGGGCTTGAAGCACACCGTCCGTCCATTCGTCCATGCTCATCATGCGGGGCTGCAAACCTACAATTTTACGTGTAACCGAACCGCTATATTCCACTTTGGTTTTGCCGGCATCGGGACGTTTGGTAGTTACCAAAATCACACCACCCGCTGCTTTTGCGCCATAAATAGCAGCCGAAGCATCTTTCAGGAAGTTAATGGTTTCGATGTCGTCGGCATTGAGTTGAGCCATCTCGCTCACACCACTGGCTGGTACACCGTCAATAATCAAGAGAGGTTCTACCTTGTTCTTCGATACAGAGCCACGGATTGAGACACCCCATCCCTCTTCGCCGGGAGCAGCCGACGAGCGGGTGATGCGTAAGCCCGGAACCTGACCTTGCATAGCCGAAAGCGGATTGGGCACCGTACCTTTGTCTTTAAAAAGTTTTTGGTCGACCACTGTTACCGAGCCTGTCAACGATTCTTTTTTCTGAGTACCATAACCTACCACGACAACCTCATCCAGCACCTCTGTATCTTCGTGCATGATAATTTTAGCCAGATTCGTCCCTTTTACAGAAACTTCCAACGTCTTATAACCAATAAAAGAAATCACCAACGTACCACCTGATACATTATTCAAAGTAAAGTTTCCATCCATATCCGTTATCGTACCATTGGTAGTGCCTTTCACCTTGACATTGGCACCAATAACAGGTTCTCCATAGGAATCCACGATTTTACCTTTGATTGTCCCAGTCTGCGAAACAGCCTGTACTTCTCCCACATAGGCAAATACCGCCTGCGGAGCACCTGTTACAAGGGCAGAGGCCATCACCGTAGAGAATAGAAATCTTCTCGATGAGAATCTGAAGAGATTTTTTTTCATATACATAAAATTTAAAACTAACATTTATACTATTTATTCTAATATTAGATACACTGTTGGATATACTCACGGATTTCTTTCCGACTGATAAATAAGTGGTTTTCCACCGTACGGGAAGAAATTCCCAATTGGGCGGCAATATCAGCCGAGGATTTATTTTCGAAACGACTCATGATATAAATCTTCCGACGTTGTTCAGGAAGCTGATTGGCTCTCTCCCATTCGCATGTCAATAGATTATTGGCAATAATCTGGCTCTCCACTTCATTGGTACAAGTAGGAATCCGGTCGAAAAGATAGGAAGTTACTTCTTGAGCTTTGTAAAAACGACGCAAATAGTCCGTTACCAGATTCCGGCAAATCGCGAATATAAAATGTTTCACTGTTTCCGGACGCAATATCTGCTTATAGTCCATCAAACGCAAAAAGACATCTTGTGACAGATCTTTTGCTTCTTCGTCCTTACCTATTTTATAATAGATATAAAGATAAACGGAATGATGATAACTCTTATAAGAGTCAGCAACCAGTTGAGTGGATTTCATGTTTATATTTTCCATTGCTTAGATTTTTGTTTATCATTACGCTGGCAAATATAAATGGTAAATACGGAAAAGAAACAATAAAAAAGGGCGGATAGATTTCATCCTATTGGAAGGAAAACAGAAGTCGTAATACTCACTGATAATCAATCAATTAGACAATCACAAACTGGAGTCTCAAATTATTATATGAGACTCCGACAATCAATCTTCATTAGTTCGTCCTATACTTTGGACGTATTCGTTCGGGGTTATTCCAGTTGTCTTTTTAAAATAACGGAAAAAGGAAGTACGAGAACTAAAACCACACAGTTCAGCTAAAGCACTTAAGGTATATTTTGAATATTCATCCTCATTAAGTAACCGTTTAAACTCAGCTATGCGGTAATCATTCAGATAATCATAATAATTCTTGTTCAAGAACTGATTAAACACGTAGGACAATGTATATGGAGAGACGTTCAATACTGACGCCAAATCCGCAATCTTTAAATCAGGGTTAACATACAGTCTTTTTTCCTGCATCAGCATGTCCAGTTCGTCTGCCAGCCGATGACATTCTTCCATACTCACATTGCTCTTTCTGTATTTTTCTTCAACTACCGGTTTCCCGGTTTCTATGGCGTCCGCCGCAAGAGCCGGAGAGTTCTTTTTTCTCCGGTAATAAGCATAGCTTAAGCATATTATTGCAATCAATAATAGAATTGTTCCCCATAAGGTCGCGTTAAAAGAGGAAGCAATAGTCACTGATAAACAGATTTCCGAACCGGGCTCACCAATCCGACGGATTTTGAATTGATATTTCCCGGAAGACAAGTCATAGTAGGTCAGTTCGGATTTACCACCCAACAACTGCCAATCATCATCCATCCCTTCCATTTTATATTCATAAGACATATATGCAGGGTCGGAATAGGTAAATCCGGAGAAACAGATAGTCAGATTCTTGTGCGACGATTCCAAAGAGACTTTATAGAGATGCTGTTCTCTCTGTATAGCAGGATGATAAGGTTCTTTACCATTCACATATACATCTGTAATAGCCAGGGGATAACTGTTTTCTTCATTTATATCACGTAAATCCCTGGTCAAATAAATCAATCCTTTGGAATTGCCAAACCAGATTGTTCCCGAAGCATCTATAACAGGGCAACAGGTAATAAAAACAGAACTCGGTAATCCATCTACAAAAGTATAAGGAACAATTGTACATTTTTTATCATAACGGTACAGGCCCAGATTCGTACCAATCCACAGCCACCCTTCACGGTCTTCGATCATAAACATGGCATCTTTCCCTTCCAAAAGAGTGCCCGGCTGGAATCTTCGGAAATGAGTCATTGACAAATCGGAAATAAAAATAGGGCCTTTATCCGGAAGGAAATAGAGCTCGTGGGAAGAATCTTCATATACTGTCCTGATTTTCTCTTTATGTATAAAGCCTTCGGGGAATACATCTGATTTGATACTACGAGTGGAAGGATCCCAGATACATAAACCGGTAGCCGTACAAATCCAGCCCTTTCCTGTAGAATCAAAGCATATATCAAGCACATTCCCTTCCGGGAGTTTGGAATTCGAACTGGTATAGTGATTGAGTTGTTCGCCATCTTTATACTGATACAAACCCATTGAAGTGGCAATCCACAGACAACCGTCATTGTCCGACTTGATGCAGAAAACATGTCCTTTCACAAAAGGAGACTCCGAAGGTTCAAAATCACGGATAGTTAATGTAGAAGAATCCAGTATATACATGCCACCACCATACGTACCGATATAATACTTTCCCTGAAACGGGTAAATACACATTATCATATTAGAGCGTAATTGAGGTGACTTGAAACTCCTAAAACGCCGATTCTTCTCATCAACATAGAACAAACCATTGCGGGAACCTATCAATCTTTCATTCTCATTGATAGCTATGGCCCGTACCGGTATGTCTTTTGAATCAAAATAAGGAGAATAGGAATAGGTAGAGAAAAGCCCGCTCTGATACAGTGTATAATCAAGTCCCAACTGATAGAATCCAACCCATATCAATCCTTCCCTGTCCACCAGCAATGAATAGACAGAGTTAGAGCGGATTCCACCATTAGTACCGGGTTCATAGCAGAAAGATTTCATAACCTTATTTTCCTTGACAGATACAAAATGTACTCCATTTCCGTCTGTTCCAACATAAAGTATATCTTTTCCGTCACCCGACAAAGAGGAAATTACATTGCATCCCAAATCAATCCAATTATCCCTGAACTTCCCTGTCGATATATCGAAAACAACCACTCCATGTTCCATTGTCCCTAAATAGAGCCTGGAACCAATTCGTACCATTTTCCGATAAGTATAATCCTGTCTATCATTGTCACCGTATGGACATAAAGTTATTTTTCGGGTAGACAGATTCATTGAATATAGTTTGGAGCGGGTCAGAATCCATAATGTATCTTTTTCTCCCATATTCAAATCGACTATGAAATTATCCGATGACCACATATCCGCATTGATAGTAATCTGCTTCATTTCATTATTTTTGCAGACAAACAATCCTTTTTCGCTGCCAATATATAAGGTTCCCTGCGCATCGGTCAATAAAGAACGAACTCCGAATTTTATCACTTCAGCAACAAACGGTTCTAATTTACCTGATTCTTTATTTATCCGCCAAAGGCCCATATCGTTTCCCACCAAAATCTGATTGCCTTGCGTTTCCGCAATCACATTCACCCATTTCAGTTTTTCATCATCTCCGAATATCGGATAATGCTTGAAACGAAAACCATCAAAACATTCAACAGACGTAGCTGTTCCAATCCAAAGATAACCTACGGAGTCTTTATACAAGGCACTGACCGTTAAATCAGATAATCCATTTGTTTCTGACAGACCACGAAAAGAATAAGAAATCGGATAGGCAGACAGAGAAAGAGAAATAAATATAAGGCTTGTTATATGTCGTATCAGATTATTCATAGGATTCATATTTGATGAAACAATGCAAACCTACATAAAATATCCCGAATTTTATGTAGGTTTATACAAAAACAAAACACACTCCTCAATAAAAATGAGTGTTAATCTACCAGCTTTATACTCAATTGGGATTGTTTATACACAACTGGAATTCTCTTATTATTAACCTCTACTCTTATTGGCTTCTTCTTACTCCTGAAACTAGCATGGATCTTCGGTTGCCCGTCTATCCAAAGATTGAGTTTCTTATCTTCTTCCTTTTGAATGACAAACAACTTGGCCAAAGAAGAAAAATAAGTCTCCTTATCACGTCTCAATGCACTGCCATGACAGATAAAGAAATCTTTTGCATCAGCAGCTTCAGTACCTTCGGGATAAGAGACAGCAAACATATAAGCATCTGTCATCCAGCCGTCCGGCATAATCCATGAGTTGCTGTGCATTAGCCTGCCGTCCGCTAATTGATTAATATAAAGATCGGTCACTTTCCCTTTATGACGGATACGAAGCCCAATCCAATCTTGTCCTTCCCGCCGTTCCATTTGTGGCAAGTCTTTCTCATTAGGAGTCTCCTTTAATATAATAGCTGTCAGCCCTTTTACACGATTGACTTCTGCCGGCAAATGAAATGAATAATAGGTTTCAGTGCCTTTCAAATCTTCAGTGGGAGCTTCTATTTCTTCCCAATACAAATCTTCCGGGTAGTCATGCACAAAATCGGATTTAGCCAGCAAACGAGGATATAACGGACGAATCACAACCGATGAGTTACCATTCGTCACATTCACGTCAACTCCCGACTTTTTATATGTCCCGTTCGTATGCCATAACCATTCAAATTGCCCTATTTTATGTGTTTTCAAATCATCAATCATATAAATAACATTATCCATCCAAAGGAAATGACGGAAATTACGACTGAAATTATTAGATACAGGACCTGTTCCATTAGCCAGAACATACTTCACATTTCCCGCATCCAGAAGATGATATAAATATCCTCTCAAAGTAGAACCGCTGTACTGCTGCTCACGAGGTTGTCCCTCTCCATTAAACAATACTACATTATGCGCCTGACTTTGAAAGAAATAATTCCGATAAGCAGGATTAGGATACCAGCAGTTTCCCCCGTCTTTAATAATATCCACCCCTTTATGAAAGACAATAAATGAATTGGCATCTGCGTGAGAATGATTCCATGTATGACCGCTTTTTACAGCCAGCATCGTAGCATCCTTTTCCCACG
>OGWY01001498.1_pt1 | contig 18021 bp, 16 predicted proteins | sample 1576121 | NCBI WGS metagenome assembly OGWY01 (sample SAMEA3541543, study PRJEB24748) | human gut metagenome | biome: human gut; feature: human-associated habitat; material: faeces | place: China | collected 2012 | reverse complement strand
CGGTGCGGGCCAGCTCCTCCAGATAGGTGGAGCCCTTGACCAGGATGCCGCAGGCAGACGCACCGCCGATGCCGCCGAAGAAGCTCAGCGGGATAGAGATGACCAGAGCGCAGGGGCAGCTGATGACCAGGAAGGTCAGGGCGCGGTAGACCCAGTCACCGAAGCGGGCGGGCTGGCCCATCAGCAACAGAACGATGGGGGGAACAAAGGCCAGCGCCAGTGCGCCGTAGCAGACGGCGGGGGTGTAGACCCGGGCAAAGCGGGTGATGAAGTTCTCGGTGCGGGCCTTCTTCATGCTGGAATTTTCCACGAGGTCGAGGATCTTGGAGACCGTGGACTCGCCAAATTCCTTGGTGGTGCGCACCTTGAGCAGGCCGGTCATGTTCACACAGCCGCTGATGACCTCGTCGCCGGCCTGCACATCGCGGGGCAGGCTCTCGCCGGTCAGGGCTGCGGTGTTCAGGGCCGAAATGCCCTCCACGATCACGCCGTCGATGGGCACACGCTCGCCGGGCTGGACCACGATCACGGTGCCGACTTCGACATCATCGGGGTCCACCTGCTCCAGCTTGCCGTCTGCGTCCTCGATGTTGGCGTAGTCGGGGCGGATGTCCATCAGGCTGGAGATGCTCTGGCGGCTCTTGCCGACGGCCACGCTCTGGAACAGCTCGCCGATCTGGTAAAAGAGGATGACGGCGCAGCCCTCGACATAGTCGCCCAGCGCGAACGCGCCCACGGTGGCAACGGCCATCAGGAAGCACTCGTCGAACGGCTGGCGGTTCTTGATGCCCTTGAGCGCCTTGCGCAGGACATCCCAGCCCACCACGAGGTACGGGATGAGGTAGAGCACCAGCTCCACCGGGGTGGGGAATGCGGGCAGGAGCTTCAGGATCACGATCAGGATGACCGCTGCGATGATCTGATACAGCACCTTTTTCTGCTTTTTGGTCATACGAAACTCTCCTTTTGACGGATGGCTGGGGGCGGTTTCAACAGGTTTTCCCCGGAAAGGAAACTTTTCCACGTTTTCCCCCATGTTTTCCACGAGGTTTTCCCGAAGAAATCTGACTTTTTCGCGTTTGTTTTCAAACTTTTCCGCAAAAGATGTTGAAAACCCTGTGGAAAGTGTTGAAAACTGGTCTTTCTTTCAACAGGAAATCGCCGGGGAAGGAAACGGCTCCCCCGCAGGAGGAGCCGTTCTCATCGGATGCGTTGCTCAGATATCAAAGATCTCGCAGTCGTCCTCGACCTTTTTGCAGGCGGCCAGAACGTTCACCATGGTGTCGTGGGGGTCTGCGCCCTCTGCGAACTCCACCTTCATCTTCTGGGTCATGAAGCTGACGGTCGCATTTGCCACACCGGCCACGGTGTTGGCGGCGTCTTCCATCTTCTGGGCGCAGTTTGCGCAATCGACTTCGATCTTGTAGCTCTTCTTCATAATAAGTACCTGCCTTTCGGTTATTCTTCGATATGGTCCATCCCCATGGAGAGGATGCTGCGCACATGGTCATCGTCCAGTGCGTAGTAAACGGTCTTTCCGTCCCGGCGGAACCGCACGAGCTTCGAGTCCTTCAGCACCCGGAGCTGGTGGCTCACCGCAGACTGGCTCAGCTGCACCGCATTCGCGAGGTCCTGCACACACAGCTCGCTGTCGTGGAGCGCATACAGGATCTTGATGCGGGAGGAGTCGCCGAACACCCGGAACAGGTCGGCCAGCTCATACAGCACATCGTCGTCCGGCATCACAAGAGGCCCAGGCTGCGCGGCGGGCAGAGCGTCTTTGGGGTCGTTCATGGCAGTCTCTCCTTTCGCGGCACATTCATGTGAACGCTTGTTCATGTGTTCATAGTATCACGCAGAAGAGGCTCTGTCAAGGCTTTTTGCAAAGATTTTGAGCAGAACCTCAAAATTGTAAAAAAATACCCCAATACGCAAGAAAACTGCGATTTCAATCTGCAAAAAGGGTGCGTTTTGAGCGCGGAAAAATGGAATGAGTATCAGGTTTTCCGAGGGGCTATAACGGAGGGAGCAAAATCAAAAGCCGCACCTCATTGTGAAGTGCGGCGGGGAAGATAATGACTGCGATTATTCTTCGTCCAGATAGACCCAGTTGATTTTATAGCTGGTTTCATCTTTTCCGGACATGGTCATGATATTCTTAACGTAATCTTCCATCAATTCCTGGGCACGCTGTTGGGCCAAAGAGAGAAGTGCGTCATAATTGGCAGCTTGTTTTTGCAGCTCATCCTGCGCCTGTACTAAGGCGGTTTTGCTGTCCTCAGAGGTCACTTTGAATGAGTCTTTTGCGACTATGTACGAGTTTTCATCCAAAGAGGTGGAGTCTACCTTGCAATACAGCATATGTGCTTTTGGCATGGTGATTGTGATTTCATTTCCGGATATTTCCAATGTGACCTTGGAGGCATCTACACCGTATTTTGCAATGCCGGTATATTCGACCCAGAAGTTGGTATCATTTCTTTTCAGAAAGAATTTGCTGGGATTTGTTTTTTTATATTTTACAACATTGTGAAAATATCCTTCCAGGACGGAAAGCTGACAAATAGATTTGAGTCGGCCTTCATCTGGTTCGATGACTGTAGTAGGTTCGGGTTCTTTTCCACAGGAAACACAGAACAAAAGCATAAATGCGGCAAGGAAGAGTGCGATATAATTTTTAGTTTTCATGATTTTCCTCTCCTTACTCGATCACAAGAGTGTAGCCTTCGCAGACTTGTTCGATAACTGGCTCTGCCAAAGCACGGATGACGTTTTCTGTGTTGAGATGAGCCACCTCCAGCAACGCACTTTCGCTTGTGCATTCACGCTGAATATCGGTTTCACAAGCGGTCAATGCAGTGGTGGTTACGGAAACATTATCGGCTTTTTTGTTCATGAACATAAAGTCGAGCGATTCCGGCTCAACGACTGTGTCGTTGATTTGTACCTCCGGAAGAATAGCTGTAATGGTTTTCTTTTCCTTGTCTTCCTTAAATTGGACCTGAGAAAAATCGATTCCAGCATAAACGGAAGCGCTGTAATAAATGTAGTAATCGATGTTGGTCGGCTTTTTGGGATTTGGTATTTCGACAATGCCGTCATATTTGAATACAGAAGTTGACAGATCGCTCGTTTTTACGATTTTTTCAAGCGTGATGGTGATGTCGATCTGAGGGTCGGTATTGGCTTGGGTGGATTGCTGATAGATAATTCCACCAACGAGCAGAGCAATCACGAGGATTGCAGCCAAAAGAATTTTTGCTCCACTGAGTTTGGGCTTGGTTGCTTCGTCCATTGTATGTTCCTCCATGTTTTTATTCCGGCTCTTCCGCGCGGTCTATAATAGAAGCTGAAATTTTCGCGTGTCCGCAAGGCCAGTATTCATAGTATCCGAAAGCGGAAAAAGTGTCAATGTTTTCGTCGATTTTCGGTGAAGTTTTTTGCTGCCCATGGCAGATACATCACCGCCAGTGCCGCAGCGATGGCGGGCAGGAAGCCGAGTATATAATACGGTTCACCCAGAAATCTCGTGAAGGCACAGGTGATGACGTTGGCGGTTGGGTTGTTCAGGAAATAGAAGTTCGTATACAGAGACTTGTTGAGAAAATAGATGGGCAAGGCGGTGCCGAACAGGAAAGCCAGTACCTGCGGCACCCGGCGGGGGCTGGGGCGGTAGCCGCCCACAACGAGAAGGACCGGGTAAAGCACCAGCAGGGCGTGGATGGAGACCGAGTGCAAGTTGATGAGCGTCCACCACGAAGGCACATCCAACCAGCTTGGGCAGAGCAGGGCCAGCGCCGCGCCGGGGATGCAGAGGGCGTAAAGTTCCTCTTTGCACCAGTTCTGGTCGAACAGGGTGTTGTACAGGCAGACGAAAACGTTGATGCTGCATAGGTGGAGCGGGAGATAGCTCCAATTCCACTGGCCAGTCAGGGCCATGCCGAGCAGAAGGGCCGCTTCGTCAAGAAGCAGAAGCACCGTGACCCCCACCAGGATGCGCCGCCGCTGTTTTGGCCCGCTGTGCCTGTACCAGAGCGCAGCACTCAGGATGAAGATCAGTGAAAGCGCCAGTTCGGTGAGATGGATTCTTCCATACAGTGGGTAACACTGATAATTCACTCCGTACTCCAGCGCGGTGATATCGTAGGATTTCCAGAAGTCGTTCATAGGCGTACCCTCCCCCATTTTGCCCTATCATAACGCGTTTTGGGCTGACAGGAAAGAGGAAAATGCAGAAATCCACCAAAAACAGGTGCATCGACGCGGAAAATGTGGTATCCTATCAGGAGGTCGGAAATTTACTGCCGCAAGGCGATTCTGGAAAGGAAGTTTTTTATGTTGACTGTTGGCATTCACGGCGAGCAGAGCCAGCTCGTGACGAACGAAAACACCGCAAAGACCATGGGCAGCGGCACACTGGACGTGTTCGCAACGCCCGCACTGGTGGCACTGGCCGAAAAGACCTGCTGGATGAGCGTCGCGTCCGAGCTGGACGAGGGCTGCGGCTCGGTGGGCACGAAGCTGGAGCTGGAGCACACCGCCCCCACCCCCGTGGGCATGACCGTGACCTGTGAGAGCGAGCTGACCGCCGTGGAAGGCCGGAAGCTGGTGTTCAAGGTCTCGCTGCACGACGAAAAAGGCCCCGTGGGCGGCGGCGTGCATGAGCGCTTCGTCGTCAATGACGCGAAGTTCGCGGCGAAGGCGGAGAGCAAGAAGGGCTAAGGCGATCCTTCGTACAACCTCTCAGTCTCGCCTACGGCTCGACAGCTCCCCTGGTAGGGGAGCCCTTGGCAGGCCGGGCCAGCCCTACTGTTCGCTTGGGCCCGATGGAGCGCAAAGCAGTGGGCCCTGCTCTCATGGGCAGCGGCATTGTATTGCAGCTGTGAATCTTAACAGCGGAGCCCGGCCGTTCCCGATTGCAAAAAGCTTTGCTCGTTCAGCACGACCACTACCGACTCGCCAGTGGCTCCCCTACCAGGGGAGCTGGCATCGCGAAGCGATGACTGAGAGGTTGTACTCCATGCCGCGTTTCCGTTTCGCTTTACGGCTTCGGGAAGGTGTTCCTTCGTGCAACCTCTCCGTCACCTTCGGTGACACCTCTCCTTGTAGGAGAGGCCTTGGCATTCCGCAAACTTCGCCTTCTCGCCAGTGGTCGTCCTCCCTCTGTCGCTATTCGCGACATCTCCCTCCGGCCGGAGGGAGTCTTTCCTACCAGGGGAGCTGGCATCGCGAAGCGATGACTGAGAGGTTGTACTACATGCCGCGTTTCCGTTTCGCTTCACGGTTTCCGGGCCTTGCCCTCCCTTGAGTGGGGACGGAGCGGTTCTTCCAACCGCAGCGGCGGTTCATCCTCCGCCATCACCTGTTCTTCGGCCCGCTGCTGGGCCTCGTGGAGGAGGCGGGCGGCCTGTTCGCTGGCGCGGAACAGCTCAAAGTACAGCGCTTTATAATCCGGCGCGGCAAACACCCCCTTCCCTGTCTGGTTGGGGATAGTCTGCCCCGCGCTGAGGCAAAAAATCAGAAGAGGAATTAGATCGTATGAAAAAAGTCAATCTTTCGTGGGCGGGTGCCGTGCTGGTGTTCGCTCTGCTGCTGTGGTGCACGGCGGCAACACCCGGCACCATTGCCGACCCGTCTACCTACACCTGCGCCGTGTACAGCACGGCGCTCTCCCTGCTGCCGCCGGTGGTGGCCATCGTGCTGGCACTGAACACCAAGGAGGTCTACACCTCGCTGCTGGTGGGCATCGCGACGGGTGCGCTGCTCTTTGCCAACGGCAACCTGGAACTGGCCCTGAACACCCTGTTCTTCAACGAAGACGGCGGCATGGTCGCCAAGCTGTCCGACTCCAGCAACGTGGGCATTCTGGTCTTTCTGGTCATGCTGGGCATCCTGGTGGCCCTGATGAACAAGGCGGGCGGCAGCGCGGCCTTTGGCCGCTGGGCGTCCACCCACATCCACACCCGCGCGGGGGCGCAGTTCATGACCCTTGTTCTGGGTGTGCTCATCTTTGTGGACGACTACTTCAACTGCCTGACCGTAGGCTCCGTCATGCGGCCTGTGACCGACCGGCAGAAGGTCTCCCGCGCAAAGCTGGCCTACCTCATCGACGCCACGGCGGCCCCGGTCTGCATCATCGCGCCGGTGTCCAGCTGGGCGGCGGCCGTCACCTCCTCGGTGCCGGAAGGTTCGGGCATCAACGGCTTTACCATGTTCCTGCGCACCATTCCGTATAACTACTACGCCCTGCTGACCCTCATCATGATCCTCTTCCTCATCTTCACGGGCACCGACTACGGCCCCATGAAGCTCAACGAGGACAACGCGCTGAAGGGCGACCTCTTCACCACCGAAGACCGCCCCTACGGCGACGATGTGGACGACGGCACCGCAGCCTGCGGCCATGTCATCGACCTGATCCTGCCGGTGCTGGTGCTCATTGCGGCCTGCATCTTCGGCCTCATCTACACCGGCGGCTTCTTTGAAGGCGTGGACTTCATCACCGCCTTCTCCGACTGCAATGCCTCGGCGGGCCTGGTGATGGGCAGCAGCATCGCGCTGCTGTTCACCTTCGTGTTCTACCGGGTGCGCGGCGTGATGACCTTTCAGGACTTCGCGGCCTGCATCCCGGAGGGCTTCAAGGCCATGGTCAGCCCCATGCTCATCCTGACGCTGGCGTGGACCCTTTCCGGCATGACCAACCTGCTGGGTGCCAAGTATTACGTGGCCAACCTGCTCAACGGCTCGGCGGCTGCGCTGCAATATCTGCTGCCGACCATCATCTTTCTGGTGGCGGTGTTCCTGGCCTTTGCCACCGGCACGTCCTGGGGCACCTTCTCCATCCTCATCCCCATCGTCTGCCATGCGTTCCCGCAGGGGGAGATGCTGGTCATCTCCATTGCGGCCTGCCTGTCCGGCGCAGTGTGCGGCGACCACTGCTCCCCCATCTCGGACACCTCCATCATGGCGTCCGCCGGTGCTCATTGCAGCCATGTGAACCATGTGTCCACCCAGCTGCCCTATGCCATCACGGCGGCGGTCATCTCGGCGGTGTGCTATGTCGTCACCGGCCTGAGCCAGATGTTCCTGGGTGCCAGCGCCAGCCTGCTCACCTCGCTGGTGCTGCTGGCCGTGGCCATCGTGCTGGAGCTGGTGGTGCTGAACGTCATCCGGCTGCGAACGGCCAAAGCAGACTGACCCAACCGGCGTTTTTGGCCCTGTCAAGAGGGCAAAAATCGTCATTCACGCAGTTTTCAGGGCGTTTCACGCGGCTTTGCTTTCCTTCCGGTTGTTTTTATGGTATGATGAATCCAGAAACGAACGACCGTGCGGCCTTTGGCAGAAAAGGAGGACGACCCCGATGAAAAAACGCATTCTCAGCCTGATCCTGGCACTGAGCATGGTGCTCTCCGTGTTCCCCCTGGGGGCCTTTGCAGAAGGCTCCACCCAAGACCTCGTCATCGGCTCGGACGGTCTGCCGGACTGTTCGAACGGCACCAGTGGCAACGGCTGGAGTTACGATGCCCACATGAAGAAACTGACTCTGACGAGTGGACCGTTTGATTTCAGTTCCACCCATCCCCAAGGCGGTGGAGAAACGACCACAACGCCTGTGCGATGTGAGATTGAGATTCAACAGGGTGCGACAATTACCGGCGGCACCTTCAATGGAGAAGTGTCAAACAACCAAGGAGGAAACATCACTAACGGCACCTTTGAGGGAGAAGTGATAAACAACGCCGGAGGAGAAATCTCTGGTGGAACCTTTAAGGGAACGGTGTTAAACGGCAACGGAACGATCTTTGGCGGCACCTTCGCGGGCAGTGTGGAAAACCAAGGCAGCGTGACTGGCGGCGTGTTCAACGGCAATGCAAAACCAACCGGGGTAACAGGTGGCTACCCCATCACCGTGGATGCGCCCTCCCCCGATGCCAAGATCAAGAAAGTCAACGATGTGTCTGCGCATTGGGCCCCCTACGCCTACGCAGGCACTATCGTGACCATCACTGCCGATACCGAGATATTCAGCCTGAACGGCAAGTCCATCGGCGCGGGCAACTGCAACAGCAGCTATGTCAACGGCAACAATAAGATCGTGAAATTCACCATGCCGAACGAGAACGTGGTGCTCGGCACCGGCGACCTCGTCATGGCGGGCGGCTACCCGGTCGGCTCCAACAACGGCACTGCCGACTGCGAGGGCAAAGGATGGACGTACAGTAAAAAAGACGCGTCGAACCCGACCGGCAAACTGACTCTGACGAGAAACAGTGGAACGTATGATTTCAGTTACACCTATCCCCAAAACACCAGTAAGGGAGTGGGGGCAGAGCCTGTGGCGTGTGCGATTGAGATTCAATGGAGTGTGGAAATTACCGGCGGCATCTTTGCGGGAGAAGTGACAAACGAAGGCACCATAAAGAACGGCATCTTCGCGGGCAGAGTGACAAGCAACGGCACCATCATGGACAACGGCACCTTCAATGGAACCGTGACAAACAGCGGCTACATCAAGGACGGCACCTTCAATGGAACCGTGACAAACAGCGGCTACATCAAGGACGGCACCATCAATGGAAAAGTGACAAACAGAAACACCATCGAGAACGGCACCTTTGCGGGCAGCGTGACAAACGAAGGCACCATAAAGAACGGCAGCTTTGAGAAAAAAGTGACAAACAGCAACACCATCATGGACGGCGTCTTCAAGGGTGCTGTGGAAAACGGCGGCAACGGAAAGATCTTTGGCGGCACCTTCGCGGGCAGGGTGAACAACAGCTACGGCGGCCACATATTCGGCGGCGTGTTCAACGGCTACATAAAAGTACAGGGAGCTGGTGTCTACTCTATCACCGTGGATCCGGCCTCCCCCAATGCCAAGATCACGGAAGTCAACGGTGTGTCTGCGGTTTGGGAGCCCTACGTCGTCGTGGCCGAATTGACCAAGAACCAGAAAGTAATCATCACCGCCAGCACCAAGATCTACAGCCTGAACCACAAGCCCCTCAGCACGGACAACTGCAACAGCGCCCACGACGGCAACGAGAATACCGTGAAATTCACCATGCCGAACGCGAACGTGGTGCTGAACGGAGCGATCACCAGCACCGACCTCGTCATGGAGAACGGCTGGCCGAAGGATTCCAACGGCGGCAAAACCCCCTGCAAGGGCGACGGCTGGGAGTACATCCCCAATGACCCGACCAATGGCAACATGCTGCTTCTGACGGGCAGCAACCAGACCGGCGGGCTGTTCGATTTCAGCACCATCGGAGATGGTTTGGCGGTGGAGTGCAACGTCTTTGTGGGCAAGCCGACGGCCATCACGGGCGGCGAGTTCAACGGCAAAGTGTTCAACAACAGCGGCATTCTGGGCGGCACCTTCCACGGCGAGGTCGACAATATGGGACCGGGCCGCATCGTGAATGGCACGTTCAAGAACTCGGTCGAGAACAACGGCATGATCGAAAACGGTGCGTTCCACGACGCTGTCGAGAACAACGGCACCATCGAGAAGGGCACCTTTGAAGGAACAGTGGAAAACAACGCCGGAGGAACGATCTCTGACGGCACCTTCGCGGGCAGTGTGACAAACAGCGGCACCGTGACCGGCGGCGTGTTCAACGGCAATGCAACTCTAATCAACGTAACAGGTGGCCACAACATCACTTGGGATGCAGCCTCCTCCAAAGCCAAGATCGAGAAAGTCAACGGTGTGTCTGCGGATTGGGCCCCCTACGTCGTGACCAGCAATGCCACGACGAAGGAAGTGACCATCACTGCCGACACCGAGATTTTCAGCCTGAACGGCCAGCCCATCGCAGAAAGCAGCTACGGCGTCGACAAGAAGACCGTGACCTTTACCATGCCGGACGATGACGTGGTGCTGAACGGCGAGCTCATCACCAAGCCGGAACCCGAACCGGAACCGAAACCGGAACCGAAACCTGAACCGAAACCCGAACCGAAACCCGAACCGAAACCCGAACCCAAACCGGAACCTGAACCCACCACCTACACCGTGACCGTCATCGGCGGCACGATCGACGGCAAGACGTCCGTTTCCGCCAAGGAGAACGACACCCTGACCGTGGTGCTGGACCAGAGCGAGATCCCGGACGGCATGACGTTTGACATGTGGAGCATTTCGTCGAGCAAGCTCAGCGGCGATATCAACGTCGATTACCGGGCCGAGGCCATGACCTTCCAGATGCCCGCCGAGGATGTGACCATCCGGGCGCAGTACCGCTCGGCGGAGATCATCGAGGACGCAGCGCCCTCTCCGCTGGCAACGGCGGCGACCATCGCGGTGGGCGGCGCAGCCGCAGGCATCGTGGTGTGGCAGGGCGTGAGCCTGGGCGTAGACCTCTACCTCGCCAATGCGCTGCCCCAGGGTGTGCCGGTGCCGACCGACCGCCGTGCGCTGGCGCTGCTCCTGTGGGAGACCGCAGGCAAACCGGAGGTGGCTCTGCCCACCCTTTACGGCGATATCCCCGCCGAAGAGATCGAGCTGCAAAAGGCCACCCGCTGGGCGGTCCAGAACGGCCTGATGGACGCGGCCGACAAGAAGGATGCGTCCTTCTTTGACCCGGACCATTATGTCACCAAGATGGACGTCTTCGGCGCATGGCTCCGGCTCAAAAAGCTCCTCGGCACCACCTGAACATCCCCGACGCAGTGAGCGTCCCCCCTTAACGCAAAGGACCTCCCGGCCTGCATGGGCTGGGGGGCCCTTTGTTTCAAAACGGAAAAATTCCGTTGCTTCTGGGAAAAAACATGGTATACTAAAGGAAATTGAGCGATCGGAAGGAGCCGCACCATGCTGGAAAAAGCATTCAACGACGTTTACACAAAATTCAAGCTGCACTTCTATCAGAACGTGTTTCAGCGCTTTGCCACCCGCGAGGCGACCCTGACCACGGTGGAGTCCTTCTGCATGGAGGGCATCATGGCCATGGGCGAGCCCACCATTGCGGAGTTCTCGCGGATGATGAAGATCTCTACCCCCAACGCGGCGTATAAGATCGGCAGCCTGATGCGCAAGGGCTACGTGGAAAAGATCCAGTCCGCCAAGGACCGGCGCGAGTACCACCTGCGCCCCACCCAGAAGTATTTCGAGTATTACAACATCAGCTATTCCTACCTGCACACCGTGGTCGAGCGTGTGCGGGAGCGCTTCCCCGCCGAGGACGTGGACAAAATGGAACAGATGCTCACCATCATCAGCGAGGAGCTGATGCCGGAGCTGGATCTGAGATCAAAGACGGCGGACGAATAAGCGCCGTTTCACCCCGTTGGAGTAAAACGGCCGGGGCAATTGCAATCCGTGCGCCGGAATGATACAATAGGAGCCAGCGAGAACCGCCGCCGGACGTTTTTCCGGCAAATGTAAGAAAGAAGGCTTTTATCATGAGCATGAATACAGTCCCTGAGCGTCTGGCTGCGCTGCGCGCCGCCATGGACGCCAATGGCGTGGACCTCTACCTCATCCCGGTGGGCGACCCGCACTCCAGCGAGTATCTGCCCGACCACTACACCTCCCTGACCTATTTCTCCGGCTTCCACGGCGAGAACTCGAACTTCGTCGTGACCAGAGACAAGAGCGCCCTGTGGGCCGATGGCCGCTATTTTGTGCAGGCCGAAAAGGAGATCGCGGGCACCGAGATCGAGCTGGAACGGATGGGCGAGCCGGGCGTGCCCACCGTGGAGCAGTATTGCGCCGATGCCCTGCCGGAAGGCGGTGTGCTGGGCCTGTGCGGCCTGACCGCTTCCTGTCAGCTGGTGCGCAGCGTACAGAAAGCGCTGGACGCCAAGCACGGCACCATCAAGACCCTGAATCTGGAAGATGAGCTGTGGACCGAGGGCCGCCCCGCTCTGCCGGAGACCCCGGCCTGGCTCCTGAGCAAGGAGTATGCGGGCTTTGCCCCCGCCGAGAAGCTGGAGCAGATGCGGGCCAAGCTCAAGGAGCTGGGCTGCACGGCCCAGCTGGTGGGCAAGCTGGACAACCTGGCATGGCTGCTGAACCTCCGCGCGATGGACATCCAGTGCACCCCCTATGCCATGGCCTACTGCTATGTGACCGGGGACCGTGCCGTCCTCTTCATCAACACCCGTCGTCTGGGCGCGGAGGCCGCTGCTGAGCTGAAGGAGAACGGCGTCGAGATCGCCGAATATGACGACATCCTCACCTTCCTGGCCGCAGAGACCGAGGCCCAGACCGTTCTGGCCGACCCGGCTTCCGTCAACTATGCGGTCTACGAGACGCTGAACAACAACCCGGCCCTGACCGTCAAGGACGAGGCCGACCCGCTGCTGCCGATGAAGGGCGTGAAGAACGAGACCGAGCTGAACCACGACCGTGAGGCCCATCTGCGCGATGCCGTGGCCATGGTGCGGTTCCAGAAGGAGCTGGAAGAGCGTCTGGCCGCAGGCGAAGAGCTGACGGAGCTGACCGTGGATGAGATCCTCCACAAGTACCGCTCGGCACAGGACAAGTTCATCGTGGAGAGCTTCGGCACCATTGCAGCCTATGGCGGCAACGCGGCCATGATGCACTACCATGCCACCGAGGAAGACCACGCCAAGCTTGAAAAGAAGGGCTTTTTGCTGGTGGACAGCGGCGCGACCTACATGGACGGCACCACCGACATCACCCGCACCTATCCGCTGGGCGAGCTGACCGAGGACGAAAAGCGGTTCTACACCTGGACGCTGCAGTGCCACATCGACATTGCCAAGGCCGTCTGGCTGAACTACTGCGACGGCCACATGCTGGATACCATCGCCCGTGAGCCTCTGTGGCAGCACCTCATCAATTACCGCTGCGGCACCGGCCACAGCGTCAGCTTCGTGGGCAATGTCCACGAAGGCCCCCACGCTCTGAACGGCCGCAACACCACCGTGTTCCAGCCGGGCATGATCGTCACCGACGAGCCGGGCGTCTACGAGAGCGGCGTCGTCGGCATCCGCATCGAGAACGAGCTGGAGTGTTACCACAAGGCCGACAACCAGTACGGCACCTTCCTGGCCTTCCGCCCGCTGACCTTTGTGCCCATCGCCACCTCGCCTGTGGTGCCCGGCATCCTGACCAAGGACGAGATTGAGTGGCTGAACGCCTACCACCGCGAGGTCTTCACCAAGCTCGCTCCCCGCCTGACCGAGGAGGAGCGCGACTGGCTGGCCAAGAAGTGCGCCGCCATCGGAGCGTAACCTCTCATAACGAAAATCGAGAGGCCATCGGCCTCTCGATTTTTGTTATCATTCCTGTTCCGGTTTGTGCTCTTTCCAGTAGGCTTTTGCCTCATCAATGGCCTTTTTGAACGGGCCGGAGGGGTAGGTGCTCTCGGCGATGTCCACCAAGAACTTGTACAGCTGGGGGCGCACCTCCTCATACATGCCCAGACGGGTGTAGAGGTCTTTGTAATAGCGGAACACCTGCAGCTTGTTCTGCACCACGGTGGATACGTGGACCTGCGTGTGGCAGATGCTCTGCGGGTTCTGGACGTAGTAATAACCGGCCTTGCCGATGGAAACGAAGGTCTCGGCGTACTGGATATACCGCAGGTTGAAGACGAGGTCTTCGGCCCAGTGCATCTCGCTGACGAACTGGATGTCGTTCCGGGTCAGGAGATCGCGGCGGTAGAGCTTGTTCCAGAGCACACTGTAAAAATAGGAGGCGGGCTTGTCCATCAGGCGGAGGGCGAAGGTGTCCTTGTCGTAAATGCCTGCGGGCAGGAAGCCGTACTCCCGCATCTCCGGGGGCCGAGCGACGCTCATGACGCCCAGCTCGTCCTGGATCTTATCGAGCACCTGTTCGGGCTTGGAGGCGCCCGCCGGGATGACCATCTTATAAGGTGCAATGACGAGGTCGGCGGTGTGCTCCTCGGCCGCGGCCACGAGAGCGGCCGTGAAGTCCGGGTCGAGATAGTCGTCGCTGTCCACGAACTGCACATACTTGCCGCCGGCCAGCTTCAGGCCCAGGTTGCGGGTGTCCGCTACGCCGGAGTTTTCCTTGTCCACCAGCACGATGCGGGGGTCTTTGGCGCGGAACTCTTCGCAGACGGGCAGGCTCTGGTCCTTGGAACCGTCGTTCAGGATGATGATCTCGATGTTGGAATAGGTCTGTGCGCAGATGCTGCCCACGCAGCGGGCCAGATGGTTCTGGGCGTTGTACACGGGCAGGATGATGCTGACAAGGGGCTGATTCATGGCGGCGTCTCCTTTTCTGATTTTATAGTAACTATACTCCCGTGCGGCGCAAAATGCAAGCGCCCGGAAGGCCGGGCAGGAGGAAGAAATTAAAAAAATGATCTTTCACATTGCGGTCTGCAGCCCGGATGCGGTGCTGCGGGGGCGGGTGCAGCGGCACTGCCTTGAATATTATGCCCGCCGGGCCGACGCCTGCATCGTGGAACAGCTGGAGGACGCGGGGGCACTGCTCCGGAAAGAGGATGCGGGCAGCCGGTTCGAGCTGTATCTCATCGAGCTGACAGCGGCAAACCCGGCGGCAGGTCTGCAGGCGGCGGCACAGCTGCGGCAGCGCGGGGTGCGGGCACCGCTGGCCTTTCTGGCCCACACGCCCGCCTACGCCTACGAGGCGTTCCGGGTGGATGCGATGCAGTATTTGCAGATCCCCTTCCGGCCCGAACAGCTCACGGCCCTGCTGGACCGCGCCACCGAGCCGGAGTACGGTCCCGTCATCCCGGTGACGACGTCGACCGGCCTGCGGGCCCTCCCCTTTGCGGACATCGAGTATCTGGAATGCACCCACCATGTGGTGCATTTCCACCTTGCCAGCGGCGAGGATGTGGCCTCGCTCTCGCTGCGGGTGCCCTTCTCCGAAGTGGCAAAGCCGCTGCTGGCCGACCGGCGCTTTTTGCAGCCCCACCGCTCCTATGTGGTCAACCTGGCGGCGGCATCGCAGCTGTCCGTAGGGGAGCTGTGGATGCGCAGCGGTGCCCGCGTCCCCATCCCCCGCGGCCGCGAAGCCGCCGTGAGGGCAGCCTTCCGGAAGTTTTTGGAACGATAAACGATAGAAAAGAGGTCTTGTCCAACGGGCAAGGCCTCTTTTTGTCAGAACTTCAACTCCGCCCACCGGGTCAGGAACTGGTCGCTGATGCGGCGGAGGGCGGGTTCATCGGCGGCGCTGGCGGCGTCGGCGATGCCGATGACGTAAAAGCCGGCGTCGTGGGCGGTGCGGGCCGCGTAGAGGGAATCCTCGCAGACGGCGCAGCGGTGCGGGTCGATGCCGCCGAGGCGCTGTAAGGCCGCGAAAAAGACGTCCGGGCGGCTCTTGTGCAGGGGGCCCTGGGCTTCGATGTAGAACTCGAAGCAGTCGTCCACGCCCAGGCGGGTGAGCACTGCTTTGCACTGGTCGCTCCAGGTGTTGGAGCAGATGCACATCCGGGCACCCTCGGCCTTGAGGCGGGCCAGCAGCTCCCGCACACCGGGTTTTAGCTCCACGGTCTCGTACAGCTCGGCGATGACCGAGCGCATCACGCCGAAGTAGTCCTCCGGCCGCAGGGGCAGCGCGTATTCGCGGATGAGGTACTGCGCCCCGTCCGCCATGCCCATGCTCAGGAGCGTGGAGCGCAGGTCGGCCCTTGGGGTGCGGCCGTAGCGGCGCAGCAGCGCCAGCGGGGCGTTCTCCCACACCGCAGTCATGCTGTCGGTCAGGGTGCCGTCCATATCAAAGATCCATTGGTTGCAGTTCATGCAGTCCTCCTCACAGTCATAATTTACTAAATTATACCACGCTTTTTGTTCCAAAAACAGGGAGAAATTTTTCCGAAAATATGGTATACTTTTTGCAGGTTTGAATCGGACGACAAGGAGGCGTATTGGATGGCGCAGAACGATACCCCCAGAAAGGCGCTGGTGCTTGCCGGCGGCGGGGCCCGCGGCAGCTATCAGGTGGGCGTCTGGCGTGCCCTGACCGAACTCGGCTGGAACCCGCAGATCATCACCGGCACCAGTGTGGGCAGCCTGAACGGCGCGATGTTCGCGCTGGACCTGTACGAGACCGCACGGGATATGTGGACCAGCATCCGCAGCCAGGACGTGATGGAGCTGCCGGAGGAGACCCGGAACCTGACCGAGCTGCACCAGTTCCTGCGGGACGTGGTGCGCGCGGGCGGCATGGATGTCACCCCGCTGGAAGAGATCGTGGAGCGGGTGCTGGACGAGGACGCGCTGCGCGCCTCGCCCATCCGGTTCGGGCTCGTCACGGTGGAAAAGCGGGGCCTGAAGCCCCGTGAGCTGCCGCTGGAAGAGATCCCGAAGGGCAAAGTGAAGGATTACCTGCTGGCTTCGGCTGCCTGCTTCCCGGCGCTGCGGGCCAAACAGATCGACGGGGTGCAGTTTCTGGACGGCGGCTACCGCGACAACATGCCCACGGCGCTGGCCCAGAAAATGGGGGCCGAGGAGCTGGTCTGTGTCGATCTGGAGGGGGTGGGCATCACCCTGCCCAACCGCACCGGCCTGCCCACCACCATGGTGCGCAGCTATTGGGAGCTGGGCGATATCCTCCACTTTGACCCGGACACCGCCAGACGGAACATCGAGCTGGGCTATTACGACACCCTGCGGGCCTTCGGGCGGCTGCGCGGCTGTGCCTATGCGGTGGCGAAGAACGAGCAGACCGCACAGGACGCGGCCGCATTCCGGCAGCGGTTCGACGCCGTGCAGAAGGCGGTGAAGGCAAAGTACCCGGTGACACTGACGGCAGACCTGGCGCTCAAGCTGGCCAACATGCAGGACGCAGAGCTGGCCCCGCTGGAAGCGGCCGCCGAGGATGTGGGCGTGGACCCCACCCGGTATTACACCGTGGAGACGCTGGCAAAGGCGTTTCTGGAGACCTGTGACCGCACCCGCATCGAGGGATTTGAACCGCTGTTCGAGGGCAGCGGAAACGCGGCGCAGGCCGCATGGGCAGCGCTGCTGCCCAATACATTCCTGCAGGCGCTGGTCTTCCGCACACTGACCGCGCCTGCCCCGACGGAGGTGACGGAGGAATGAAAGTCTATCAGGGATATGCCGCCTCGTCCGGCCTGGTGCTGGGGCAGGTGAGCCGTGTGGAGCGCAGGACCGAGAGCTTCGGCACAGGGCCGTTCAACCCGGACCGGGAACAGCGGCTGCTGGACCGGGCCGTCAAGACGGCACAGGCCGAGCTGGACTCGATGGCTGAGCGCAGCGGCCCCACCGAACAGGCCATCTTCCTGTTCCAGAGTATGATGCTGGAGGACGACACCGGAAGATCGGAATTTTCCAGCGCATATTCCAACTGGACTTTTTGTCCCGCACTGTCACTCATAGCCTCCAACTTGGCATCCGAAATACCGCCCATCCGAGAAATATCCGCACCGCCTTTTGCCATAGCGACCTTAATACGATCTGTCACGGTCACAATGGTGTGTGCTTCCATATGCATAGGAGAAAATCCATCCTCCTGCATTTTTTCGTAGTCCTTGCCCGAAGTCGTCTGGGCATAGACTGCCATCTGGTTATGTAAAAGACTGGCATCCGTTCCCTGTGCCAACTGTTCTTCCATTTTCTCTGCCATAGTCTTTTCTTTCAGATCATTTTTATTGTAAAAAGGGTTATTGACCGAGATACTGCGCAATTTTCCCTTAGCGATCTTTTGCTCACTTTGCGCGGCATCTGTGGTAGTCGCTTTTCCGTCAACCTTTCCTACCTGCTCTATGATGTCTTTTCTTCCAATCTGCTCCAGTTGCATGCACTGCCTCCTTTATCTGCTGTATTATATTTCGGTCGTCTGTGGGTAAAACTTGACCTTTTAAGGCAGGAGCAATTTATCTCCGGCACAAATATGATCTCCGTTTTCGATATTATTTTTTTGACAGATCTGGCTGACCATATCTTCTGTTCCGTAGACTTTTCTGCTGATATCCGTCAACTTATCTCCCTGTTCTACAATATAATAGCCCTGCTGCAGATAAACGTTCGTCGTTGTGCTGTTATTTGCCTCGGCAGAAGCACTTGCCGTCGCGTTTTCGGTCGTTT
>OGWY01001496.1_pt1 | contig 18027 bp, 16 predicted proteins | sample 1576121 | NCBI WGS metagenome assembly OGWY01 (sample SAMEA3541543, study PRJEB24748) | human gut metagenome | biome: human gut; feature: human-associated habitat; material: faeces | place: China | collected 2012 | reverse complement strand
TGCATAATATTCCCTTTGCGACTAATCTTGCAACAGCTGAGTTGATGATCAAGGCACTCGAAAGAGGAGATCTTGATTGGCGTGAAATGTATAAATAAATTAAGAAAATAAGGAACAATTATAATGAATAGAAGAAAGACAGGATTTTTGCGGCTTTTTGCAATTGTCATTACTGCAATGACTGTGATGACAGGGTGTAAGAATGAGACAAGTGCCGTGATGAAGGGGCTGTCAATTGAAAATAATATTGCGTATGATTATGTCCTGAGTTCATCCTTATCAACTGCCAAGGGCTTCGCATCGGAGCTTGGAGTCAGTGCTGCAGGTTCAGCTAATACGGAAGAAGGGGTTTTATCTGCTTCGGCTGCTATTTTGGTTGACATTACGAAGGGTGAGGTATTATATCAGAAGAATCCGCATCTGAAGCTCTACCCGGCAAGCACAACGAAGGTGTTAACCGGAATGGTTGCACTCGAGAATGCTGAACTGGATAAGCTTGCTGCCATAGATGAATCAATCAAGATTGATGAGGACAATGTATGGATATGTGATTTCCGAGTTGGTGATGTGGTTACACTTGAGCAGGCGTTATATGGAGCTATTGTCAACTCAGGAAATGACGCAGCTATAATCGTTGCAACAACTGTTGCCGGCTCAGTAAGTGCTTTTTCTGATTTAATGAACAAAAGGGCACTTGAAATAGGTGCCACGAATTCTCATTTTGTCAATCCGCATGGACTTACAAATGAACAGCACTATACAACAGCGTATGATTTATACCTGATTTTTAATGAAGCAATTAAGAATGATGAATTTGTGAAGATTGCATCTACAGTTAAGTATTCGACCTCATTCACAAGGGGTAAATATACCATTGTCCCAACATGGACTAATGGAAATCAGTTTATCAATGGGAATGTCTCGGCGCCAACAGGTATAAATGTTATATGTGGTAAGACAGGATATACTGAGGCGGCCGGATATTGTCTTGTTATTTTGAGCGAATCCCAGACAACGGGGCACCGTTTTATTTCTGTAATACTCAATGCCCCATCGCGAGACAGCTTATACAATCAGATGAGTTACCTGTTAGAGAAAGCTGCAAATCAATAGAGCTTCATAGCAGTGCATAATAATCAAGCCGCAGGTTTTCCCGCGGCTTGATGTGTATACCTAAGCTTCGTTGAAGCTTGTGATTCTGCCGTATACACTGATAAGATAGAGACCACAGATTCCGACTATAGCATAGACTATTCTGGAAAGAACAGTCAGATCTCCGAATAGAAAAGCTACAAGGTCGAATTTGAAGAATCCGATAAGTCCCCAGTTGATTGCACCTATGATTGCAACCGTCAGGGCAAAATAATCAAAGCCTCTGTTATTCATGATTACCTCTTTTCTGTGTATTAAATACACTTCTTTTACAGAGCGCCGTGCCAGAACGCTGTGTTAAAAAGACTATTTTGTTACAGAATTATAATTTGAAAATTGAGCAGTTATTATACAGTTATATATATACATTAATGGTTGGAGTTGGAAAATGGCTGATAGGAATACAAATAAAAAAAATAATAATGTTGTGAAGCTTCATTATATGCCGCGGTTTAATGTAGGAGTGCTGCTTCTGACAGTTATTTTCATTTACCTTGTTATTAGCTTATATCTATATATGACCAAGGAAAAGGTGCTTACATACGAGGTTAGTGCGGGTCAGCTTGTTTCCGACAATACGTTTTCGGGAGTTATACTTTTTGATGAGAGTCTGCGGACAGCGGACGTTTCCGGACATATCAATTATTTTCTGGGTGAAAATGAACGTGCCGGAGCTGAGACAATTATAGGTATTGTCGATGAGACAGGAAGCGTTTCAGCGGCACTTACAGAGAAGGCTTTGAGCAATGGGATAAGCTCCGCAGCGGTTAACAATATTGGCCATAAGCTTGTGAATTATGTAAAAAGCTATAATAACCTTGACTTTTACCAGTCATACAATCTGCTGAATAATGTAAGCAGCGCTGTTAATGGTTATAATGCTGAATATAAGGTAGCAGGACTTGAGGCACTTATAGGAGAAGGAAACAATAACGTTCATATTGTTAAGCCGGCAAAGTCAACAATGGTCTCGTATATGGTAGATTCACTGTTCGGATTAGATGAGAATAGTATTTCTGCATCCATATTTAATATGGATAGCTATACGGTGGACAATCTTCAGAACAGGGATCTTATCGGTGTGGGGGATACATTATACAGAAGTATTGACTCTGATAATTGGAAGGTGGTATTCCCATTAACGGAGAACCAGATAAACCAGTATTCGGATATGAGTTATGTGAAGGTGCGCTTCCTCTCCCAGAACCTGACCATGAATGCAGGATTTTCCATTATTTACACAGCAGATGGTGGATATGGTATGTTATCATTGAGTAAATATGTAGTTAATTTTCTGGATACCAGATTCGTCGATTTTGAGATATCACAGAGTATATCCTCAGGGCTTAAGATACCGGTAAGCGCTGTAGGCGAAAAGGAATTCTATACTATTCCGACGGAATATGGCTGTGTTGGCGGTGACGACATGAACTCAGGTTTTATACTGCTGACCTATGACACGCAGGGAAATCAGACACGCAAATTCATTGAGGCGACATATTACGCTGAAATAGATGGATATTATTATGTCAATAAAGATAATTTTAATATAGGTGACTGCATCGTGAAACCTCCTTCAGAGGATGAGGTGACTATAACGGATGAGAAATATATAATCGGAACGGTGGCTGTTCTAAAAGGTGCATATTGTGTCAATAAGGGATATTGCCAGTTCAGGCAGGTTGAAATCCTTGATAGAAACGATGAATATTATATTGTAAAGATGGGAACAAAATATGGGCTGTCGATATATGACCATATTATTCTCAATTCGGATATGGTGACGGAGAATCAGATTATGTATTAAGCATACGGAAAGGAAAGAATATGGACTATGATTATATAAGAGAGAATCTCTCAAACGTACACGAAAATATTGAGACTGCCTGCAGTAAATCCGGCAGGGATGTGGATAGTGTGAAGCTTATTGCTGTAAGCAAAACGAAACCCTTTGAGGATTTACTTGCAGCCTACAATGCCGGGGAGAGGATATTCGGTGAAAATAAGGTTCAGGAAATATGTTCAAAATATGAACGTATAGGAGAACTGCCGGGAGCTGTTTTTCATCTGATAGGGCACCTTCAGACTAACAAGGTAAGACAGGTCATTGATAAGGTCGCTATGATTCATTCAGTGGATTCACTTCATCTTGCACAGGTTATAGATAAGGAGGCTGCACGGGCAGGACGTATTATGGATATTCTCATAGAGGTGAATGTGGCAGAGGAGGAGAGCAAGTTCGGAATATCCTGTGACGAGGCCGGGGATTTAGTCAGAGAGTGCGCAAAGCTTCACAATATTCATGTGTGTGGACTGATGACCATAGCACCATTTGTGGAAAATTGTGAGGAAAATCGACAATATTTTAAAAAATTAAAGCAATTATGTGTTGACTTGAAAGCAAAAAACATTGATAATACAGATATGGATGTCCTGTCCATGGGAATGACAGGGGATTATCAGGTTGCAATTGAGGAAGGCGCGACCATGGTGAGAGTAGGTACAGGTATATTCGGTGCCCGCAACTATAATGTGCAATAGGAGTGAAAATACAGTGGCTAACGTATTTAAGGATATTTTGAACAAATTGAATCTCACTGATGACGAAGATGATTTCGAGGATGAGGGATATGATTGGGGCGAGAAGCCTGCGAAGAAGGGCAAGCGGATAATAGAGGAAGAGGACGATTCTCAGGAATTGGATGATGGAGCTGCCAAGCGGAGGTTCTTCTCTAAGAAGGACAGCGATGAGGACTCTTATGAGGACGTGACAGAACAGAAGGAAGTAAGGCAGCCAAGGAAAAACTATGGCAAGGTAGTTCATATGAAGTCTATTCAGGGAGGCGCAGGTAAGATGGAATTACGTGTAATAAGACCTAAGACTTATGATGATTCGAAGGAGATATGTGATACACTCTCAGGTGGAATGCCGGTTATACTTAATCTTGAAGGACTTAATGCAGATCTTGCCCAGAGAATTCTTGATTTTACATCCGGTTCAGTGTATGCAATGGACGGAAACCTGCAGAAGGTTACGAATTACATATTTGTCATTACACCTAGCAGTGTTGATATTTCAGGAAATTTTGATGAGATGCTTGATGGCTCGATTGATTTATCAGGAAGTTCTAAGTATGTATTTAAAAACTAACAGTGATGTCTCTGGATATAATAAGAATAAAGATGAGCAGATTTTAGCCGGAAGATTGTCCGATTTAGCAAAGACGTGCTATAATCGGAATATTCCGGTTTTTTCCGGTTTTTTAAATCTTAACGAACAGAATATACTGAACAGTCTTAAGAATGAATTCTCCGGTATATGTATTCTTTTAGATGGAGGATATGAATATGCTGAGCGCAGGATAGCTGTTTTTCTGCCGTATGAGGGCTATGATTATCAGCTTCCTGTATCCATAATTAAAATAGAAGCAGATAAAAGATTTGCAGATAACCTTACACATAGGGATTTTCTGGGTGCACTGATGAATCTTGGAATTGAACGCTCATTGCTGGGCGATATTATTATATCTGATGGCGCAGCGTATGCTTTTTGTCTTGAAAAGATATCAGGATATATTATGGACAACCTTACAAGAGTCAGGAACGATTATGTGCGCTGCACAGGTAACTGTGTGCTTGACAAAGATTTCTCACCTTCCTATAAGGAGATTACAGGTTCGGTAGCTTCTCTAAGGCTTGATGCCATGATAAGCCTTGCATTCGGAGAATCAAGGAGCCATAGTGTATCGGCTATCGAGGGCGGTCTTGTCTTTGTAAACGGGAAGCTGATTACCACAAATGCATATAATCTTAAGGAGGGTGAGATAATTTCCGTCCGGGGAAAAGGCAGGTTCAGGTATATGTATACTAAGAGTGAAACTAAAAAAGGGAGATACATGGTTGTATTGAACCTATATGTATGATGGAGGATAATGATGAACCGCAGAGTGGATGTTAAAAAGAATGAACAGCATTGCTATGATATTGTGATTACCCAGGGATTTGAAGCAATCGGTGATGAGATAAAAAAGCTTGGTATCAGCGGAATCAAGCTGTGCATAGTTACCGATTCGAATGTCGGACCGATTTACGCAGAGCCGTTAAAGCAGGCATTGGCGCAGACCGGCAATGATGTATATGTCTTCACGATTCCGGCGGGTGAAGCCAACAAGAATCTTGATGTTGTCCGTACAGTATATACATACCTGATTGAACAGCATTTTGAGAGAAGGGATATGATTGTAGCTCTCGGTGGCGGTGTAGTCGGTGATTTAGCCGGATTTACCGCGGCAACTTATCTGCGTGGCATAGATTTCATTCAGGTTCCGACATCACTTTTAGCGCAGGTTGATTCCAGTATAGGCGGAAAGACCGGTGTTGATTTTGACCAGTATAAGAACATGGTCGGGGCATTCCACATGCCGAAGCTTGTATATATGAACATAGACACGCTCTCAACGCTGTCAGCAAGACTGTTCAATTCGGGCTTTGGTGAGATTATAAAGCATGGTCTGATAAAAAACAGGGAATATTTTGATTATCTGGATGTGAACTATGAGCATATCAAGGCGTTAGAGCCAGAGTATCTCATGGAGACAATCTATCAGAGCTGTATAATCAAGGCGGAGGTTGTCAACCATGATCCTACCGAAAAGGGTGAGCGCGCCCTGCTCAATTTTGGTCATACGCTGGGACACGCGGTGGAGAAGCTTATGAACTTTTCACTATACCACGGCGAATGTGTTGCACTTGGAATGATATGTGCCTCATATATATCGAAAGAGCGCGGATACATCACTGATTCCGATTATGCTGCAATCAGAGCCATGCTTAAAAAGTATGGGTTTCCAACCAAGGTTGAGGGTCTTGATATTTTTTCTGTACTTGAGGTGTCAAGGTCTGACAAAAAGATGGAGAAGGGTGTTGTGAAATTCATTCTTTTAAGGGAGCTGGGCAATGCGGTCATCGACAGGACAGTGACCTGCGATGAAATGACACAGGCATTAAAAGAAATATTATGATGAATAAACATGAAATGAGGTTATCATGGATAATATAAAACATAAATCTCTATTACAGATGTTGCTTTCTGTTCCTATAGCAGGTGTACTGGTTGGAATAGACCAGCTCACAAAATATTGGGCAAATACCAGCCTTCGTGTAAATGGTCCTGTCTCGGTAATAAATGGTGTATTTTCATTTACATGGACCCAGAATGACGGTGCGGCATGGGGAATGTTAGGCGGAAATGTCATTCTCAACTGGCTTCCGATTATCATTGCAGTTATTGTTGCAGTGCTTTATCAGAGGATTCCGGTATCAAAGCGCATGCTGCCGTTAAATATCATAGCAATTATGCTGTTTGCCGGAGCTATAGGCAACCGCATTGACAGAAGTGTGTATGGCTATGTTCAGGATTTCCTGTATTTTGAACTGATTGACTTTCCAATCTTTAATGTAGCAGACTGCTATATTGTGGTCGCATGTATAGCGGCGATTATACTTCTTGTCCTTGTATATAAGGATGAGGATGAAATGAGCAGGGTCTTTTCATTCAAGAATAATAAGACCAAAAAGACTGTGGATTAGATTTCTATTTTAGAGTTGAGGATTTAATAATGAATGACTTTATTTTTGAATATAATGAGCCGTTCTATGTTGAAGTTGATAATGAAAATACAGGGGAGCGTGTTGACAAGTATCTTGCCGACATGCTTTCGTCTTTTTCACGGAGCCAGCTTCAAAAGCTTATAAAGGACGGACGAGTGCAGTGTGCAAAAAACAATAATGAAGCTTTTAAGCCTGTCAAGGCTAATTATAACCTGGCACGGGGGGATATCATTTCACTTGTTATTCCTGAGCCGGAGGAACTCAATGTCGAGCCGGAGGATATACCGCTCGACATCCTTTATGAGGATGATGACCTGATTGTGGTAAATAAGCCGAAGGGAATGGTTGTCCATCCTGCACCGGGACATTACACCGGAACACTTGTAAATGCACTCTTGTATCACTGCAAGGATAATCTATCGGGAATAAACGGAATATTAAGACCGGGAATTGTACACAGGATAGATATGGATACAACCGGAGCGCTGGTAGTGTGCAAGAATGATTTCGCGCACCAGTCGTTGTCTGAGCAGCTCAAGGTTCACTCAATCACAAGGCATTATGAGGCAATATGCTACGGCCATTTCAATGATATGACAGGTACGGTCGATGCACCTCTTGGCAGGAGCAGTGCGGACAGAAAGAAGATGGCGATTGTCAAGGATGGCAAGCGTGCCGTGACACATTATGAGGTGCTAGAGAGCGGCGATAAGTTTTCCTACATACGCTGTACTCTTGAGACGGGCAGGACGCACCAGATACGCGTCCACATGGCAAGCATAGGGCACCCGCTTCTTGGGGATGAGCTGTACTGTCCGTATAAATCACCTTATAAGCTTCAGGGACAGACCCTGCATGCCAGAATACTTGGCTTTAACCATCCAAGAACCGGGGAGTACATGGAATTTGAGGCACCACTGCCTTACTACTTTACCCAATTACTGTGCAAAATAAATTCTTAAAAAATTATGAATTTTCTATTGAAATCCTTAAATAAAAATGATATTCTTACAATAATCATTTTTTAAATAAATATGATAATTATAAGAAAGCAAAAAATAAGGATTGAAACATTATGCATCGTTCTAAAAAAGTATTTTCGCTGACACGTTCACAGGCGTGTGAAACATTGTTGAGAGTCTATAAGTCTTACTATAATATTCATAGGTTTGACGGTGGAGAATCGGCAATACGTGAGGGCGGTGCAGGTAAGGGAAGGACAGATGAAGAAGTCATAGAAGCTGTAGAGCAGAATGATTATCCTCTCATATCAAGGTGTGATTTCTTTGAGCACTCTCAGAAGTATGTTATATCCCGGAAGGCAGAGCTGTGGTCGGCAGACCGCGAAGAGTTCCTGTATCTTTTTAGTATGCCTGAGCTGACCATGGATTTATTTAAAAAATGTAGGGATTATGTGTATAATGACGGAATGGACAGGATGAATGTCGGTCCGGGACACATGTATACATATCTGACAGCGATTTTTCTATGTGATTCATGTGATGCAGATGTGATTCGCACTGTTAAAAAGACCCGCATTTACAAAAGTTTTCATTTTTCACTGCATGGTTGGATGGATTATCATAATGTTGTTGCCGTTTTTGATGATTCCATTATCGACAGTAACTTTTCCGGAAAGTCATCAGCGAAATTTATGAAAAAAATATTTTATCACAAAAAGGAAAAGGAGAGTTAACAATGAATTCATTAGTACTTCTCTTAGTCTGTATTGCAATCCTTGTCTGTGGTTATATTTTCTACGGCAGATGGCTTTGTAAACAGTGGGGTGTAGGCGAAAGTGACACTCCGACACCGGCTCATGAGTTAGAGGACGGTGTAGATTATGTTCCGGCGAAGGCGCCTGTTCTTATGGGACATCATTTTTCATCTATTGCAGGTGCAGGACCTATAACAGGACCTATCGGGGCTGCTATTTTTGGCTGGGTTCCTGTTGTTTTGTGGGTATTAGTCGGAGGCATCTTCTTCGGCGGTGTGCATGATTTCGGTGCATTATTTGCATCGCTTCGCCACAAGGGACAGTCAATCGGTGAGATTATTTCAGTCAATATGGGAAAGAGAGCAAAGAGACTCTTTATTATCTTCGCATACCTTACTCTTATCCTTGTTGTGGCTGCGTTCGCATCGATTGTTGCGGGTACATTCGGTACAACCAATGCTGCGGGAGCTGCTGTTAGTGAGGCAGTTAAGGATACGAACGCCTCGGTTGCAATGGTTTCACTTTTATTTATTGTAATTGCTATTATTTTTGGTTTTCTTGTATACAGACGTAATGTTCCGATGGGTGCTGCCACAATAATCGGTGTGCTCGCCATTGTCGCATGTATGGCAATAGGAATGAATTTCCATCCTATATATCTTTCATACAAGGTATGGATGATTATTGTAGGATTATACATTGCGATAGCTTCGGTAACACCAGTGTGGATTCTTCTCCAGCCGCGTGATTACTTAAGTTCATTTCTTCTTTATGCCATGCTTGCTGTTGCTCTTGTCGGAGTATTCGTATCACATGCTGACTTAGGCGGTGCTGATGGTCTTCAGGCATTTGAGGGATTTGCAATTGACAACGGAAACGGCGTACAGTATATGTTCCCTGTTCTCTTTACAACAGTTGCATGTGGTGCCATATCAGGTTTCCACTCACTTGTATCATCAGGTACAACATCCAAGCAGCTTGATAAGGAGAAGGAGGCCAGACCTATCGCTTACGGCGGAATGCTTCTTGAGTGTGTCCTTGCAGTTGTGACTGTATGCGCTATCAATTATGCATATAAGTACAATGCAGCTAACCCTGATACCAAGCTTGTCGGAGCTACAGGTATTTTCGCAGGTGGTATCGCCAATATGTACTCAGGGCTTGGTCCTAACGCTGTCAAGATTTTAAGAACATTGCTTACACTTACATATTCAGCTTTCTGCCTTACATCACTTGACACCGCCACGCGTCTTGCGCGTTTCATGTTCCAGGAGTTCTGGCTTGAGCCGGGACAGACTGCAAAGGATGTAAAGAGTGGATGGAAGAAGCTCCTTGTCAATCCTTATTTTGCAACCATTCTCACAGTTGTACTTGGAGTTGCACTTGGTATGACAGGTTACTCTAAGATATGGGGACTTTTCGGAGCTGCTAACCAGCTTCTTGCAGGAATCGGTCTTTTAGCTGTTGCAGCATGGCTTGCAAACTGTGGAAAGAACAATAAGATGTTCTTAATTCCTATGGCATTTATGATTGTGGTTACAATCTGTTCATTATGTCTTACAATCAAGAAGCAGATTGGTATTATCGCAAAGGGTGGTGCTGATTGGGGACCTTGGGCACAGGCAGTTATCGGTGCACTTCTTGTTGTGCTTGCCATATTCCTTGTTATTGAGGGATGGGATACATTGTTCGGAAAGAAGAAAAAGGCTGCTGCAAAATAATATATTGAATTGATAAATATGGTATATTAACCTGATAATCACGTATTGCAGTTTTGATTGTTGAATTAACAGCTCAGAACCGGAGTTTATTTGTAGTCCGGTTCTGGGTTGTTTTTTATTTAAGGATTAATTTCGCTAAAAACATTATGAATTCTAATATATACTATCGGATAAATGGATGGAAAAAACGTATTTTGCAGATGTGCTTTATTTTGTACAAAAAAAGGTGGAAATAATCTGTAAATTGGTGTATAATGAACAGCATAGAAAAGAGTTATCTGCGAATTTACAGATACATGAAGGGAGCGGTTCATATGAGTAAACCATTAGTAATCACAATAGGACGCGAGTACGGAAGTGCAGGACGAGAGATAGGACGTAAGCTTGCCGCTGATATGGGGATTAAGTGTTACGATAAGGAGCTGCTTGCATTGGCTTCAAAAGAGAGTGGTATGTGCGAAGAGCTTTTCCATAATCATGATGAGAAGCCTACTAACAGTTTCCTGTATTCATTAGTAATGGATACATATTCTATGGGCTATTCAACATCATCATTTATTGATATGCCTTTGAATCATAAGGTGTTTTTAGCGCAGTTTGATGCTATTAAGAAGCTTGCCGATACGGAGAGCTGTATTATTGTAGGACGTTGTGCAGATTATGCTCTTGAGGAGCATGACAATACTATAAAGGTATTTATTAAAGCACAGATGGATGCCAAGGTAGCCCGTATAAAGAGACTTTACGGATATACAGATGAGAAGGCCAAGGATCTCTGCATAAAGACTGATAAGAAGAGAGCCAATTATTATAACTATTATTCAAGCAAGAAGTGGGGAGATTCCAAGAGCTATGACCTGTGTATTGACTCCAGTATTTTAGGCGTTGACGGAACAGTTGAACTTCTTAAGCAGTATATTAAGACCAGGCAGGAGTATGCCGGTGGTACAATCTAGTTAACACCGTATTCTGTTATCATGTTCCGAGAGGTGTTTATATAACTGCGGGAACTGGGAAATTGGATACAACCGGGTATCAGGTTTGAAATTTCATTCGTAATCTGACTCGATTATAAGTAATTTTTGTATTGATTTTGAAAGTGAAGGGATTTATGTATTACAGGAAGAATAGAAGTATCCTTACGAGTATACGCAATAATAAGAATAATAAGGTATATTATATTCTGGTTGTTGTAATGCTGGCAGCAATTTGTCTGATTGCTGCCAGTATTATATTGCGGGGATATAATAATTCAAATGGGGATAACATAGCAGAAGAGACTACACTTGTAGCAGATGGAACGGAGCAACAGGGTACCTCTGCAGCTGGAGATATTTTAGATACAATTGCCGGATATAAGGTATATATATTTGTTGACGACGGAGCTATAGCATATTGTACCTTTAATCAGGATGGTGAGCTTATTGATATTGCAGGTGCGGCAAGGTGTAATATTGGAAGTGGCGTGAGTAAGTACCTGAATAACCTGAATCGGGTTGTTTTAAAGGAGACCATGTCGGCATCGACTAAGATGCTCTGGAAAGAGTTGACATACAACGAAGAAGAATATTATGTTCAGTATTATTCACTGATTAATGGCATAGAATTTCATTCGGCACTTTATACGGAAAACAATAATCATAATTCCATAGTGAAGGATTCGTATGAAAGTATAAAGAAATATGAGAGAAATAATAATTCAAATATAAAAGCCGGGGATGAAAAAGCAGGAAGTGCGGATGTAAATGTGGGCAATGTCGGTGTCAAAGCAGAAAGTGATGATATAAATGGTGGGAATGCTGGTATAAATGCAGGCATTGACAGTATAATTGATGAATATTCTGATTGCAGCGGAATTACATTGTCTGTGGCAAGTGCAAGGGAAATATATGAGAATGTACCATCAACGGCTGAGGTGATTATATGTAAAAGCTATCAGGATAGTGAGCTGTATAACCAGCAGTTTTTAAACGGAAAATCGTATGATGACTTGTACACAGTTATCAACTCAACAATGGATTCTAAATATTTTATAGCGGGTAGTCTACCGGAGATTCCAGATGGATATGGCTGTGACCCTACTGATAATGAGGCAAATTATGTGTTTAGTCCATATAAGCTTGGTGCGATAGACAATGTTTCTGATAAAACTGCAGAGTTCGGGCAGGTTGCATATTCACTCTTAGATTCAGAGACAGGAAGTACACTAATTAAAGTGATTTTTAATGATGTGAAGCTTACGGACGAATCGGGTGAGGATATAGGAAAATATCTTATGGAAAGGGTTGATTTGTCCGCATATAAAGAGGCACAGATTGCAGGAATGAACATAAATGGATTTCTGCTTCCGGGCGATTACCTGGTAAAATTCTACTCTGCGGATGTCTATGGAACATATTTAGAGAAAAGGTGTTATCTGCATGTTATGGATACAACACCACCGGTTATCGAACTCAACAGGGAAATAACCGAAATAAATCAGGCACAGATTGAAAATCCGGACTACATCAAGGGGATGGTTACGGTAACAGATTTATGTAAACTAGCTGATGGTTCATTGACGTATGAGCTTTCAGAGGAGAATGGAAGAGTACGTATCCGCTTCAGCGCCTCGGATGTGTATGGGAATATAGGTGTGCTGGAGCTTGAGTTACAGAAGGTTGATTAACGGATTGGCTTATTTCAGAAGCATTGAGGCTAGGATTATACCTGGCCTCAAGTATCCTAAAAGTAAAGGTCGTTGTCACTAATTGAGATAGACTTTTTAGACAAGTAAAATAAAGCCGTTAAGAAATAGTGCCATTATTTCATATATGTACTTTATCCCTATATGTACTTTACTGTAAAGTGAAAAAATGGAAGAAGGATGAAGTACATATATAAAGTACATTTCTCCTTTTTAAGCGATTAAATACACTACTGTTCCTTTGAAAGATAAAGAATATTGAGTACGTTCTTTGATGCGATATATTGAGGAACGTACTTTTTTGTTGATGGAAATAGTGCTATGGGTATTGTGCAATAAAGATTTCGAAACATCGTCTGTTTCAAAATTAATTATGAAATGAAATAGAGAAAGAGGTCATTGCCACACGGTATGGCCTCTTTTCTTATAATGCAAATCATCTGTGTAGCTAGAACAAATGGTGGATCATATATGACTTCATTTTTTGTTATACAGTGAAAAAAGACTTTGTAGCATGCCCCTGTAGAACCGCCTGCGCCGATTCCAGCCCCTACAACCATATCCGTAAAAGTATGCATCTAAGCAACAAAAGTGCCTTAAATCGCCTGATTTTAATTAATTTCTCTTCAATCGGCATTAAAGTTCGAACTCGAAAGCTATTGCACTTAATAGGTAAATCGTATAAAATAATCGCAAACGTATATTCTGCAGTAGATGATACGAAGAAACATACGTCCAGTAGAAAAAGCGCATAAAGAAAACACCAACCATACAGTTTGGCGACCAAAGGTTGATGTTCGCTACTCAAACGACAGCGAAAGTAAAAATTTACTGACTTACTGTCTTTCTTTAATTCACCTAAATTTTAGAGGATTTGGAGAAAAAAGTCAAGAAGTAGTGGTATCGATGCAGACATACACAAGAACAGGCGACCCATTACATATTGTTTCTTTAGCGTGAATCTCATAATACGTAACTGATATATGGTTCTAAAAAGGAGAAAAGCTATGAATAAGGAACTTCATTTTGCAGTGTATGAGCATCAGCTTGTGTTAGAGAATAAGCAGGTCATTTCCCGAAAGTTCATTGTCTTAAGGGATGGTGCTTCTTTACGATTTACAAATTTCCATGAGTATGTGCTGCCGAAACGGTCTGTAAAGTCCATTACTTCCAACGGAATTTCCCGTTTTGATTTCGTCGTCCCCCTTCTAAACTTTCTGTTTTTTGAAAAAGGCATCCATACGCTTGATGAGATGACCGTCGATATGGTTTCCGAGTATCTTAACCTGTATGGGCTTAAGAAGCTGCCATGGGATAAGGGAACTGAAGGAAGAGCGAAAGCCACTGTAGAAAACAGCGTGCGGGTCATCCTCGACTTTCTCGAACGCTTTATCGATGATAGGAAAGGAAAGTGCCTGTTAAAGAAATCAGATCTTTATCGCGATACGGTTGTGAGAGATAAGTATGGAAAAACGATAAAGGTGAAGCGTCCGGTGTTTGACGTTTTATACAGTGGAGATGGAAAGCGGATATTCCGTGACATTCCGAATGCTGCCTTTGACCTTATCTTTAATACAATATTTACATATCATAAAGACCTTCTCATGCTGGTTGCATTGCAGGCGTTTGCAGGGCTTCGTCCGTCGGAGGCATGTAATGTGCGGCGACAGGACAGTGCGCTCGGTCCCGGTATGATCTTTCATTATTTGAATCATGGAGAAGATGGAGACGATATCGTGACGGTCGAGCTCGATCTTCGGAAAGAACTTATCCTTAGAAGTGATAATAAAAAAGTCGGTGGGATTAAGAAGGAGCGGAAAGCGATGGTCCCGCCAATGTTCCTAAAGATATTTATGTCGTCTTACAGAGAATACATGAAGCATATTGAGGGCAGAAAATATGAAGCAGAGTACGGACCGTTAAACATCAATCGGGATGGCAAGTGTATGACATACGCAGCCTACTACACGAGCTTTAAGACCATCGTGGCAAAAGAGATCGTGCCAGAATTGCTTAACAGTAATGACCCTGAGCTCGTCATATACGGGCATCTCGTGCTTGAAAACGGGATATCACCGCATATTTTCCGTCACTGGTACACTGTACAGCTCGTGCTGGCAGGCGTGGAAACGGTGAATGAGCTGATGTCATGGCGAGGTGATAAGTCTCCGGAAAGCGCCCTGACATACCTAAACGACAAGGGTGAGCTGATGAGGAAATATAAAAGAGTGCAGGGAGAGACCTTTAATTATCTTAGCTGGTTAGCAGAAAAGAGGCACGGATGACAGATCTAAAAGAATTTATCCAGCGTACTTTCGAGATGGAAAACGGGCATCATAAGGACGAACGGGATATTGTTTCCTTCTTGCAGGCGAATGAATGGTTTCACTCCTTACCGGTGCGGAAGGATGGTGCCTTTTTCCTTACAGACGAGCAATGCGCCCTTTATAAAGAGAGGCTAACGCCGTTTTTGGAATGCGGAGAAAACGAATGCGTAGAACGCCTGCATGGAGTTTTTGAAAAGCGATTCCCATATACCGCAAAGTATCTTCTTGAATTTAAAAAGATTTTAAAGGAAGATGAGGAGCTGGTCTTCTATGTGGAGGATTTTCTCCTCTATCGGCTTCCTTGCGAGATTTTTCTTCTCGACGATGAGATGGCGAAGGATCTCATTGACCACGCATTCCACGACCTTACGAAAGTGAATGGGGACTTCCTTACTTTCTTTATGTCCTGGTTAAAAACGAGATGTAAAACAAAGTACCGTAAAGAATATATGATGGAAAAGCGTTACACCATGAATATCGGCAAGGAAGCCTATGATGTAGATGAGTATCTGGAGCTTCTTTACTACCTCTATAACGAGGATTATATCGATGATAACGAGATGTATCAGAAAGCCTGTGAGAGCCGAAATTTTGCTGATACGTGGCTTTATCTGTCCCTTCACTTCATCTGTAATCTTCGTCAAACTGACCTTGAAAAAATCCCGCACCCGGAGATTGAAGCTCCCGAGACAGTGTTAGAAAAAGTACGAAACATGCTGTTTACGCCCTATGAAGCAAGAAAGGTATTGTTGCAGGTAAATTATAGATTCGGTCTTTTACAGATGAAACCAAACAAGACGAAAGAGGTATCCGGTGTTTCATCCATAAAATTCATCGTGCCGACATCTTGTGAGGTGCATATCGGTACGCTTCTTGCCATCTGCGAAGCACACAGGCTGATCGCAGGTATACCGAATGAGCAGCCACTCGTACGAAAGATCACGATGTATGACCAGATAAAAAGATATATGGGCGGAGAGATAGGAGAACTCTTTATCCATTCTGATTTCAGAGCAAGATCCGCAAACAAATCTTATTTGCAGGCGATATTTGTTATGGCAAATCCTGTGTTGGAACCTGGGAACGATAATGAACCGCTTCTTACCAAGGGATATATGCTGGCGGCGCTTGCTAGAAGCCATAAGGGTTCCTATGGGTCTTATGCGGAAATGACGGCGACGTATCTAAGAGACGCAAAATTCTCTGGGCTGACGCCTGAGTTTGTCATGAGCGAGCTTTTTGAACGTGGAGTGCTTTCGTTTATTCCGGCCATGCTGCTTAATATCATCACGGATGGCGAGTATGAAAAACTGCCGGTAAAGTTGCAGACAGAGATGATAAAGAGTTTAGCCCTTACACCTTCGGAGTGTGAATACATGATCACGGCTACAGAGACCGCGCATAACCATGCTGCATCCGCAATTAAAAAGATGATGATGGATGTTCGTGATACAGACCTTCTGACGGTCTTGCACTGCATAAGCTCCGGTTCAGCATTCTCTAAACAGCCAGAGTTCCTTTGCCTTATGACAGCTTTCGGGAAGACATGTGACAGAGCGTATGCCTGCGGAAGCTGCCCATATGATATTTCGACGAAATCCGCGTTCTTCTTTATGGTAAGCGAATATAAGCGTATGGAAGCACTTTATGTGAGTGCCGAAACAGAAGAAGAAAAGTTGAAATATAAGACGCTGATCCGTGACGTTATTCTTCCAAAGCTCTATGAGATGCTTGAAGTATTACGAACGACTTATGGTGAAAGTGTTTGTTACGATTATGAAATGCTCATAAAGGAGAATTTATGAATGAAATCATTCCGCACGTAGTTCTCGGCACATCGGCAGTCCGTACACTTACGGTCACGGAGCCTTTTTCGGTCGAGATGGTAGAGACAGCAAGAACGTTATTCAAAGAGATGAACAGAAAAGGTGTCATTATAAATGACTCATTCGAGGATAACAGATGGATGACGACGGATGAGGTCAGTCGCGTAACACTTAACTTCGGATTTAATGAACTGAGTTACAAGAAATGGTATGAGGGCTGCTTCGGAATCCCGCTTTCACAGTTCGTGGAATACACAAAGGCGTTCTATATGCATCTTTTCGGTTCAAATGTACTGAAAATGTTGCAGACCTCCTTAAATGACATCCGACGAATCATCCGTACAGACCCTGAAGAAGTGTACGGTGTCAATGCAAAGCTTAATATCGTCGTCCCAGGCGTCTGCATTGATTTCTTCTCATCATTTTCAGAGGACAATGAACGAGTCAGCGAGCTTGCAGAAGCGCTTGAACAGTACTTTTACATTTATGCCGGTAAAAACGGAAAACAGCGCACGCTTTCAAGATTTAATTCGTATCTTAATTTTGATGAAGCAATCAAACGTTTCTGGAAGGAATGTGACGATACGGAGATGCGCCTTTTTTATTTCCCTCTCTATATCTGGTGGGAAGTGACTGCCATTATGCCGACAAGACCAAAAGAATTTCTTCTTACAGAGCGTGACTGCCTTACTACTGATGCGACAGGAACGTACTTAAAATTACGGAAAAATAGGTTGAAAGGTTCAGGAAGGAGCGTTCACTATAAACTTGATAAGGATTATTACACTATAAATGTAAAGATCCCTGAAAGGATATCGAAGGCTCTTCAGTGGTATCTTGACGAAACAAGAGACTATGATGATACGAGCATCAACACGCTTCTTATCACGGATACACATTACTGGAAATGGAGACAGAAAAAGCATGAAAACAGCCGGTTTCTCACCTATGTAAATCTTAATACCATCCTTCGCTATTTTTATGCCGA
>OGWY01001493.1_pt1 | contig 18057 bp, 15 predicted proteins | sample 1576121 | NCBI WGS metagenome assembly OGWY01 (sample SAMEA3541543, study PRJEB24748) | human gut metagenome | biome: human gut; feature: human-associated habitat; material: faeces | place: China | collected 2012 | reverse complement strand
ACAGGCAGTGTCTGATTGTCCTGTCTATTTTTGAAAGATAATACATGATTATCCATCAGTTATAGTTCATTTAAATCCTGTTATACAAACAATGACAACATTCCTTCCAAGAATGAAACAAAGAAAACAAAAGAATGAATAAGTATATGAATAAAAAGAACTGCCAGAAAAGCAATACTGCCAATTCTAACAGTCCTTTTTATCTTTTACCCCACCCTGAAATCCTTCCTTGGATGTTTGTTCATCAGAATGTCCCGCTGCTTTGCTGTGGAAACATGGGTGTAGATTTCCGTGATGTGGATGGAACTGTGACCAAGCATTTCCTGGATGTAGCGGATATCCACATCGGCTTCTAAGAGGCTGGTGGCGAAGGTGTGGCGGAACATGTGCGGAGTGATGTGCATATCAATGGAAGCAAGGCTGCAGTATTTCCGGATGGTTCGGCGGACGTACTGGTCGGAGAGAGGACGTCCTGCCTGGTTGACGAAGAAGCGGTTGGTACGCTTAATATCAGGAAGGTAATATTTCCGGTATTCCAGCAGGGTGTGGACAACATCGTCATTGCCAATCTGGAGGAGCCGCTCTTTGGAACCTTTGCCGAAGATAAGCAGAGTCCGGTTGGAAAGGTTGATGTCATCCGGTGTGATGGAACACAGCTCAGAGATTCGGATGCCGGTGGCGAAGAGCAGTTCGATAACAGCAGCATCCCGGAGCGCATTTTTACGCTGGAAATCGGTAGCGGCGTAGGAGTATTGGTGATAGATAGAAGATAAAAGCAGTTCAATCGTAGGAAGCGGAATGGTTTTAGGAAGAATCACCGGTTCCCGGAATTTGATATGCAATTTGTTAAAAGGGTTGGAGACAATGCGGTCGCGGTAGTCGAGGTAGTGGAAAAAGGCTTTGAGGGAGGCAAGCTTTCGCTTTACGGTTTTGGGCTTGAATTGTTCATGAAGGGAGGCAACATAGGACTCTAATATGGCAGGAGAGATGTCAGATATACTGTAAGCAGAAGGAAAAGCAGCCGCAAGGCTGGTACCAAACTGTGTAAGGTCGATGCGGTATGCTTTTAAGGTTTTGCCATCAAGGCGTTTCTGGGTGCGGCAGTAGGTTAAATACTGGTTCATTTCAAAGTTAAAATCATGCATAATAAATACTCCTTTGTATGTGGCAGGAGGCTGTCCTGCCTGAATATAGATATAAGAGTATATCATAGAAAAATTTTTTATAAAAATTTCCAACTTCATATTGACAATTTGAAATCCCAAGCGTATTATGAACATATGAACAAATGCTCATATGTTAAAACGATCTGGAGGTGAGAAGATGGCAATGAACGATGTAGAATGCTGCGAAGAAAACTGCATTCATGCAGAGCTTCTTAAGAAGGCACGGGAGAAGATGCCGGATGAAGATGAATTATATGATCTGGCAGAGCTTTTTAAAGTATTTGGTGATTCTACCAGAATCCGGATCCTGTTTGTATTATTTGGCTCGGAAGTATGTGTGTGTGATCTGGCAGAGACGTTGAACATGACGCAGTCAGCAGTATCCCATCAGCTTAAGATTTTAAAACAGGCGAAGCTGGTAAGCAGCAGGCGGGAAGGAAAATCCGTATTTTATTCACTGGCAGATGAACATGTAAGAACCATTATCGACCAGGGCAGAGAACATATTGAAGAATGAGGAGGATATTATAATGAAGAAAAAATTTAAATTGGAAGACTTAGACTGTGCAAACTGTGCAGCAAAAATGGAAGATGCAATCAAGAAAATCCCAGGAGTCAATGATGCTGTAGTAAGCTTCATGACACAGAAGATGACCATCGATGCAGAAGATGAGCGTTTTGAAGAAATTATGGATGAAGTAGCCAAAGTATGTGCAAAGGTAGAACCGGACTGCCGGATTCTGCGATAGGAGATAGCTTATGACAAAGAATCAGAAAAAAATGCTGGAACGTATTCTGGTTACTGCAGTGCTGTTTGTAGCACTTCTGGTATTGGAACACGTTGGTGTCTTAGAACAGATTACACAGCCAGTCCTGATTTTTATTATTTATCTAGTACCATACCTTTTGATTGGCTATGATATTATATTTAAAGCATTCCGGAATATCAGTCATGGACAGGTATTTGATGAGAACTTTCTGATGATGATTGCAACGTTTGGAGCATTTGGAGTACGGGAGTATTCCGAGGGTGTTGCAGTTATGCTGTTCTATCAGATTGGAGAACTTTTCCAGGGCTATGCCGTTGGAAAATCCAGACAGTCCATTGCAGATATGATGGACATTTGTCCGGAATATGCCAATGTGGAAGAGGATGGCAAATTAGTCCAGGCAGATCCGGATGATGTGGAAATCGGCACTGTCATTGTGGTAAAACCGGGCGAGCGTATTCCGCTGGATGGAATTGTAGTAGAAGGTGAGTCCATGGTCGATACCGCGGCACTGACCGGAGAATCTGTTCCAAGAAGAGCAGCAGAAGGTGATGAAATCATCAGCGGCTGTGTCAATGGAAGCGGTACTTTAAAGGTAAAAGTAACAAAAGCATTCGAAGATTCCACAGTATCCAAGATTCTGGAACTGGTGGAGAATGCAAGCAGCAAGAAAGCAAGAGTGGAGAACTTTATCACCAGATTTGCAAAATATTACACTCCGGTTGTTACCATTGGAGCAGTAATTCTTGCAATCCTGCCACCGATTATTTTGGGCGGCGGCTGGGCTGAGTGGATTCAGAGAGCCTGTATTTTCCTTGTTATTTCCTGCCCGTGTGCCCTTGTAATCTCCGTCCCATTGGGATTCTTCGGCGGTATCGGAGCATCTTCTAACTTAGGTGTTCTTGTAAAAGGAAGTAACTATTTAGAGGCAGTGGCTGAGATGACCACTATCGTATTTGACAAAACCGGTACACTGACCAAAGGCGAGTTCAAGGTATCTGAGGTACTTCCGGTAAATGGAAGCAAAGAGGAACTCTTAGAGCTTTCAGCCCATGTAGAAGGATATTCCAATCATCCAATTGCTAATTCCGTGCGTGAAGCCTATGGCAAAGAACTGGATATGAACCGGGTAAATGGAACAGAAGAAATTGCCGGACATGGAATTCATACATTTGTAGATGGAAAAGAAGTATGGCTTGGAAATGCCAAAATGATGGCAGCCCGGAATATTTCCTATACCGAAAACAGTAGTGCTGGAACCGTGATTTATGTTGCGGTAGATGGAGCATTTGCCGGAACCATTGTAATTTCCGATTCCATTAAGGAGGGCGTAAAAGAAGCTATCCATAGCATGAAGAAGGTAGGCGTGAAGAAATGCGTTATGCTGACCGGAGACCGTAAGGCAGCAGCACAGGCAGTAGCAGATGAACTGGGACTGGATGAAGTGCATGCAGAATTACTGCCGGGTGACAAGGTAAGTCAGGTTGAGGCACTTCTGAAAGAACAGCATGAGAAAGAAAAACTTGCATTTGTGGGTGATGGCATCAACGATGCACCAGTACTGACCAGAGCAGACATTGGAATTGCAATGGGAAGTATGGGGTCTGATGCGGCAATCGAAGCTGCAGATGTAGTTCTTATGGATGATGATGTACGAAAGATTGCATCTCTTGTGAAGATTGCAAGAAAGACACTTTCCATCGTGCACCAGAATATCGTATTTGCACTTGGCGTAAAAGCAATTGTGCTGATACTCGGTGCATTTGGTATTGCCAATATGTGGGAAGCAGTATTTGCAGATGTAGGTGTATCTGTCATTGCAATTTTGAATTCCATGCGGACACTGCGCATTGCAAAGAAATAGTATAAAGGCGTTTATTGAGAAAAAGAATCAGTAAACGCCTTTCTTTTACCAAACAGATAGTCTATACTAACAAAAGTTACAAAAATCTAACAGGAAGTCGGAAATAGTACAGCATTGGGAAAGAGGGAAGCAGGAGTAACAAAATAAAAGAACTGAAAAAAGAGTCAGAAAAGAAAAAGGAGGATGAATATGTTTCTGGAGATTCAGGATTTGAAAAAAAGTTTTGGACAGGGAGAGGCAAAAACAGAAGTTTTGAAGGGAATTAATTTCTCTGTTGAAAAAGGTGAGATTTGCGTATTGTTAGGACCGTCTGGTTCCGGTAAATCAACACTTTTGAATATTATTGGAGGAATTGATAGTGCAGACAGCGGCTATATTTCCATCAATGGAGAGAAAACAGCAGATATGAACGAAAAGGCACTGACGAATTACCGCCGCCGCCATTTAGGATATGTATTTCAGATGTATAATCTGATCCCAAACCTCAATGTGAAGGAAAATATCGAGGTAGGAGCATATCTGAGTGATAAATCATTAGACATTGACGAATTGCTTAAGACACTGGGACTTTATGAGCATCGTCATAAGCTGCCAAACCAGTTATCCGGTGGACAGCAGCAGCGTACAGCCATTGGCCGTGCCATTGTAAAGAACCCGGATATTCTGCTCTGTGATGAGCCGACCGGAGCACTGGATTACAATACATCCAAAGAGATTTTGAAGCTGATTGAGGATGTAAATCAGAAATATGGAAATACCGTTATTATGGTTACCCATAATGATGCCATCAAAAACATGGCAGACCGTGTCATTAAGCTGCGTGATGGACAGATTCGAAAGGATTACACCAATGAAGTGAAGATTCCTGCACAGGAACTTGACTGGTAAAGGCGGTGATGAAAGTGAAGAGTCCATTAAGAAAACGAATTCCAAGGGAATTGAAAACAGATTTTGGAAAATATCTTGTGATTTTCCTGTTCCTGATAGCTACTATCGGATTTGTATCGGGATTTCTGGTGGCAGGAAGCAGTATGATAACTGCCTATAATGAGAGTTTTGAAAAGTACAATATTGAAGACGGTAATTTCGAGCTGATGGAAGAAGCTGACGATACCCTGCTTACAGAACTGGAAAAAGAAGGCGTAACAATTTATGAGAATTACTATCTGGAAGAAGAGGTGGTAAATGGCAAGTCAGACAGTACCCTCCGTATTTTTAAACCGAGAAACGAAGTGGATAAAGTATGTCTGATGGATGGAGAAATGCCGCAGCAGGAAGATGAAATTGCAATTGACCGGATGTATGCGGACAATAATTCCTTAAAAGTAGGAGATACCATTAAAGTAGGCGGTGAGAAAAAGACCATCAGTGGTCTTGTGGCATTATCAGATTACAGTGCTCTGTTTTCCGATAGCAAGGATCTGATGTTTGATGCCATAAAATTTGGCGTTGCCATTGCCACAGAGGGTGCCTTTGATGCTTATGGTACCGGAAATCTCCATTACAGCTATTCCTGGAAATATGAAAAAACTCCGGCTGATGATACGGAAGCAAAAGAGAAAGCAGAAGATTTTATGAAAGTGCTGGGCAGTAAGGCAGCAATAGCAGCATACATACCGGCATTTTCCAATCAGGCAATTCATTTTACGGGAGATGATATGGGTGGAGACAAAACAATGGTAATGACGTTGTTATATATCCTGATAGCGATTATGGCATTTGTCTTTGCAGTTACCACCAATAATACGATTACAAAAGAAGCGGCAGTCATCGGAACGCTGCGTGCATCCGGCTATACCAGAGGAGAACTGCTGCGGCATTATCTGCATCTTCCGGTACTGGTGACAATCGTAGCAGCAATTATTGGAAATATACTTGGCTATACCGTATTTAAAAATATGGTAGCAGATTTGTACTATGGAAGCTATAGTCTGCCGACCTACCATACCATCTGGAATGGGGATGCGTTTATCCTGACAACGGTGATTCCGGCAATCATAATGATTGTTATAAATCTGCTTTTGATTTCTTCCAAACTGCGTATTTCACCACTGAATTTCCTGCGCAGGGATTTGGGCAGAAGAAAGCGGAAAAAAGCAGTAAAACTGCCGCATTTCAAATTCTTTAACCGGTTCCGTATCCGTATTATTTTACAGAACCGTGCGGGCTACCTGACTTTATTTATCGGTATTGCTTTTGCAGAAATTCTGCTGGTTTTCGGCATGATGATGTCACCACTTTTAGAGCATTATCAGGATGAAGTGCTGTCCCACATGCTTGCAGATTATCAGTATGTATTAAAAGCACCGGTTCCAACGGAAACAGATGGCGCAGAGACTTATCTTGCCGGTAGTTTAAAGACAATGCCGACAGAATTCAGCAGCGAAGAGGTCAGCGTCTATGGAGTTGAAAAAGACAGTGCTTATGTTGATATTGATTTCCCAAAAGAAGGTGTTTACATTTCGGATAGTTATGCAGAAAAATACCGGCTTGCAGAAGGCGATACCATTGAGTTAAAGGAAACTTATGGAGATAAGAAATACAAGTTTAAGGTGGCTGGAATCTATGAGTATCCGGCAGCAGTGGCAATTTTTATGCCGGAAGAGGAATATCGGGATGTATTTGACAAAGAGGAGGATTATTTCAATGGATATTTCTCCGATAAGAAGATTACCGATATTGAGGATGCCTATATCATGACGACCATTACAGAAGATGACCTCACCAAGGTATCAAGACAGCTTGATGTATCTATGGGCGGCATGTTCTATCTGATGAATGTATTTTCTGTTGCACTGGCAGCAATCCTTATTTACCTGATGACAAAGCTGATTATCGAGCGGAATGCTTCATCCATATCCATGGTTAAGATATTGGGTTACAACACCCGAGAAATCGGAAAATTATATCTGACAGCCACCACCTGGATTGTGGTGATATCCGTTATCCTGGGTGAAGCAATTGCTACAGAAACTATCAATGTCATCTACCGGGCAATGATGAGTGATTACTCCGGCTGGCTGAGCATCTACTATGACCCGAATATCTACTGGAAAATACTGCTTATGGTACTGGCGGCATACTTCGTAGTGGCATTGTTCTGCCTTCGGAAGATTCGGAAGATACCGATGGACGAAGCTTTGAAAAATGTAGAGTAGAACTTGAAAATGTAATATTGCAGCGAAACTGCTGGTATTTTTATACAAGTATATTTTCATTCCACCCAGCCAAACTAAAACCATATCAAACTAACTGAAATTCTTAATATGATAAAGAATTCTCACCACGCACATTTTATGTTGACAACAGAAATACAATTAGTTATGATAAACACAAGTTAGAAATAACTAACTAGAACGAAAGGAAAAGAAGCTATGAGTACAGAGATTCTGGAAATTGTACAACAGATGGATTTACACAATGCAGAGACGCAGTTAGCGTTACAATGTGCCCCATTGATCGCAGGAGTAAAGATATCCAATCTCTTAGTCGTTTCAACAGGCATGGAGGATGCGGTAAAACAGTGCCTGAGAAAATCCGGAATTTCATTCCTGCTACTGCTCAGGACCAGGGAAAAAGCTCGTTACCTTCTTTTTCGGAAGAAACCGTTGGAGGCGTATCTGATGCGTAAAGAGATACGGGAGCTGCTGCAGGAGTCCGGTTATCAGGACTTTACGCTCGGAAATATTCTCAGCACGTTTCAGAAACGTTACCAGGGTTATATGTGCGGCGAGCCGGGCTTCCCTCATGAGATGGGAGTACTGCTTGGCTATCCGGTAGAAGATGTAAGAGGATTTATGGAACAGAATGGACAGAATGCACTCTATCAGGGTTACTGGAAAGTGTACGCACATGTTCCGGAAAAGAAACGTCTTTTCGCACGCTATGATATGGAAAAAGAGACCATCATCCAGCTTCTCTCCAATGGAGTGGGAATGCGGGACATCATTGGTATTTATAATGACAGCATGCCGCAGAAAGCGGCTGTTTAGGAGGTAGAAAAAATGAGTAAGATTCAGGTAGTTTATTGGACACAGTCAGGAAACACACAGGCAATGGCTGAGGCTGTTGGAAGAGGAATTGAAGCAGCTGGCAAAGAAGCAGAGGTTGTTGATGTAAGTACAGCTGATATGGATGCATTAAAAGCTTCTTCCGTATTTGCAATGGGATGTCCTGCAATGGGTGCAGAAGTCTTAGAAGAAGGCGAGATGGAGCCATTCGTTGAAGAAGTAGAAGGCTTTGCAGCAGGAAAGAAAATCGCATTATTCGGTTCTTACGGATGGGGCGATGGACAGTGGATGCGTGATTGGGTAGACCGTATGACAAGCGCAGGAGCAACCGTTGTAAATGGCGAAGGTGTGATTTGTCAGGAAGCACCGGATGACGATGCAGTCGCTGCATGCGAAAGCTTAGGCAAACAGTTAGCAGGAATGTAAATTCCAAAAACAAAATCATTTCCGTAGGGTACAAACAAATTGTATTATATATCATAACCAGAAGAAGTCTTGCAGAAAACTGCAAGGCTTTTTCGCTTTACAGGAAATTGCTTTCCTGTAAAGTGAAAAACGCTCTGCAAGGATGTGCCAGGGTACATTCTTTGTTCCGTTTTGAAAACAGCTGCATATACTGATAAGAAGGACTGGAAACAGGTGAAAGAATGAAAGTATTGAATCCGGGAGAACGCTCCGTGCTGGTACAGTATGTGCAGCTGGCATTAAACCGTGCGGGATATGACATAAGGAAAGATGGAATTTTGGGAGAGAATACCTGCAGGGCATTGCGGCAGTTTTTAAGGAAAAAGGGCGGGGAAGAATTTAACTGTAAAATAGATGATGTAGTGTGGGGAAAGCTTTTCCCCTATTTAAAAGGATATACGATGCATGAAATAAAATCCGGTGATACATTATGGGGTATTGCGGCAAATTATGACACCAGTGTATCAGCGATTATGACAGCCAATCCAACAGTAAATCCGCTGGCACTGCGGACCGGAAGTATTCTTGCAATTCCATTCTCTTTTTCGCTTGTAGCAGAAGATGTGGCTTACACTTCTTATCTCAATGACTGGATATTGGAAGGGCTTACGGTACGTTATCCTTTCTTGGCTCAGGGAAATATTGGAAAAAGTGCGATGGGAAAGGAAATTCCCTATCTTCGGATTGGAACAGGAGAGCGGGAAGTCTTTTACAGTGGAGCATATCATGCCAACGAATGGATTACTACACCGGTCCTGCTTAAATTTGCGGAAGAATATGCCCATGCATTTGCAGCGGGACGCATGCTTTATACTGTGCAGGCAGCGTGGCTTTTTTATGGATTTTCCCTGTATCTTGTTCCCATGGTAAACCCGGATGGTGTGGATTTAGTGAATGGAGTATTAGAAGAGGGTGCATCCTTAGAAGAGGCAGAGCGCATTGCAGCTGATTATCCGAAGATTCCATTTCCGGATGGATGGAAAGCCAATATAGAAGGAATTGATTTGAATCTGCAATTTCCGGCGGGCTGGGAAAATGCCAGAAACATTAAATTTGCCATGGGATTTACAACACCGGCACCAAGAGATTATGTGGGAGAGGCTCCCCTTGTGGCACCGGAAAGCCGCAGTGTCTATGAATTTACAAGAGCCCATAATTTTTCGTTAATTCTGGCATATCATGCCCAGGGCGAAGTGATTTACTGGCGGTATCTTGACTATGAACCGGCAGATTCCAGAAGAATTGCAGAATATTTTGGCGAGGTCAGCGGATACCGGGTGGAAGAGACGCCCTCTACATCTGGTTATGCCGGTTTCAAAGACTGGTTTATTCAGGAATACAATCGTCCCGGTTATACCATTGAGGTGGGAATGGGGGTAAGCCCGCTTCCAATGAGTCAGTTTGCCGGAATCTATGAAGATAACCGTCTGATTTTAGAAGGCGGAATGACGGAACTTGTGCGATAACCGGGGATGTGTTATATTGTAGCAGAGAAAAGATGAGGAAACTGGAGCGTAAGATGAACACAGCATACAGCTATGAGATACAGCCGCTGGATGAACATTCCATAAGCATAGAGCGTGTATATGGGACGACACCGGTTGTTGTAATTCCAGAGCAGATAGATGGATTCACAGTAAAGAGAATAGGCGCATATTGTTTTTCGGAAAGCAAACATGTTCCGACAGATGCCGTTACCATCGGCGGAGTGGACAGTTTTATGAAAGCATTATGCGGAAATGATATCGAAGAAATTTCTTTGCCGGATTCCGTGGAACAAATCGGGAATCTGGCATTTTATAATTGCCGCAAATTACGAACACTTACCTTGGGGCGTTTCTTAAAAGAATTAGGAAGCGATGCCTTTATGAACTGCCGGAGCTTAAAGCGGCTGGTGCTTCGTTCTTCCATGGAAGAAGCCAGTGGCGCACAGCTTATCTTAAATCAGGTTCGGGCTGATTTGGAAGTGGAATTTAAGGAAGCCTTATTTTTCTATCCGGAATATTACGATTCCTATGAAGAAATCGGACCGGCACATATATTTGCACTGAATATTGCGGGGGAAGGTTTCCGGGCAAGACAGTGTTTTCATGAGCGGATGGTAGATGCCGCCGCATACGATATGATATTTGAGCGGATCTGCATTGAGGAGAAGATGTGGACTGCAGCCAGAATGGCACTTTGCAGACTGGCATATCCGGTGGAATTAAAGGAAGAAGCCCGTGAACGTTATTTTTCTTATTTAAAAGAACATGCCAGTGAGGTATGTGATGTTTTGATTCAGAAAAAAGATTTAGCATTATTAGAGCTGATATGCCGGCTTCAGGTGGTGGAGCGGAGTGGAATCACTGCATTAATCGAGCAGGCGGCAGAAGCCGGCTGGGCAGAAGGCAGTGTCAGCTTAAGCAGCTGGCAGCAGAAATATTATAAGGAAGAAGCAGCTTCTTCCTGTTATGATATTGAGTGGTAAAAACAGCAGAAAATTAAGAAAATATGCAGTGGCAGAAAGGAGTAGAAGATGGCACATATTAAGACCCAGACCGAATGGGAAAATGATATGTCTGTAAAAATCTTGCAGCATGCAAGAAGTGAAATCTATCTGGATTTGCGATATCTTGATGTGGCACTTTCTGCATTGAAGCCTCAGGCAATGGAAGGCTTAGAGACAATGGCTACGGACGGAGAGAGTCTCTTTTTCTCAGCAGGACAGGTAATACGCGTATTCCGGAATAATCCGGCATTTATGAACCGGGCGTACCTGCACACGATATTGCACTGTATTTTTTCACACTTATTTTTAAAAGGAAACAGAGATACGAAGCTTTGGAATCTTGCCTGCGATATTGTAGTGGAGCAGACCATTGACGGCATGGACAAGCCCTGTACCAGGCGCGCATTAAGCTTTCTGCGGCAGCAGACCTATGAAGCGTTGAAGGGTGAGGGGCGGATTTCAGCAGCAGTGGTATACCGCTGGCTGCGGGGAAAATCCATGGAAGAGCTTCTTACCTTAAATCATGAATTTTATACGGATGACCACCGTTTCTGGAAAGAGGAAACCGGCAATGGCGCGGCATCTGCGGCCAGAAATAAATGGAATAAGATAGCAAGGCAGACCAGTATGGCGAAGAAGCGGCATGGAGATGAGCCGGAAAAGGGAGAAGAACTTCTGATGACACAGATCAGTGCTGCGAAAAGCCGCCGGAGTTATAAGGAATTTTTACAGAAATTTTCCATACTACAGGAAGAATTAAAATGCAATCCCGATGAGTATGATTTGAATTATTATACCTATGGGCTGCGGCTTTATAAGAATATGCCCCTGATAGAACCGGTGGAGAGCCGGGAAGTAAAGAAAATCCGGGAATTTGTAGTGGTGGTAGACACCAGTTATTCCACCAGCGGCAGTTTAATCAAAGGCTTTTTAAATGAGACATTTGGTATTTTATCCCAGCAGAACAGCTTCTTTCGAAGATGCAGAATCCGGATTATCCAGTGCGATGATAAAGTGGAAATGGATGAGGTAATCAGCAGTCAGGAAGAAATGGAGCGACTGCTAAAAAGCTTTCAGGTAGTGGGCGGCGGAAATACAGATTTTCGACCGGCGTTTACTTATGTAAACCAACTAATCAAAGAAGGAAGCATCCGGCATCTGGATGGACTCTTGTACTTTACCGATGGCAAGGGCATTTATCCGGTAAAGAAGCCGGAATATAAGACCGCATTTTTATTCTTGGGAGCCTATGATGAGACGGCAGTACCGCCATGGGCAATGCGGCTGCAACTGGAGCCGGAAGAGCTGGAACAGAATGCATGAGAGAAATAATATAGATTGGAAGAAAACAGATGAATATCAAACAGGCAAAGGAAGAAATCAAACATACCGTAACAGCATATTTGAAAAAGGATGATGAGGGCAGATATAAGATTCCTCTGATTCGTCAGAGACCGGTCTTATTAATGGGACCGCCGGGAATCGGCAAGACCCAGATTATGGAGCAGATTGCAGAGGAGTGCAAAATCGGACTGGTAGCATATACGATTACTCATCATACCAGACAGAGTGCAGTGGGACTTCCTTTTATCAAAGAAATGGAATTTGCAGGCAAAGAGTATTCCATAACGGAATATACCATGAGTGAGATTATTGCCAGCGTATACCGGAAAATCGAGGAAGGCTGTCCGGAAGGAATCCTTTTCATTGATGAGATTAACTGTGTGTCAGAGACACTGGCACCGACCATGTTACAGTTTTTGCAGTGCAAGACCTTTGGTAATCAGGCAGTGCCGGAGGGCTGGATTATTGTTGCAGCAGGCAATCCGCCGGAATACAATAAATCGGTGCGGGAATTTGATATGGTAACCTTGGACCGTGTCCGCTGTATGCAGGTAGAGGCAGACCTTGGTGTTTGGAAAGCTTATGCCAGATCAAGACATATCCATGGTGCAATTTTAAGCTATCTTGAGCTTCGTCCAAAGAATTTCTACCGGGTGGAAGCAGATGTAGACGGCTTGCAGTTTGTCACAGCAAGAGGCTGGGAGGACTTAAGCATTTTGATGCAGACCTATGAAGAAATGGGGCTTCCGGTAGATGAAACCGTTGTAGGAGAATTTTTACACCATAAGGATGTGGCAGAGGATGCGGCAGCATATTTTGATTTATACCAGAAATATAAGGATGACTATGGAATTCCGTTAATATTGGAAGGAAAGATTCGGCCGGAAGTATTTGCCCGGATTTATGATGCAGCTTTTGATGAAAGACTCAGCGTGGTCAATCTTTTGTTGGACGGATTACAGAATCTGTTCCGAAGCTATGGAAAAGAAAAGGCTAAGACAGACCGCGACTTTGCAGCCTTGAAAGAGTACCGTAATTCCGAAGGGGCAAAGAAAGAAGTTTTTGAGGAAAAAAAGGCAGCCTTTGATATCCAGAGAAAGACATTAGAAACAATCGAAGAAAAGACCGCAGCAGCCTTAGAGCATGCGTTTGATTTTATGGAGCAGGCATTTGAGGGCGGCCAGGAAATGGTGGTATTTGTAACAGATCTTGCTACCGTGGCAGAATCCGCAAGATTCTTAGCCGAGCACAACTGCGACCGCTATTTACAGTATAATCAGGAGCTGCTGATTGGAAGCAAGCGGGCAGAGCTTTTAGCCGAGCTGAACCGGGACTAGTTGTACAGCGTAAAAAAATGTCAGAAAGGATACCTTTGAACATGAAGAAGCTGGTAATCGGAATTCTTGCACATGTAGATGCAGGAAAGACAACATTATCGGAAAGTATGTTGTATACAAGCGGAAGCATACGCCATCTGGGAAGAGTGGATAATAAGGATGCATATCTTGACAATAATGCCATGGAGCGGGAGCGTGGAATTACGATTTTCTCAAAGCAGGCAGAATTTTCCTGGAAAGATATGGCAATCACTTTATTGGATACACCGGGGCATGTGGACTTTTCTGCGGAGATGGAGCGGACCCTTAAAGTGCTTGATTATGCAGTGCTGGTCATCAGCGGAGCCGATGGTGTGCAGGGACATACCAGAACGCTGTGGCGTCTGTTAAAACTTTATCAGGTTCCGGTATTCTTATTTATCAATAAAATGGATCAGCCAGGAGCGGATAAAGAGGCTCTTTTATGGGAAATTAAGGAGCATTTGGACAGCAACTGCATTGACTTTACACAGGAGCAGAACGAAGGCTTCTATGAAGAGGCGGCTATGTGCGAAGAAGCAGCCATGGAGAAATTCTTATCGGAAGGAAGTCTTGCATCCAAAGACCTTGCACAAATGATTGCAAAGCGGGAACTTTTCCCCTGCTATTTTGGCTCTGCATTAAAGGTGCAGGGTGTGGAAGAACTGTTAGACGGGCTTTACGAATATGGCAGGACACCGCAGTATCCGGATAAATTTGGTGCTAAAATCTTTAAGATTGCAAGAGAAGAACAGGGAAACCGGCTGACTTATCTTAAAGTGACCGGAGGAACCCTTCGTGTAAAGGACATGCTTAATGGCAAAGCCGGAGAAGAAGAGTGGGCGGAAAAGGTCAATCAGATCCGTATTTATTCCGGAGAAAAATATGAGGCAGTATCCGAGGCGGAAGCAGGTACAGTCTGTGCTGTTACCGGACTGACAAAGACTTATCCGGGAGAAGGACTTGGCATTGAAGAAGAGTCCATACTTCCGGTCTTAGAGCCGGTACGCAGTGTAAAACTGGTTTTTCCGAAGGAAGTTCCGGTGGCGGTCATGCTGCTAAAATTAAAGCAGTTAGAGGAAGAAAATCCGGAATTGCATATTGTATACCGGGAAGAAACCGGAGAGATTCTCATTAAGCTGATGGGCGAAGTACAGCTTGAAATCCTGCAGAAATTAATCAAAGAACGTTACGGCGTAGTAGTGGAATTTGGAGAAGAGAAGATTATTTATAAAGAGACCATCCGCAATACCGTAGAAGGAGTCGGACATTTTGAACCACTGCGCCATTATGCGGAAGTGCATCTTCTGTTAGAGCCGGGGGAGCGCGGAAGCGGACTGTGTTTTCAGACAGACTGCAGTGAAGATATTTTAGATAAAAACTGGCAGCGGCTGATACTGACCCATCTTGCAGAGAGGGAACATAAGGGCGTATTAACCGGTTCTGCCATTACTGATATGAAGATTACCGTAGTGTCCGGCCGGGCACATCCAAAGCATACCGAAGGCGGCGATTTCAGGCAGGCAACTTACCGTGCTATAAGGCAGGGACTGATGGAAGCAGATTCTGTACTGCTTGAGCCTTATTATGCATTTCGTCTGGAAATACCGGAAGAATGTCTGGGTCGTGCAATGCATGATATGGAGCAGCGTAATAGCAGAATGGACGCTCCGCAGATAGAAAATGGAATGGCACTGCTCACCGGAAGCGGCCCGGTATCGAAGCTTTCGGATTATCAGAAGGAATTAAATACCTATGCCAAAGGGCGTGGCAAATTTTTCTGCACATTGCAGGGCTACGAGGTGTGCCAGAATCAGGATGAGGTGGTAGAAGCTATCGGTTATCAGCCGGAGGCAGATTTATATAATACATCAGATTCCGTATTCTGTGCCCACGGAGCGGGCTATCTGGTGCCGTGGTATGAAGTAAAAGAGCACATGCATATGCCATCTGTTTTAGAAGAAGATGGCGGCACAAAAGAAGAACGGATAAAAGTCCACCGTCCCGGCGTAGTAGAGGACTGGGTAGATACCGATGAAATCGATGCTATTTTAGAAAAGACCTTCTATGCCAACCGGCAGGAAGGAAAACGCAAAAACGGTGTTGTGCGAAAACGCAAAGCAGAAAACAATGCACCAACCGTCCGCACTTACCACAAGCCGGAAAAACTGGAACGCTATCTACTGGTGGATGGCTACAATGTAATTTATGCCTGGAAGGATTTACATGAACTGGCAGAAGTGAATCTGGATGGAGCCAGAGGCAAATTGCAGGACATTCTCTGCAACTATCAGGGCATCTTTGGTGGCGAAGTCATTGTGGTGTTTGATGCATACCGCCTGACCGGACATAAGACAGAACAGTTGGACTATCACAATATCCATATTGTCTTTACGAAGGAAGCAGAAACGGCAGACCAGTACATTGAACGCTTTGCCCACGAACATCACAATCATTATGATGTAACGGTTGCAACCTCCGATGGCTTAGAGCAGATGATTATCCGCGGCCAGGACTGCAAGCTGATATCTGCCCGGGAGTTTGAACAGGAAGTAAAACGGGCGAACAGCACCATGTGGGATAATTACCGGAATGGACAGAATATTTTCTGATAAATATTGCCATGGCATGGAAAAAAAGCTATGATAGAAAAAGAGTTTCACTCGGGTGATTAGAAAAGATAAAATCAGATAAATGGTATTGTTGCTGCCATTGGGGGATGTTTTCTTTTGATAAGCAGGAAATGTCCTATCGTTCTTAGATACGCATTTTGCTTGTAGTAGACTGTCTTTCCGCCTGCTTTGACGGGATATCTGCACTGTCCGCCGGAGGCGGATGCCACAGCAAGCCTGCAAGGGGCACTAAGAATTTCGATAAAGTTACGAATTCGTCCGGCAACCGGCGCATATTCACATCCATGCTTAAGATGCGCCTCACTGGCACATCCCTGTGCCAGTGTTGCCGGTTTGCCGACGAAATTCTAAGTGCCCCTAACAGCCTGCTTCATGCATCCGCATTCCGGCGCACAGCACAGATATCTTGTCAAACATTGGAAAGACCGGCTAAATCACAAAAGCAAAATGCAGTGTCTTAGAACGATGGCATTTCCTGTTACAAAAGGAACACCGCCAATGACGGCAACGATAGATTTATTTTGGTTCGGTCTTTTCTAATCACCCGAACAGAATCATTTCGAACAGAAGGAGAGAAGACATGGAAGGAAAAGGAAGAATAACAGGACATACAGGATTATTGGCATTGATCGGTTCCCCAGTAGGACACTCAGGCTCCCCGGCAATGTATAACTATAGCTTTGAAAAATTAGGATTAGACTATGCATACGTAGCATTCGATATAAAAGTAGAAGAAGTAAAGGCAGCCTTGGATGCCATGCGCCTTTTCCACATGCGTGGCTGCAATGTAACGATGCCATGTAAGACAGAAGCTGCAAAATATATGGATGAGCTTTCACCGGCAGCCCGGATTATCGGAGCAGTCAATACCATAGTAAATGAAGATGGAAAATTAATCGGACATATGACGGACGGTGAAGGATTTGTAGGCAATTTAAGAGACCATGGAATTGAGATAAAAGGAAAGATTCATTTGAAATTTTATTTTCAGCTAAATTTACTTCTGTTGAACCAACTATAGTATATTCTACTTCTTCATCAAATTCAACATCATATAATGTTACTGTGTTTCCTATTTGTACTGTTTTTGTATCTATTTCACTTTCGTCAATTATTTTTGCATGTCTAATTTTACTTTCTAATTCTGCGATTTTAGCTTCATTTTCTGCTTGTGCATTTTTTGCTTCATCATATTCTGAATTTTCTGATAAATCTCCAAATCCTAATGCTACTTTTATTCTATCTGCTATTTCTGCTCTTTTTTCTGTTTTTAAATATTCTAATTCTTTTTCTAGATTATCAAACCCTTCTTGTGTTAATATAACCTCTTTGTTTTCTTCCATATATGTTCATTCCTTTCCGTTTTAAAAAAGTTTATTTTTATCATATTGAATCCCAAATATCTTAATCCTTTTTACTTAATTTGTCAAGCTCTGTACGAACTTTTTTCAGCTCTCTATTTTGTATAAATCCATTCTTTCCTATTAAGTTACTTATTATGCAATTATCTTCATTATATTTTTCTTGTATTGAAAAATAATTTAAATTGCATATATATGATTCATATAATTTTGTTTTATTATAATTGCTTTTTTCATTATTGTTATAAGTAATTTCAATATTTTCAATTATTACTCCTTGATAATAATTACCTAATTTTAACTCATGGTCATTCAAATTTATAATTATTGCATTTCTATTAACCTTAAATTTTTCAAAAAATTCATCTGTATAATCAAAATTTATTATTGTTTTAGCTCTTTTTAATCCTTTTTTACAATTATTTGAAATTGAAAAAATTATATTTTCTTCTTTTTCTAAGTTTATTGATAATCTTCTCATTTTTTTTATTGTATCTGTAACTATGTTAATTGATTTTGCTTCATTGGCTATATCTTTAATTGTTTCCTTATTTTTATCATCTTTTATGGTAATAAATATATCTTCAAATCTAAAATC
>OGWY01001476.1_pt1 | contig 18243 bp, 18 predicted proteins | sample 1576121 | NCBI WGS metagenome assembly OGWY01 (sample SAMEA3541543, study PRJEB24748) | human gut metagenome | biome: human gut; feature: human-associated habitat; material: faeces | place: China | collected 2012 | reverse complement strand
TTTTTAAATATTCTATATAATTTAAATAATTTAAAGAGAAAAAACTTCTTAAAAATATAGATATAAAAATTTGAATAATGATAGTACTTATAACAATTATATTAAGAACTTTATTATTAAAAAAACTTTTTAGTATAGAGTTTTTTCCAATACTTTTGCAATTATAAACATTAAATATAACTAAAAATATAAAAAGGTTAAAAATATATGTGGGTGTCATTTCTTTATTGATATGAAAAACCCTTATAAAAAAAATCATAGATAAAACCATAAATGTAGAATTTATAAAGATATTAATCCATAGATCAGTGGTCACAATACTTTTGCTTTTATCTCTTGGGAATTCACTCATGATATATTTTCTAGTTTTTTCAAAACTTAGTGAGATTGCAAGAGGACCATCCATCATAATATTAATCCATAGAATTTGAATAGGCTTTAAAGGTGTACCCCAATCCAAAAGTTCAAACATTAAAATAAGAAATAAAGCGGAAACATTTACTATTTGTTGAAATTGAATAAATTTTTGAAAATTTTCGTAAAGACCTCTTCCGGACTCGATAGCTTTAACTATAGTAGCAAAAGAATCATTAAGAAGAATTATATCAGCAGTTTCTTTAGAAACTTCAGTTCCCGTTATTCCCATAGCAATACCCACTTCTGCCCTTTTAAGTGAAGGAGCATCATTTATTCCATCTCCAGTAACAGCAACAGATTTACCCATTTCCATAAGAGTATTAACTATTCTAAGTTTAGTTAAAGGGTTACTTCTTCCAATAACAGAAATATGTTGCAATTTCCCTCTTAGTTCGTAGTCATTCATAGAATCTATATCTTTTGCCTCAAGAATAAGTGAATCAGATTTGATTAAACCCAACTCATTAGCTATTGTAGTAGCAGTTAAGGTGTTGTCACCTGTAAGAATTTTAACATCAATACCGGCTCTTTGACATGTGGTAATAGCATCAAAAACCTCTTTTCTAATAGGATCTGAAATTGAAGCGAAACCGTCGTAGATACAATCTTTCATAAGATTATTTTCAAAATCTCTCCATTTTTCTTCTTTTGATAAGTTTTTATGAGCAAAGGCAATAATTCTTCTTCCAATTCGTTGTTCAGCTTGAATTGCTTGAAGTTGATTTTGTTTTTCAAATTCAGAGATTTTGCAAACTTCAAATATTTTTTCAGGAGCTCCTTTAATAAAAAATATGTAATTATTTAAAGTTGAGGTTGATATAATACTACTCATACTTTTTTTTGTAGAGTTAAATGGGTATTGAAAAAGAAGTTTTTCCTCTTTTATTATAAATTTTTCTTTTAAATTTGAGTAATAATTTAGAAGAGCAATTTCAGTAGGATTTCCTATAAATTTTTTAGTTGAATTTTTATCTTGGGAGAAGGCTGAGCTATTATTAAAGAAAATATTTTTTACTAACATATCTTCATTTAAGTTTTCAATTTTAATGACACTCATTTTATTTTCAGTCAATGTTCCTGTTTTATCAGAACAAATAACATCAATAGCCCCAATAGATTCACAAACAGCTAATTTTTTAACTAAGGCATTTTCTTTAGAAAGACGGATTGCTCCTAGAGCTAAAGTTGCAGCAATCATAGTAGGGAGCCCTTCTGGAATAGTAGAAACAATAAGTACAATGCAGATAGTTATAGCTTGTGCAATATTTGGTAAATTTAATTGGCTATCAATATAGTAGTTAAATATTTTAAGACAAAAGACAATAATAGCGATTCCAATTCCGGCAATAGCAATTTTTTTACCCAAATTTCCTAATTCTTTTTGCAATGGAGTCAGAATGTTATATTCGATTTGCACAGATGTAGATATTTTTCCAATTTCAGTATTATCTCCAATAGCAGTTACTAGAATTTTAGCATGACCTGAAACTACAAAGGTTCCAGAATAAACCATATTAAGTCTTTCACCAAGAGAATAATTATCTCCTTGTAGAGGTTCTTGAATTTTTCTAGAAGCTTGACTTTCTCCTGTCAATAGAGACTCGTCAATTTCTAAGTCATTATTTTCAATTATTCTTCCATCAGCAGGAATTTTATCTCCTGTAGATATAAAAATAATATCTCCTGGAAAAATATCTTCGATAGGGATTTCATAAATTATACCTTCTCTCATAACTTTAATATTTCTTTTATCTCCAATTTCTTTTAAAGCAAGAAAGGCGTCTTGGGATCTTTTCTCCATGAAAACAGTTACTAAAGTTGCTAAAAGAACTGAAAAGGTTATTCCAATAGTTTGTCCCCAATCTGGAGTCTGATGTTGTTCAATAGACATTATATTTATTATGATTGTCAAAAAAATAGCTATTATTAAAACTTTAACCATAGGTTCTGAAATAGCTACTAAAACCCTTGAAAGAAAAGTTTTTTCAGGAGCCTTAGTTAATAAATTTTTAGCTCCACGATGAATCCAATTTTTAACTTTATAAGATGTTAATCCAGTTTCGCTACTATCAAAAATTTTATAGATTTCTTTTAAATTTTTTTTATAAAACTTATTATCATTTAAGCTATCCATAAATTTACCTTCCTTTCATAAATGCTAATCTTTTTAGTTTTTACAAGTTTTTTTTTAATTTCTTTTTAATTTAAGAAGAAATTTGACAATTGATATGTAGAATAAATATAATAATAAAAAACTCTTAGAGGTGATAAAGTGAAAAATATTAAAAAAATATATTTAGCTGGTGGATGTTTTTGGGGAGTAGAAGCTTATATGAAAAGAATTGATGGTGTAATTGATGCTAATTCAGGATATGCAAATGGAATAACAGAAAATCCAACATATGAAGATGTTATATATAACGGGACAGGACATGCTGAAACTGTTGAAGTAATATATAATTCTGAGAAAATAAATTTGGAAACACTTTTAAAGTACTATTTTAGAATTATAGATCCAACTAGTTTAAATAAGCAAGGAAATGATAAAGGGACTCAATATAGAACAGGAATTTATTATACAGATTTAGAAGACAAGGAGATTATTGAGAAAGAGATTATATTACTTCAAAAAAATTATCCTAAAAAAATTATGGTAGAAGTGATGCCTTTAATTAGATTTGATTTGGCAGAAGATTACCATCAAGATTATTTAAAGAAAAATCCGAATGGTTATTGTCATATAGATTTATCAAAAGCCGATAACATGATAATTGATGAAAATAAATATACTAAATTATCAGATAATGAATTAAAATCTAAATTAACAGAAAAACAATATAAAGTAACACAATTAGGAGATACAGAAAGAGCTTTTAATAACGAATATTGGGATTTTTTTGAGCCAGGAATTTATGTTGATATTACAACGGGAGAACCGCTTTTTTCATCTAAAGATAAATTTAATTCTCAATGTGGATGGCCAAGTTTTTCAAAACCAATTGCACCAGAGGTAGTAAATTATCATAGAGATAGCAGTTTTAATATGGAAAGAGTTGAAGTAGTGAGTAGAGTTGGAAAAGCTCATTTAGGACATGTATTTGACGATGGACCGAGAGAATTTGGAGGGTTAAGATATTGCATAAATAGTGCTGCTATCGAATTTATTCCATTGAAAAATATGGAAGAAAAAGGATATGGTTATTTAAAAAGTATTATAGAGAAAAAATAGTTTTTTAATAAAATCTATAAAATAAATCCATCATTTTAGAATCTCAAAAATGATGGATCTTATTATGTAAAAATATTTTAAAAGATATATTTAGTTACTAAACTATTAATAATTAAACTTTTTATCTTCTTTTAATAAAATTTTAAAAATCACAACTTTTTCATTAAATTCATAATAAAAGTTATATTCTAAATTAAGATTTTTAAGAATTTCTGACACAACAGATAGTCCTAATCCAGTACCACCATATTTTCTAACTTTTTTATCATTTTTTTTAGAAAAAGGTTTAAAATATTCTTCTAAATTATCATCTTTTAAAATTTCGCTACTATTTTTAATAATAATTTCATTTTTATTTAGTATTATTTCAATATTTTTTTCTACATTAACATATGCGAGTGAATTAATAATAAGGTTATTGAGGCAACGATCTAAAAGTTTTTTATCACTATATATTTCAATTTTATCTAAAGAAGTTTTTAAATTTATATTATTTAATTTAAAATCTATGGCATATCTTTTTAAAATATTTTTAATAGTTTCTTTTAAATCAATGTATTCTTTTTTTATTGGAATATACCCTGATTCCATTTTACAATAAAAAAGTAACTCTTGTATTAAAGCATTCATATTAGAGGCTTCTAAATTAATATTTTTACAAATATCTGGTATTTCATTTAATTCAATAATCCCATCTAAAATAGCTTCGCTATATCCATCAATTATAGCCACAGGAGTTTTTAATTCATGTGTAACATTAGATATGAAATTCTTTCTAAAAGCTTCAGATTTTTTCTGTTTTTCTAATTCATTTTTTAATTGAGTGTTTAGCTCTATAAGTTCAGATTCAATAGGTTTTCCCATTTTTATTGAAAATTTATAAGCAATATATAAATTGATTGGAATACTTAAAAGAATGATATAAATAAAAAATTTTAAGGTTGATTTTATAACATCAGTAATAGGAGCAATAGATGTAGTTATAATTAACATTTTATCATCATTTAATTTTTTAGCTAAAACAATTCGCTTAATATTATCTCTTCCCATTTGAATGTTTAAAACTTCTTTTCCATTTTTAACATCATCCCATAATTCATTTTCAATAATTTTCATGGGGTGTGGTTTTATATTTTTATTATCACCAATATTTTTTTCTTTATGAATAGAAACTTCTTTTATAAAAATAGCATTGAGCTGTGCTTCTTCCTTAAGATCTTCGTAGTTTTCACTTTTATATTCTTTTGCAAGAGAGATAATTTCTTTCTTTTTTAAACCAATTTGATAATCCTCTAAAAAAAGATAGTTAATAAGGACATATAAAGCTATAAAACTATAAGTTAAGCAATTTAAAAATAGAAAAATTTTATACGATATCCTTTTCATTTTCTACCTCCTGAAATTTATAACCAACTCCTCTAATAGTTTTAATATATCCTTCACCAATTTTTTTTCTTAATATTTTTATTTGTGTATCAACAACTCTTTCATCAACTTCAAAGTCTAAAGTCCAAATATTATTTAAAATTTTTTCTCTAGTTAATACTAAGTCTTTATTTAAAATGAAATACATTAAAAGAGCAAAACCTTTATTTCCTAAATTTAATTCCTTTCCATTTTTTAGAACTTTATAATTTTCTCTATCAATTACTAAATTTCCAATTTTTTCTAGAGAGGAAATTCTTTTTCTTTTTATTAATGAATTAACTCTTGCTACTAAAACTTTAGGTTTAAATGGTTTTCCAATATAATCTTCTACACCAAGTTCTAATCCTTTGACTTCATCATCTTCATCACTAAGAGCAGTAAGCATTATAATAGGAGTATCAGATATTTTTTTGATTTCCTTGCATACTTCCCATCCTTGAATTCCCGGTAGCATAACATCAAGTAAGATAAGAGAAAAGTTATCTTCATAGAATTTTTTTACTCCAATTTCACCACTACTTGCTTCAACGACTTCATATCCCTCTTTTTTAAGATATCTTTTCAAGATATCTCTTAAAAAATCTTCATCTTCTATAATTAAAATTTTTTCCATAAAATCTCCTACAATTAAATTAAAATATTACTATATTTTATCTCAATTTATAAATATAGTCTATTTTATTTTTTTTATGTGTATTTTATGTGTAATAAAGAAATAAACGAGTATGTATTAAAAAATATAAAACTATACTTTTTTACAAATATGCGATATAATGATATGAAGTAGTATTTTTTGTCAAAGTGTATATTTTAAAAATATAAAGTCTTTAAATGATTTATCATACAGCCTTGTACCTATAACAGGGCTGTTTTATTTTTATTTAGTTATTTTATAAAATTTAAATCGGAGGTTTTATGAATTACGTAAAGAAACAAGAGCTAAAAAGACAGTATAAAGTTGAAATTTTTAAAGGAATACAGGTTATAAATAATGAGAATTATGACTTTATAGATTCAAGACAATTTTTTCCTACACCAGAAGATGCATGCAAATATATTGAAAAATTAAAGTTAAAATTAGAAAACGATTGGGTTATTAGATATTTCAAAAGAAGTGAAGAGGATTGGGACCTATTAGAAATTATAAACTAATAGATATTTTTCTTGAATTTATATTTGATTAATGGTACTCTAAAAATAAAATTTCAAGAAGGATGTATTTATGATTAAGAGAAAATCTGATTTAAAGGTTAATGAAATTGAAGGTTTAAAAGGTGGATTTGGTAGGTTGAAGATGATTGAAATTTTAACTGCAACTGAATTAAAAGATGAGGGAAAACTCTTTAGTAGAGTGATTTTAGAGAGAGGTTCATCAATAGGGTTTCATAAACATATTAATGATTTTGAGGTTTACTATATCTTAAAAGGAAATGGTGAAGTTCAAGAAGCAAATGAAATATATAAAGTTGGTGAAGGAGATGTTGTATATACATCTCATGGAGAAGAGCATTCTCTTATTAATACTGGCCAAAGTGAACTAGAAATGATAGCAGTTATAATTAATCATAAAGAATAATATAAAAAGATAGAATTTAAAAAATTCTATCTTTTTTATTTGCTTTATTTTTTTTTAAATAAATACGTATAATTACTAGGAAAAACGTATTTTTTTTCCACTAAAATAATACCTTGTTGAGAAAATAATTTTATAATATCTTTACAAGAGTAAATTTTATAATCTCCAGTTCTCATATAAGGAAGAAATAGATTTATCAAATTTCTAAATATAGGTGGTAACCAAATTTCTCCTAAAATAAGTATTCCTTCTGATTTTAAAACTCGATTTATTTCATATATTGATTTTTCAGGATTAGAATAATGATGAAAAGAATTAATACATGTTATAATATCAATTGATAAATTTTTATAAGGTAATGATTCACTATCTCCAACGTTTAAGTTAACAGGGAGTTTTTTTTCAAGAGCTTTTTTTATCATCTCTGGCGATATATCTAAGCCAATTAAATTCCAAGATTTATTTTTAATAGAGATATTATTTAGAATTTTTACTAAAAGATCTCCTTTCCCCGTTCCTAAATCTAAAAGGGTATATTTCTCATTTATGGATAGTTCTTTAAGCCATTTTAAAACATTATTATAGTGCTTAAAAGAATCTCCATGACTTTTATGAGCCATTTGATTAAAAAATTTAATTGTATTTTCTTTGTATTTTATAGATTTATCTGATTTCAAATTATTCTCCTTTTTATTTTTTTATAGAGAACCAATGAGTAACTGCAGGAATATTTCCTGGATTTCTATATTTATGAGGTGTATTTTTCTTTATATAGATAGAATCTCCTTCTTTTAATTTATAAATTTTTCTATTTGAAAGATTTATTTCTAATTCACCTTTAATAACTATTCCAATTTCATCGTGCGAATGACTCCATCGTACATTTTCAGATGTACATTTAGGATTGATAATAACATAACTTCCATTAATTTCTGAATTATCAGGTATTAAATTATAGTACTTAGTTCCTTCTTTATTAGAAGTAAATAATAATTTTCGATCTTCTGCTTTTAACGTTGTAACGGATTCTTTATCTTCTTTTAAAAGATCAATCAAACTTATATCTAAAACTTTACATATAAGTTGAAGATTAGCAATAGATGGACTATTAATATTTCTTTCTAAATTACTAATAAATCCAACAGAGAGACCTGTTTTTTCAGAAAGTTCTTTTATAGATAACCCTCGATCTTTTCTTAGATTTTTAATTTTTTCAGATATTTCCACTAGTCAACTCCTATTTATTTTTTATTAATTATATCATAAAAATTACTTTAGTACAAAAATTCAAAATAATGAATAAAATATTCATTATTTTGTTGAAAAAAACATTTTTTTATGTTAATATCTCTTTGTAATATTAATTTTACAGACAAATTCGTATAGAAAGGACTAAAATATGCTACTAAGTTTTTTATTATCATCTTTAATTATTGCAGCAACACCTGGAATAGCAACAATTTATGTATTGAATAACTCAGCTTCTTTAGGAAGAAAAGAGGGAATTTTATCAGCTTTAGGTATAATGACAGGAGGTATGATTTACAATATTCTTGCTGCTATTGGACTTTCTTCAATTTTATATATATTTCCAAATATGTTAAGCCTTATAAAAATTGTTGGAGGACTTTATTTAGTTTATGTTGGAATAATAACTATAAAAAATAGAAAGACTAATAATTCGAATTCATTAGAACCTATAAAAAATGATTGTTATATAAGAGGAGTTATAACTAATTTAGCAAACCCTAAAATTTTACTTTTCTTTGTAACTTTTATTCCACAATTTGTAGTAAATACTAATAATTATGCCAAAGAGGCAATATTATTAGGAAGTGCTTATTTAATCGTTGAAATTATCTGGTTTATTTGTTTGGCTAGTTTTGTTTCTCATTTTATAAAAAATATAAAAGGGAATTTCCAAAAATACATGACTTATATTTCAAGTGGAGTATATTTAACTATGGGTTCTGTATTAATATTAAGTATATAATTGATTTTTACTATAAATTACAAATTATAATAAATAATTATTTTTCAAAAATAATTTTAAGAAATAATAATCCTATGAATTTAATCTACTGGATTCCTTTTTTTATTTATATAATCTCGTATTTAGTTAATTCAAATCTCTTTTTTTATGTATATTTTATAATTTATTAAAAAACTTTAGTAAATTCATTACAAATCATCTCGTATTATATGTATAATACGAGATGATTTGTAAAAAAAATCTTTCTAAATAAATAGAAAGATTTTTTTATTAAGATTTTTTTGCACTTTGTTGTTTATTTGAAGATTTTTTAAATCTATTAGATTTAGGTTTATTTTGAGTATTAGTAGGTTTTTCATTATATTTTTTTATAGGCTTTTTAGATAAATCTTTCTCATTTCCATGAACTTTAGCAAATTCTATCTTATTTAATTTTAAAATTTCTGTTAAAATCTTTTTATCATCTAATGACGAAAAAGAAATTACTATACCATTTTTATTAGCTCTTCCTGTTCTTCCACTTCTATGAGTAAATGCTTCAGCCGTTTTAGGTAAATCAAAGTTTATAACATGAGTAACTTGAGGTATATCTAAGCCTCTAGCAGCAATATCAGTAGCTACAAGTATATTATATTTTCCTTCTCTAAAACCAGATAAAGCAGCATCTCTTTGATTTTGTGATAAATTACCTTGAAAATTTACAGCTTTTAATCCTTTAATTTCTAATGTCTTACTAATATGTCTAGCTTTGTGTTTTCCATTTGTAAAAACAATAACAGATTCTATACTCGAATCATCAAGTAATTCTATAAGTTTTGATTTTTTATCATCGTGATCTATGTGATATAATTCATGCTCAATCAATTTAACAGGATCTTTGTATTCTACTTCAATTGTTTTATGTCCCTTTTCTAAAACTTTAAATGCTAAAGTTTTAATTTCTTTTGGCATTGTTGCCGAGAAGAAAAGAGTTTGCTTCTTTTTAGGAGTATGTTTTACAATTTTTTCAATATCTTTTAAAAATCCCATGTCTAACATATGATCAGCTTCATCTAATACTAAAAATTCAAGTCTTGTTAATCCTAAATTTCCTTGATTAATATGATCTAAAATTCTTCCAGGACATCCTACAACAATATCCACTCCAGTCTTTAAAACGTCTACCTGTTTTTTAACTGATGTTCCACCATAAACAGCTAAACTTTTTATCCCAATCTGCTTTCCTAATTGTAAAACAGTATTATTAATTTGTTCTGCAAGTTCTCTAGTAGGAGCAATAATCAAAGCTCTTACACCTTTTCCTTTTCCTTTTGTTGTTGCTATTTTTTCTAAAATAGGAAGAACAAATGCTGCAGTTTTTCCTGTTCCTGTTTTAGCTAATCCAAGGATATCGCTTCCCTCTAAGATTACCGGGATAGCTTGTGCTTGAATTGGTGTAGGTTCTTTATATCCAACAGCATCAATTTGTGCCATTATTTCTGTTTTAAAATTAAATTCTTTAAATTTCATATTTTCTCCATTTATAATATTTTTTGTGTATCTGTTATTATAACATTATTTTGAAGAAAATAATATAAATTAATTAATAATTTGTCACTATTGTTCCTTTATCATTTTTTTTAGCTGTATATAGAGCCATATCTGCTTTTCTATATAAATCATTTATTGTTTTTAATTCTGCCTTTTTTTCAGCAACTCCTATACTTACACTTTTATTAAAAGTCTCAAATTCTGATAAAATTATTTTAGCTAAATTTAATGCTTCTTCTTTTGTTTTTTTTACTAAAATTAAAAACTCATCTCCACCCATTCTTATTGCATAACTTTCGGAATGAATAGTTTCTTTTATTATTTTAGAAAGAGATTTCAGTATTTTATCACCTTCAATATGACCTTTTGTATCATTTAAACTTTTGAAATTATCTATATCTAGCAAAATTACACTAAGATGCTCCATATTATTATAAATTTTAGATATTTTTTCTTCATAAAAATTTCTATTATATAAACCTGTTAAAACATCTCTATATACTTTTTTATTTACTTCATCTATATTTTGATAATATAAATAAAATTCACTAACTTTATCATGCTTTATTGGAAATACTTCAATTAATACCTCACCTTCGTCTGAATCAACTACAGGTTTCATACTGATTCCAAAAAATTTTTTTAATTTTTGTTGCTCTTCTGATAAGTAGAATTCCTTTTCAAAAACAACAATTTGAGAAGCTTTAGAGACTTCTCCTAAAGATTTTCTTAATGGACATTCAGGACAATTTTCGGTTTCCCCACATCTTTGATTACTATCTTCTGTATGAATACAAGTAAATAAATTTCCAAAAAGTTCCCCTAATTGTTGATTTTTTAAATGCTTTTTTTTCATTATACTCATCATATACTTATTTAAAAATTTAACTTCAGCTTTATTATTTAATACGACAACCCCAGTTGACAATGTATTAAAAATAGATTGTAGTCCATCTAACATTTTGTATCCCCCTAATTATTTTGATTAAACTTTTATGTCCAATTTTTTAATCTTACTATTAGTAGTATAACTTTTGTTCTTTGTTATGATTGTAAACAATTGAACAGATTATAAAGTTGAAAAATTATACCAAAACTTTTGATCTAAAATTTCAAATATACAATTTCTTAAAATAGTTGTAGAATATATCGTAAATTTAACAACAAAAGGAGTTCTAAATGAAAAAAATTTTATTATCTTTAGCAATACTAACAATTTTTGCAGCGTGTGGAAAAGAAAAAGAAGAAGTTGCTACACAAGAAGTTATAGTTGAACAGGCTACTGTTATTGAAAAAGTTCCTACTAATAGTGCTATTGAAGCTATTGAACAATCTGTTGCAGCAGATGTAAATGAAGAAACAAGTGGAGATGTTATAATTCCAAACTCTGAAATTGTATCAACTGAAGAAATAGTTGAAACAGTTGCTAACTAATTATAAAGTCGAGCATCAAGATTTTGTCTTGATGCTTATTTTTTTTTAAACTTAAAGGAAATAGCTATGCTTAACTGTATAATCTTAATACAAACTATATATTATGGAGGTGAGTGAGAGAATATTTATCAAAATATCTCTCTTCAAAATGGATATAAAAGATAACGAAAAAGTGTTGACTGTCAAAGATTGGATTATAATTCAAATAATTATGATGATTCCTATTGTAAACATAATTATGTGGATTAAATGGCTAATTTCTGATAAAACTAATCAAAATTTAAAAAATTTTTTAATTGCTTCTTTGGTTATGATAGTTATTGGTATGATTATTTGGTTTCTTTCAATGACATTTTTAATGACTTCAAGTATGCAATAAAAAAAAGGATAAAATTCATTTAGAATTTTATCCTTTTTTATTTTAAACTTTTATACGGCTCTATATTTAACAATTCATCAAGTTTCACAAATTCATATCCTTTACTTCTATAATATGGAATTAATTTTTTCAAAGCTTCATATGATGTATCTTTATCTGGTTGTGTATGCATAAGAATAATACTTCCGTTTTTTGTTTCTTTTTCTTGAGTATTTACTACGTAATCTAATGATCTCTTTGTATTCCAATCCTCTCCATCTACATTCCAAAGCACTATATTCATATCTAAATTTTTAACAGCCTTTTTTACATTTTCTGTAATTATACCGTATGGTGGTCTATATAACTTTGGAGTCATACCTATAATATCATTAATTGTATTATTTGTTTTTTCTATTTCAGATATTATAAGTTCTTGAGATGCCTTATCAAAATTTGAATGGGTATAACTATGATTTAAAACTAAATGTCCTTCCTTATAAACTCTTTCAACTTCTAATTTTCTATCTAAAATATTTTTACCTATGAAAAAAAAGGATGCTTTTATCTCTTCTTCTTTTAATAAATCTAAAACTTTCGGAAGAGAAGTATCATTCGGTCCATCATCAAAAGTTAAAGCTATCTTTTTGATTTTACTATTTCCTTGAGAATATATTTTTTCTTTTGCAAATCCATTACTAAAAATAATAAAAAATATTATCATTAATGAAAATAACTTTAATTTTTTTTTCATATTTACCTCCAAAGCTTAAAAAAATTTTAAAATAAAAAGACATACTTTGTTTTATCTATTCGTTGAAAATACTCACCTTCCTTTTATTTTAAATACAGCTTAAAATTTAATAATATATTTTTTATTTCAAACATATTATAACTATATATTTTTTATATTTTATTTAATTAATAATACCAGTGTATAATAACAAAAATTTATAACAATAATATTTTTTATTTGGTACTATTTGGAGGGGATTTTTTATGAGTTTAATTACAGCTATTATTTGTGTTTTGGGAGCTCTAGCTATTGGAGAAATAATTTCTATAAAAACTAAAGCTATTGTTCCATCCGTTTTTATTACTGCTATTGTTTTTTTAATTGGTTATTGGACAATATTTCCAGAAAATATTCTTGAAATAGCTGGATTCGTAACTCCAATTATTATAAGTTCTATGCTTTTTCTTGTTACACATTTAGGAACTATGTTAAGCTTAAAAGAACTTATTAGACAATGGAAGTCATTTTCAATAGCTATTTTTGGAATATTGGGAATTTGTTTTGGAACTTTAGTTTTAGGAAAACTATTTTTTCCTTGGGAAATGTTAGTTATTGCGACTCCACCCCTTAGTGGAGGGGTGGTTGCCTCAATTATTATGTCTGAGGCTGCAACTGCTAAAGGATTACCTGAACTTGCTGTTTTAGCTGTTGTTATGTATGTTATGCAAGGATTTATAGGTTATCCTTTAACTGCTTTTGTTCTAAGATTAGAAGGAACAAGTCTTTTGAAAAAATTTAGAAAAGGGGAAGCTATTAATCTTGATAAAAAAGAGATTGAAGAAGAGGAAACTAAGCGATTGATTCCGCCTCTACCAAAAGAATATCAAACAACTTATATTGTTCTTTTAAAGCTTGCTCTTTTAGTTGGAGGTGCAATTTTATTTACAGAAGCAATTAATGAAGTGGTTTCTAGATATGTTATCTGCTTATTTGTTGGAGTAATTGGTGCTGAAAGTGGCTTTATTGAAAGAAAACCTTTAAATGTATCTGGAACTTTTGGATTTTATATGACTGGTCTAATGGCTTTTATATTTGGAGGATTATCTAAAGCTACTCCTGAAATGCTTCAAACTCTTTTGATTCCTTTCATAGGTATTATTGGATTTGGTGTAGTTGGAATGTTAATATTTTCATTTGTCGTTGGTAAAATTTTAAAAGAATCTTCTCCAATGGCTTGTGCCATATCTTTAAATGCTTTATATGGATTTCCTGCAAATTATGCTTTAACAGTTGAAGCAGCTAAATCTTTAGGAGAAACAGAAGAAGAAAAACAATTTTTAATTGATGCTATGTTACCAAAAATGTTAGTTGGAGGATTTGTTTCTGTAACTATTGTTTCTGTTATTATAGCTGGAATATTTGTAAAATTACTATAAGGAGGATAGAAAATGATTAAAAAACTTGTAGAACAAAATAAAAATTATATTATTAACATGAGAAGGGAGTTTCATAAATATCCTGAACCAAGTTTTCAAGAATTTAGAACATCTAAGAGAATTCAAGAAGAATTAACAAAAATGGGGATTCCATTTAAAGTAATTGCAGGTACTGGCGTAGTTGGATTTATAAATAAAGGTAAAAAAGGTAAAAAAATTATTTTAAGAGCAGATATGGATGCCTTACAAGTTCAAGAGTGTACTGGTGTAGAGTATTGTTCTACAAATATTGGCATGATGCATGCATGTGGTCATGATGGACATTCTGCAATGCTTTTAGGAGCAGCTAAAGTATTAAATGAAATAAAAGATACTTTAGCTGGTGAAGTTAGACTTTTTTTCCAACCTGCAGAAGAAATTGCACAAGGAGCTTTAAAAATGCTTGAAGAGGAACCTATTGATAATGCAGATGGATGTTTTGCAATTCATTTATGGAGTGATCTTCCTTGTGGTAAAGTTTCTGTAGAAGCTGGTCCTAGAATGGCATCAGCAGATATATTTGAAATTATTGTAGATGGTAAAGGTGGGCATGGATCGCTCCCACATCAAACTATTGATGCCGTTGTTGTTGGTTCAGCTCTAATTATGAATTTACAATCAATTGTAAGTAGAGAGATCAGTCCTTTAGAATCTAGTGTTGTAACTATTGGCTCTTTTCATTCTGGAACAAGATTTAATGTTATTGCAAATCAAGCTATTTTAAAAGGAACAACTCGTGCTTTTAATCCTGAAATTAGAAATAATTTTAAATCAATATTAGAAAGAGTTACAAAGGGAACTTGTGATACGTATAGAGCTTCTGGTCAAGTTAATTATACATATGGAACTGCACCTTGTATAAATGATGAAAATTGCTCAAAGATAGCTTTAAAATCTGTTGAAACTATTCTTGGAAGAGATGGAATTATAAAAATGGAAAAAATTACTGGTGGAGAAGATTTTTGCTATTTCTTAGAGAAGGTACCCGGAGTTTTAGCTTTTGTTGGAGCTGGAAACCCATCTAAAGATGCAAATTATCCTCATCATCATGAAAAATTTGCAATAGATGAAGATTCTCTAGAAATTGGTACAGCCTTATATAGTCAATATACTTTAGATTTTTTAAGTTAAAATAAAAACACACGGAATAATCCGTGTGTTTTATTTTTTCAGTAACTCAACAATTGTATCAAATAATATTTGGCAACCAGCTTCTATATCTCTTTCTTTAGTTAATTCTTCTTTACAATGACTTCTTCCATCAACACTTGGTACAAATATCATTGCTGATGGGATATGTTGTCCTAAAATACTTGTATCGTGATTAGCTCCACTATAGAGCTTTGTATAATTATACTTTCTTATTTTTATAGTATTTTCTATTATATCTAAAATATCTGAATTAGATTTTATTCCCTTTGCTTCAGCTATTTGTTCAATTTCACAATAGAAACCTTTTTCTTTTAATTCATCTAATTGACTACCTATTACATCTATTACAGTTAATAAATTTTCCTCATCAATTCCTCTTAAATCTATTGTGAACTCTATAAATTTAGCAATTATATTAGTTTGGTTCGGAAATATATTTATTTTTCCAACAGTTGCTACTATTGAACTATCATCCATAGATTTTACAATATTTGGTATTTCTGAGATTAACTTACATCCTTCTACTACAGGATCTAATCTGTACTTCATAGGTGTAGCCCCTGCATGATTAGACTCACCTTTTATTATTATCTTAAACCACTTTAATCCTACAATACCTTTAACTACTCCAAGAGATTTATTTTCTAAATCTAATACTCTTCCTTGTTCTATATGAAGTTCAATCATAGCCTTAAACTTATTAGAATCAAATGAGATCTTATCTATATCCTCTGGATTATATCCTGCTGTTTTCATAACTTCATACATTGAATTTCCATCTGAATCTTTAATTTTCTTGCTATGAGCTGTAGAAAAATTTTTGCAAAAAGCTTTGCTTCCTATTAAATTAGTACCAAAATGAGGTCCTTCTTCTTCAACAAAAATTGAAACTTGATAATCATTATAAATTTTCGCTTCACTCTTAGAAAGTATTCTAGCAACTTCAAGAGCACCAATTACTCCGAGATTCCCATCATATTTTCCTCCATTTACAACAGTATCTATATGTGAACCACTTAAAACAATCTTTTTATTATCTCCACTTCCTTTTAAAAGCCCATGTAAGTTTCCAATACCATCAAACCAAACTTCCATACCAATAGCTTTCATTTCACCCATCAAGTATTCCTTTGCTCTTATATCTTCAATAGTAAAAGAATATCTACTACAACCATTTTTGGGAGTAGTGTTAAATGTGTTTAAAATTTCTAAGTCACTCATAATTCGTTTAATATTAATTTTCAAAACTCGTCCTCCAAATATTTTAATTATAGTTGTTCCTCATCTATATCTACTGTATTATCTATCCAATACCTACAAAGGCCTTTATTAATATCATACAATATTCCTCCATTACTCTCTACAGCTTTTCTAGAAGGTATATTATCTTCATAAATTGTTATTAAAATTTTATAAACACCTTTTTCTTTTAGGAGCTCTACTCCTTTTTTTATAATTAATTTACCATATCCATTACCTCTAAATTTTGGAGAAATACTAACACCCATATTTCCACCATTTATTAATAAATTTTCATTCAATTGAGGTCTTAATTTTAATATTCCTACAATTTCATTATTAATATACATCCAATATATTTCTTGCATTACTCGACCTATTGGCTGAATTTCCTCTGAATCTTTTAAAAATTTTTTTAATAACTCTTTGAATTCTGTTTCATCACTTGGAGGGGTCATATGAAAACCATTTTCTCCTATTCCTAAATCACAAAGAAATTTATAAACATCAACTCCATCATTTAAGTTAGATTTTTTCATTTCAAGTTTCATATAATCACTCTCCTTTAAATTTTTTGTTCTTATGATATTATTATATTGAGCCTCAAATGTCAATACAAAATTATTTTTATTAAAAATATATTCCAATTTTTTTTAGAGAATGTTACTATGAGGTTAGAACAATAATAAAAAGGAGTTTATATGAAAAATACTATTAAAGGCATTCTTTTTGATTTAGATGGAACTATTTTGAATACTCAAAAAATGAATATAATTCCATTACAGAAGTTAATTTTAGAGGAACTTGGAAAAGAAATTTCTTATGATAATCTTATCAAATATTGTGCATATCCTGGCAAACAAACTATTAAAATGCTTGGCTTTAGTAATATTGAAGCCTCTTATGATAAATGGGTTAAATATGTTAATGAATTTGAAGAAGGGGCAGTTTTATATGATGGATTTAATGAAGTTTTTAAAATTTTATATGAGAAAGGAATTAAAATAGGAATAGCTAGTTCTAAAATGAAAAAACAGTATGAAATTGATTTTACTCCTACAAAATTAGATAAATATATTGACTGTGCTGTTCTTGCAGAAGATACTATTCTTCATAAACCTAATCCTGAACCATTACTTTTAGGAGCAAAGCTTTTAAATTTAAATCCAGAAAATATTATATATGTTGGTGATACCATAGCTGATGAGATAGCTAGTAAAAAAGCTGGTATGAAATTTGCTCTAGCCTCTTGGGGAGCAATCGATATTTCTGAAATGACAGCTGATTTCATTCTGAGTCAACCATTAGATATTTTATCAATAATTTAAAGGAATTTACAATTTTCTAAATATATTACTTAATATAACTTTAAATATTTAGGAGGACATTATGAAAACAGAAAGTCAATTAATTGAAATTGAAACTGTAAAACCAAAAATTGTAGTTTATACAGATATTTCATACTCTCAGCCTTATGATCCATACTTTGGTATAACAAATTTAAAATTAGATATTTTAAAACCCGAAGTAGAAAATAAAAAATTACCTTTAGTTATTTATATTCCCGGTGGTGGTTTTATGCGTTCACCTAAAGCTAATTATATTCAACAAAAAGTTACTATAGGGGTCCCATCAGGAAAACGCGGAATAACAACGCTAAGGATTTTCCTGACCAT
>OGWY01001475.1_pt1 | contig 18280 bp, 17 predicted proteins | sample 1576121 | NCBI WGS metagenome assembly OGWY01 (sample SAMEA3541543, study PRJEB24748) | human gut metagenome | biome: human gut; feature: human-associated habitat; material: faeces | place: China | collected 2012 | reverse complement strand
CCAATCCTCATAATCGTAAGTGTTCATTAGAACGTGAAAGTGCTGGTCCATGCGAGGGTCTGAGTGATAGCGGATGTTTGATTGACCTGACAGGATAAGCCAGTAATATTTCTGAATAGGATATATACTTCCTCAGAACTGGGCAGCTGAACAGGATGCAAGTGGTCAGTAGTTAACTGTTCTTGACGTTCCCTGAACTAGTATGTTTGGGAGTTGCATTTGTTGCATCTTTTGTTGTCGCTGGAATAGCAACGGCAATTAATAATATAATATAAATTTTGCATTTAGAAATGTAAAGTTTTTCTTAAAAAAACAAAATTATAATAATAGTATTAGATTGTATATTACGAAAGAAATACTTGAATGAGGAGGTGTGACCGGTGAGATTACGTTTGAATCTTTGTGATGTAGACGTACAACTTAAAATAAATGGGTGGCGCGAATCGAATCCTGACGAAGAAATGGGTGATAATTGGTGTGATGTTAAATTATCGCTTAATAGTAAATATCTGAATTATGATCCTAGCGGGGAAATGCTGACGTCAGGAGAAATATTAGATTTAGAAGAGATTCTTGGACAGTTGCTTGAGGGCACACTTGAAAAAGATTGTACAGTGAAATTTATTGAACCGGATTTGCAGTTCAACCTCAGAATTGCAAAAAGACTTTATGATGTTCCGGGGAAAATAATATATCGCAATGGCTATGTTGATGTAGATATAGAGGCGGATTTTGTGATTCACTTTTGGTGCTCTTGGGGATTGGGGACTAATGCATTCAATATGTATATGGATCGTCAAGAGATAAATGCTCTGTATACTTATCTGAGATTTGTAACAGGAAAGATTGCATTAGATGATACAGATATTGTTTCATTAATTCAAAAAGGAATGTTATTGCCTGAATAGTTTTTAAATAAAAGGAAGAGTCACTTCACCGCTTTAAGAATGCTGGGGGGTACCTTTATTCAGCTATTTATATCGGCAACCATGAGGCCAAAAGCATTGTACGTGAGCGTGAACAGATTATGATCGAAGACTACCAAAGATATTATTAAGAAAATCGGAGGAAAGCATTTATGGGCAAATTTTCTGCTTTTTTGAATAACTTTGATGTTAGTAATCTAATAAAAATTTATGATCAGGATGATAACGTAATCTTTGAAGGCAGAATAGGAGAGGTCCCGCAAACGATTATGAATATGGCATCCGTAATAAAGGGAACTGCCACATTTAAGAACGAACATTTGGTTATAAAAGTAAAAAATGGTTAACGCAAGAAGTGTCTACAAGTGTAAGACTTGCGTCTCCCAAATTTTATCTGGTGTGCATGGAAGATTCTTCATAGTGCAGATATGGGCAGAACCTGAAAACGGTTCTGCCCATTTGTAACTATTCACAAATCTTATAGCAGTTTTTTACGTTTACATAAAACTTGAAACGGTCGTGCGCTTTCCCCTAAAAATCATCATCATCGTCATCCAGCCAGCCGGAAGTGAAATGCATTTCGCCGGTGTTCATATCTAAGGACATATTATCGCCCATACGCATATGAAGGTCACCGTTCGAGTCGATGCCCATATTGTCGGAAGTGGGCCAGATATAATCGCCGTTATCGTAATTAAAGATGGGATTCATCCTGTTTTCCCTCCTTTTCAGATAAATAATTGATAAAGAAATCATAGGTTTTATTCAATTCATCGATCAGACATTGAACTTCAGTGTCTGATGAGTTTTGCGTGACTTTAGCAATATTGGTGACAAAGTAGGTAACCGTTTGAATATAGTATGGGGTTGAGAAGGCAATGAAACCGGATTCTGGGAAAAAATAATATCCATACAAGGTTTCCTTCTTGAAAAATTTTTCATTATAAATTTCTTTTTTTTCATAGTCTGAAAAGTAATCTCTGCACATTGCCATACCTTTATTATACAGATTTTGAACAAGTTTTTGTATCTCTTGATTACGTGCAATAGCTATTCTGAGAAAATGTTTACATTCAGAAAAGCGTTTTCCTTTGATTAATGCATCCAAAATTTTATCTACATATGGAAAAATAAAAGTGTTTTTTGAATCATAGCATGTTTTAAGTTCAAATTCATTGAAAAAATAAGTAATAACGTTTCTTTTACTCATGGCTATATTTTGTATCAACTGTTTTGTATTATTGGACATAGGTAAAGTAATTGGGTGCGAGATTCGGAAGGTATCATAGATAATCGTATAAAGAAGAGGTATTTCACGGGCATGGAGCTTATCAAGCATCTCAAAATCTTCATTTTTAAGAGCAAGTGAAATCAACTTCAGGCGTAAATCATCTTCTCTTCCCAAACGGCAATCTAAATAATCGGTGCGTTCTCGAAAATCGAACTTTATACTTGTTCCGGCGCAGAAACCGACACAGTCTCCTGATTCATCCTTTTTGGTAAACCATATATATTCCTTTTCCATAAGATATTTAAGAAAAGGATAGTTTCCGGCTTCCAAGGCATAGTCAATGGCGGTTTTATCAAATTCATCGGGCTTCAGGATAGGCTTACTTTCTAAATTTATATAAGCTTCCCATTCAGCCGGATCTTTGGAATAGGCAATGGAGTAGTTTGATTTTCTGGTCGATGCAGGGACAAGAGCGGTGCCGGCACTGAGAATATTCTCAATGGAAACACCGAGCAGTTCTGAAAAAATGGGAAGGTCTTCTATCTGGACCCCCTTTTTTCCTTTTTTAATTTGACAGATGCGGTTCTGCATATTCTGGATATCATCCGGATTAGCTGCTCCATCGCGTAAGGTAAGATAGGCGATGCTGAACTGGCGGTCATTTTTGTACCTGCTGTTTTTGATTAGGGCGGCTAAATAGTTGCCGATTTTTGTATTGTCTGTCTTAAACATAATTCATCTCTCCTTTGCTCTAAGCATAAAGGAATGCTTCAGGAAAAAATATAATGAATGTGTATATGCATTTTGCATATATAAATTATATAATGAAAAAGTATATGCGTAAAGCATATACTACACTTGATGAAACAGATGAATAACATTGTATTGTTTAAGACAGAAGATGGAACTGGAACATAAGTTTAATGCTGAAGGAATGGAAATTCAGAAATTAATTAAAGGAAAGAAATCAAGCACCATTAAACATAGATATTTGAATTACAAGAAATGATAATGGGGGAATGGGTACAGGTTGATGCATAAAAAGACGAGGAATGCGTGATTTGATAGCTGTTACTGGGTGCAAGGCCCTTTTATAAAAGGAATTGAGGAAAAAGAAATATTTCTAAATCTGGATTACTAGGAAGAAGTCAGAGATACATATTTAGCTAAGAAAAATATGTATCTACATAGACAGGATGTAAAAAAGTCGAATTTTGTCGAAAGAAAACGATTGAAATAATATAATATTGGGCAGATAATGTTATTAGAGAAAAAGGGACCAATAGTTTGAAATGCAAGGGAATGGAGATGAGATTGACAGGGTTAAAAATGAATTATTAGTCAGTGATATGTTATTGTTTTTTAGCGAAAAAATACTAAGGGGTGGTGTAATTGAATAGTGTAAATCTTATTCAAAATGCAATTATGCAATTAGAGGGTGGAGCCTTTCAAAAATTGTTTGATGCATATCTTTATAAAAAATATAAATTTAATAATATTCAAACTTTAGGAGTCCAAACTGGCACTGATAAAACAACAAAAGGTACACCTGACTCCTATGTTTTGACTGATGATGATAAATATATCTTAATAAATTATGGAACTGTGAGTTCACAATCAGCAGAGAAAATACGTGCTGATATTTTAGCCGAAACTCCCGTTGTCTTCAACCAGTTTGAGTCTGAAGAATTCAAGGCTCTGTGTGAAAAGATGCGCGAGTGGAATCTGGCGGGCTACTTTCCGACAGACGCCGTTACCGGTGCTGACTCTGTAGGTGAGAATGACATCCGTGCGATCGACACCGACCCGGCGCACAAGCCCGGCGGCGACATCACCGAAGGTCAGCTTCGCGGCTATGACATCACCGGCATTGCCTTCGGCGACTGCGCCATGACGACCGGCGCTGTGCAGGCGACGATCACCGCTGTCTCCGCAACCTCCAAGAACGTCGAGCGCGCTGTTGCGTTCATCAACCTCCTTGACTCCGATCCCGAAGTCCTGAACCTCATCTGCCACGGCATTGAGGGCACGGACTATGAATTCGTCGGCGACAAGGCTGACGGCCTCATCAAGCCCATCAGCGACTATCCCGGCATGCTGAGCTTCCTCGTCGGCAACGTCTTCAACGAGTACTACACCGACGCTTCTCAGGTCGGCACCTGGCCGGAAACTGCCGAGATCAACGCCAACGCGCAGGCCTCCTGCATCCTCGGCTTCGCATTCGACTCCGAGCCTGTTGCAACCCAGATCGCGCAGTGCTCCGCTGTCGCCGAAGAGTATCTGCCCGCTCTCAACTGCGGCGCAGTCGATGTTGACAGCACGCTCGACTGTTTCTTCTGGTATTTTATCTGATGTGGGCGAGGGTTCAGCCAAATGGCGCCGGACCGGATGAAATCCGATGAAGAAGCAATCGAGACAATTCTCGAAGCAGTAAAGAAAGCCGGATATGAACCGGGTAAGGACTTCAAGATCGCTATGGATGCAGCTTCATCCGAGTGGAAGACAGGCACGGTTGGCGAGTACAAGCTGCCAAAGGCTGGTACAGTATATACATCAGAGGAACTGATCGCTCACTGGAAGAGACTGGTTGAGAAGTACCCGATCATCTCCATCGAAGATGGTCTGGACGAAGAAGACTGGGAAGGCTGGAAGAAGCTTACAGCAGAGCTTGGCGACAAGGTACAGTTAGTTGGTGATGACCTTTTCGTTACAAATACAGAGAGACTTGCAAAGGGTATCGAGCTTGGCTGTGGTAACAGTATCCTGATCAAGTTAAACCAGATCGGTTCTGTATCAGAGACATTGGAAGCAATCAAGATGGCTCACAAGGCCGGATACACAGCTATCTCATCGCACAGATCCGGTGAGACGGCAGATACAACGATCGCAGATCTTGCAGTTGCATTAAATACCTGCCAGATCAAGACCGGCGCACCATCCAGATCCGAGCGTGTAGCTAAGTACAACCAGCTCTTAAGAATTGAAGAAGAGCTTGGTGCTTCAGCCGTATATCCGGGTATGAAAGCCTTCAATGTAAAATAATTATTGTCATATATTTTCCTCAAAAAAATATGAATAAATGGTATGGGAGACGTAAGCAATACGCCTCCCATATTTTATATGTAAAATAAGACCTGTAAGTAGAGTTTTTCACTGCCGGGTGGTATAATTTTAAACAAGTCATATTATGTTGAAAAGATTCGATGGTTGTGATTACAGACATCGGATCAGGATAATGGGAGGGCATATGAGTCGAATACTGATCATAATAGCAGTCTTACCGGCATTGATCCTGCTGGGTTTTATATATATGAGAGACCGGAAAGAGAAGCCGCCGGTCAAATTAATGGTATTGCTTCTGGCACTTGGTGCAGGTACGATCATTCCGGCAGCGATTGCAGAATTTATCGGGCAGTTAATCGTTGCACAGACAGATACGGATCATCAGACGATGCTGCTGGTGCTCTGCTTTCTGGTGATCGGAATTGTGGAGGAGCTTGGAAAATATCTGGTAACGGTCTGCACTACATGGAAAAGCAGAGAATTTCAGCACAGCTATGATGGAGTTATTTATATGGTCTGTGCATCGCTTGGCTTTGCTATATTGGAAAATATCTTATATGTTGCTTCAGGCGGAATCGGAACGGGCATCCTCCGGGCATTTACCGCTATTCCACTTCATTGTACGGTAGGTGTTATCATGGGTGCACTTTATGCGAAGGGCAGAGAAGCGGCATATGCAGGTGACCGTGTGGGTATGATCGGATTTATGGCATGGGCATATATCGTGCCGGTATTTATTCATGGCTTATATGACTATCTTGTGATGGCGGCATCGTATGGATATATTTCGGAGGCATGGGTATTCCTGATCCTTGGAGTGATGTATGTACTTTCAATTTTTCTGATCTTTTACTGTTCAGCGCATGACCGCAGAATTGACGGCAGACCGGAGACTGCAGATTATGGGATGTACCGGATGGATTTTCGTAGACCGGGCAGAGGATATTATTATCCAGATCAACCGGATTACCGGGCGGGTTATCCGGGCTATCCGGGTGGTGATACATATGGTCAGGCCGGAGGATATATGCAGAATACAAATTACACCCCATACAATGGTGGTTATACACAGGGGATGAATCAGTATCCGGGTAATGGCTATGTGCAGGGGATGAACCAGTATCCGGGTAATGGCTATGCGCAGGGGATGAATCAGTATCCGGGTAATGGCTATGCGCAGGGGATGAATCAATATCCGCAAACTGGAGTGAATCCATATCGGCAGCAGGAGAATCCCGGATCACAGAATTATTCTCAGAGTTATACGTCGAATGGCACTGGTACGGATTATGGCATGACAGGGTACAACGGACAAGGGCAGAAATAAGACGGGAATTGTGGCAGAAACGCTGAATATGCCGCACGTTTTGATGGAAGATACATATGATGAATATATAGGAATCCATATAGCAGGAACATTTGCCAGGGGGTGAAATGATGAGATTTCACAACATACCGGTTCGCGATATCATGCAGGAAGCAGTCCGCTATGGCGGGGTGATCGTGGACGTTCGTACCGAAGAAGAATTCCTGAGAGGACACATACCGATGGCAGTCAATGTACCATTGTCGGATATCCAGTATGGTAATTATAATCTTCCTAAAAATAAAGTGCTGCTCACATATTGTCAGTATGGAGGCGGCAGTGCATTGGCAGCGAGACTGCTATCGCAGGCAGGATATAAGGTGATCAATACCGTTGGGGGAATCGTACAGTATAAAGGAGCATTGACGAAAAACCGCTGACAGAGGGTGTAACTAGCCATTATGAAAGAGAAGAAAATGTGGTTTGAAAATGAGAATAACAGAATAGATCGATCCCGGACATGACAGAACCTGTTAAGGAAGTGCATGACCGGGATTTTTTTGTTTAATTTACTTGTGGTGGCAGGGGGAAGTATGTATAATATGGACAGGGTAATTGGCGGGTATCACAGGATATTCCGGAGGTACTTATTTTTTTAGAAAAGAAAGGATATAGGGTAAATGAGAAAAAGAATTTTAGGAACGATCATTGCGGCAGGTTTTTTTGCAGTAGCAGCATTTGCAGGGGCAAATGGACTGGCAGAGACACAGGCGGCATGTGAACATTCACAGGTGAAGGATGGAGCCTGTGTGGATTGTAATGATCCGGTAGAATGCATCGAGGTAGAGGATGCAAGTGGAACAGCAAAGGGCACTTATTCTAAACTGGAAGATGCAGCGGCGGCTGCCGGAAACGGTGATATACTGAAGCTTCTATATAATTGTGAGAGTACATCAACATATATTGATGCGGGGAATAAGAATCTTACGATTGATCTGAATAAGAAGGAGTTAAAGGCTGTTCATTTCGATATCATGGGCTCGCTTGTGATAGAAAATGGAGAATATAGTGGCTATATCAGGAATGCAGCGACAGGGAATGAACATACATTAACATTTGAAAATGTGAGAGCAGATCTTACGCAGCTTGGATGGTATGCAAAGGGTGGCATTAAACTGGTAAACAGCAATATAGAACAGCAACATGATGGTGCAGCATTTACAGAATGGTGGCTTGAAAAGCTGCAGATGGATCAGACATCTGTTTATAAGATTACAAATTCGCCAAGCGGACTAAGCAATTATGGGTTGCTTTCATTAGATGAAGCTGTGGGCGGTATTGAGGAATTTCTTCCGGCCGGATACACATTGGATGGACAGCCGAATTCCTATAATACGATATTAGATGAAACAGGCACAAAGGCGAGAAGCGTAGAGCTTCGTTACCGCCGGCTGACAGATGCGACAGTTTCTGTATCCATTGCCCCGACTTCTTATGTATATGATGGAAAAGCAAAAGAGCCAACAGTGACTGTCACATACGATGGAAGAGATCTGACAGAAGGAACGGATTATACCTGTACATTTACAGATAATATCAATGCAGGAACAGCAAGCGTAAAAATAACAGCAAAGGGTAAGACTTATCACGGAGAAACCGTAAAGAATTATACGATCGATAAAGCACCACAGACAGCACCAACCGGTCTTACGACAGAAAATGAAAGTGCAAAAGGGAAAAAGGACGGTTCCATTAAAAATGTTGATGTATCCATGGAATATTCCGTTGACCAGAATGTATGGAAGCCGATCACAGCAAATACGATCACAGGCATTTCTGCCGGTGATTATTACGTCAGATATAAGGAAACAGCAAATTATTATGCATCGGGAGCAACAAAAGTAACGGTTAAAATGTCTGTTCCGGATGGTGGAACAACAGAAGACGTGACAACGGAAGCTTCTACAGATGCAACGACAGAGGATACAACGGAAGCTACAACTACGACAGAAGATCGTACCGATGATACAACGGAAGATGTAACGACAGAGTCAACGGATGATACTCAGGATGAAACGGAAGATGTGACAACAGAATCCGAAGAAGTTGTATCAACGGAGGACCAAACAACAGAGAAAACAGATGCCGATAAGCCGGATGACCAGAAGAACACCGGAGTAAAGACAGGAGATGATTTTGCTATGAAGACAGCAGTTGCAGGTATGATCATTTCACTGGGGCTTGCCGGAATCGTTGTTATAAATAAACGCAGAAAATAAAATCAGAAACAAAGATATAAGAGAAAAGGAGTGCTGGATTTGGACAGAAATGTCTGAATCTGGCACTTGTGATTGAAAGGAAGTATATGAGCAGAATCGAATTGATCGCTCCATGTCATTTTGGATTGGAGTCAGTATTGAAAAAAGAAATCCTGGATCTTGGATATGAGATCGTTCAGGTAGAAGACGGAAGAATTACATTTGCAGGAGAAGAGGATGCGGTTGCAAGAGCAAATATGTTTATTCGTACAGCTGAACGTATCATGATCAAGTGCGGAAGCTTTAAGGCTGTAACATTTGATGAATTATTTGAAGGAACCAAGAGTATTCCATGGGAGCGGTATCTGACCCGTGATGCAAAATTCTGGGTATCCAAGGCTACATCAAATAAGAGCGCACTGTTCAGCCCATCTGATATCCAGTCCATCGTGAAGAAAGCTATGGTAGAACGTTTGAAACAGACCTACCATGTATCATGGTTCACGGAAGATGGAGCAGAATATCCGGTTCGTGTATTTATATTTAAGGATATTGTTACAATAGGGTTAGATACATCAGGAGTATCTCTTCATAAACGTGGCTACAGAAAGCTGGTTGGTAAGGCCCCGATATCAGAAACCCTGGCATCGGCACTGATCATGCTGACACCGTGGAACAAGGATCGTGTACTGGTCGACCCATTCTGTGGAAGCGGAACATTTCCAATCGAGGCTGCTATGATCGGAGCAAGGATCGCACCGGGCATCGACAGGGATTTCCTGGCTTCCGAGTGGGCGAAGGTCGGAGATAAGAAGATGTGGTACAATGCGATCGATGAAGCAAATGACATGATCGACCATGATGTGAAGATGAATATTCAGGGCTACGATCTGGATAATGAAATGGTGAAGTGTGCGATGGAGAATGCCAGAGCAGCGGGAGTGGATGAACATATCCATTTCCAACAGAGAGATGTAAAGGATCTCAGGCATCCGAAAAAATATGGCTTTATCATTACAAATCCGCCATATGGTGAACGTCTCGAGGATCGGGAGGACCTTCCGGAATTATATAAGACGATCGGGGAAAGTTTCAGACGGCTGGATGACTGGTCGATGTTCCTGATCACGTCATACAGTGAGGCGGAGAAATATATAGGAAGAAAGGCGGATAAGAACCGTAAGATCTACAATGGTATGATCAAATCATATTTCTATCAGTTCATGGGACCGAAGCCGCCAAAGAGAAAGTGAGACCAAATTGAAAAAGTTTTTGATAGCGGTAGCAGTTGCAATCTTGAGTGTATTGCTCTATCTGGGCTTCTTCCGGCATCCGGATGTGAGCGTGGAAAAGACCGACGGTTCGGAGGCTGCGGCCGAGGCAATGATGAAAGAGATCGTAACAAGTGCAAATGAAAAGGGTGTTACGTTATATATCAATGACAATAAGATTACAGAGGCTGAATATCAGGCATATTTCAGTGATCGGTTACAGTTGATGATCCCAATCGCAGCATTTACCGATAAACTGGATTGTCTGGTAAATGTATATGAAAACGGAACGATCACACTGGCAAAAGGTGACAGCCTTGTTAAAGTTTATGGTGATTCGGATGTGGTAAATATCAATGGAAATGCAATACAGGCAATCGACAAGCCGGAGAAAAAGGATGATATCATCTATGTGCCGGTGAATGAGATCTGCGAGGCATTAAACTACAGCTGTAATATCAATCTGGAGACAAATGCTGCGGTGTTAAAAAAGATTGCCGAGGAAGAAAAGCTTCCGACTGCATATGACATGAGAGAACATGATCGTGTATCTCCTGTCAGAGATCAGGGTATCTATGGAACCTGCTGGGCATTTGCATCACTTGCGGCACTGGAAAGTACGATCCGTCCGGCTGAAAATCTGGTATTTTCTGTTGATCATATGGCAATGAATAACAGCTTTAATGTCAGCCCATTTGACGGTGGCGAATATTATATGAGTATAGCCTATCTTGCGGCATGGCAGGGACCGGTGCTTGAGGAAGATGATCCGTATGGTGATAACCAGACGGTAAATGGATTGTCGGCGGTAAAGCATCTGGAAGAAGCCATCATCCTGAAGGACAAGAATTACGAGGCGGTCAAATCATCCGTATACAAATATGGCGGTGTGGAAACGGTTATTTACTGTGATATGAAGAATGCAACGAGTAGTTCTTATTACTATAACAGAAACCGCAGTTCCTATTATTATGATGGAGATCAGACGCCGAATCATGACGTGGTGATCGTTGGCTGGGATGACAACTATCCGAAGGAATATTTTAATACAGAACCGGCGGGAGACGGTGCATTTATCTGCAAGAATAGCTGGGGGCAGGATTTTGGTGACGAGGGATTTTTTTATATCTCTTATTATGATACCAATATCGGTATGAACAGCGTAGTATATACGAAGCTTGGAAATAGTGACAACTACGACAAGATCTATCAGTCAGATCTGATGGGCGAGGTCGGAACGATGGGATTTGACGACAGGCCGGAGGCCTATTTTGCAAATGTCTATACGGCTGGAAAGAACGAGACATTAAAGGCAGTTTCTTTTTATGCGACAGGCCCGAAAACGACATATGATGTGTATGTTGTGACGGATTTTACCGATGTATCCGACTTGCAGCAGCGGACAAAGGTGGCATCCGGTGAAATGCAGTACGAGGGTTATTATACGATCAATCTAAATGAGGCAGTACCGCTTCCGGATGATCGGAAATTTGCGGTGGTTGTGCATGTGAACACACAGGATTCCACGATGCCGATCGCAATCGAATATAATAATGATGAGAAAACGGCGAACTTCGATATCACGGATGGCGAGGGCTATATCAGCCTGTATGGCACGAAGTGGTCGAGTGCGGAGCAGGAGAATGACTGTAATGTCTGTTTGAAAGCCTTCACGGATGTGGGGGATTGAATAGAAAAGGAGAAGACAAGATGAAGAAATTGATTTTTGCTACGGGTAATGAGAATAAGATGAAAGAAATCCGCATGATCCTTGCGGATTGTGGATATGAGATCCTGTCGATGAAGGAAGCCGGAATCAAGGCTGATATCGTAGAGGATGGAAAGACATTTGAAGAAAATGCCATCATCAAGGCAGAGGCGATCCGTAAGATGACAAACTGTCTGGTGCTGGCAGATGATTCCGGTCTGGAGGTAGACTATCTCGATAAAGCACCGGGAATCTACTCTGCAAGATTTATGGGTGAAGATACTTCATACCGGATCAAGAATAAAGCAATCATTGACAAGCTTGCTGGTGTACCGGATGAGAAGCGTACAGCAAGATTCGTATGTGCGATCGCGGCTGCATTTCCGGATGGAAAGACCATTACCAGACGTGGCACGATCGAAGGAATCATTGGATATGAAGAACGCGGCGAGAATGGATTTGGATATGATCCTATCTTCTTCCTGCCGGAGTATGGCAAGTCCACAGCAGAGCTGTCACCGGAAGAAAAGAATACGATCAGCCATAGAGGAAACGCACTTCGTTTGATAAAGGAAGTTATAAATGAGAATACTGATAATTAGTGATACACATGGAAGAACCAATACGATTCGGGATGTCTTAGATACAGTGGGTGACATCGATATGTTTATCCATCTGGGGGATGTCTGCGGAGATGAAGAATATATTTATGACAATGTAACCTGCCCGATCCACATGGTTGCCGGGAATAATGACTGGGATTCCGATCTTCCGATGCAGGAGGAATTCATGATCGGACGGTATAAGGTATTTATCACGCACGGACACCGATACAGTGTCCATTATGGAACGGACCGCTTACAGGAGTTGGTCAAATATGATGGTTACGATATTGTGATGTATGGACACACGCATGTCCAGAATCTGGAACGATATGGCGGAGCTTATATCGTAAATCCGGGAAGTCTGGCATATCCGCGTGATGGCATGAATGGCAAATACATGCTGCTGGAATTTGACCAGCATGGAACACCATTTTTTGCAGAAAATGAACTGAAACCGAAACGTCGGATGCGCAGCATATTTGAAGATATGTGGGGCGACCGGGAAGAGTAGAGATTATTAGAGACAAGAAAGAGGTCGGCTGTGAAGAAACGAGAGATTATAGAAGGTGTTATAAAAGACTATGATTTCCCAAATAAGGGAAGCTTTGAACTGGATGGAAAAAAGGTGATCGTGAAGGGAGCACTGCCCGGACAAAAGGTGTCCTGTATGGTATCCAAGGTACGGAAGGATAAGGCAGAGGCACGTCTGTTGGATGTGCTGGAACGCTCCGAGATCGAAGATGCAGTACCACCATGTCCACAGTTTGGCATTTGCGGCGGCTGTGCATACCAGACCATGAGCTATGAGCATCAGTTGGAGTTAAAGGCAGGACAGGTGAAGAAGCTGTTAGACGGTGTGATCGATTCAGAGACACATCCATATGATTGGGAGGGCATCATCGGCTCGCCAGTTACAACTGCATACCGGAATAAGATGGAGTATTCATTTGGCGACGAATATAAGGATGGTCCGCTGGTACTAGGACTTCATAAGAAGAACAGCATGTACGACATCGTTCCTGTCTGCAACTGCGTGATCGTAAGCGAAGATTATAACAGGATCGTTTCTTATACGATGGAATTCGCAAGGGCGCATGGACTATCCTATCATAAGAAAATGCAGCATGTAGGACTGCTTCGTCATCTGGTGCTTCGCCAGTCCAAGACAAATGGCGGACTTCTGGTAAATCTTGTAACCAGCACGGACGGATTAGAGAATCTGGATCTGAATGCATATGTAGAAGGGCTTCTGGCACTTCCGCTTGACGGAACGATCATTGGTATTCTCCATACGGCAAATGATTCTCTGGCGGATGCTGTTGTGCCGGAGAAGGTAACGCTGTTATACGGAAGAGATTATATCGAGGAAGAGGTGCTGGGACTGCATTTCCAGATCTCGCCATTCTCATTTTTCCAGACAAATACAAAGAGCGCGGAACGACTGTACAGCAAAGCCCGTGAATATGCCGGAGATACCAAGGACAAGCTGATCTTCGACTTATACAGCGGAACCGGAACGATCGCACAGATGTTATCCCCGGTTGCCTCCAAGGTTATCGGCGTAGAGATCGTGGAAGAAGCAGTCGAAGCTGCAAGAGAAAATGCAAAGAGCAATGGACTTGATAACTGCGAATTCATCGCAGGCGATGTCTTAAAGGTCATCGACACCATCGAAGAAAAACCGGATCTCATCATCCTCGATCCACCGAGGGATGGTATCAATCCAAAGGCTCTCCTTAAGATCATCAACTACGGTGTAGACGAGATCGTCTATATCAGCTGCAAACCAACTTCTCTCGCAAGAGATCTTGTGACCTTGCAGGAGCATGGATATTATGTGAAAAAGGCATGTGCAGTGGATCAGTTTGTGAATACGGGGCATGTTGAGACTGTTTGCTTGATGTCAAGAAAATAAAATCAAGTGCCAGAAAGTGGCGTATTTCCGGGCTTTTTGTAAGGTTGGTATCATCAGAGAAGCCTTGTGGAAAGCTCGGTTTTCTTGTATGGAAACATATCTACTTTTCGGTCTGACCGGAGAAAATTTGAGTAGCCGGAGAATAGCGGTAAGGTTTAGGCTGCGGATTAGATGTCAGAGGTTGTGGCACCAGGATTGTTGTCAGAGCCGACCGCAGTTTAAGCCACTCGATACTAAGGAGTAGACTTGGCAGTGGGATAGATAACAGGAGGGATGTACATGGTGAGTGATATTAGAGATATAGAAAAAATAATTGATGTATTTCATGAAAAGCATCCAGCATTTACTGGAACAAAGCAACAGATGGTATATGATTTACTTGTAACATTTGAAGATTTATGTTCCTTGGCAATAATGGGGAGTATATTGAATCCATTCTCTCTGCGAAAAATAACAGATTATATGGATGCGCTAAATCAAGCCTTAAATTGGGTGCATAATAGCTCTCTTAGTTCTTCAGAAGAACCTATAAATTCGAGAATTGAAGAAAGTAGATATGAGAATTGTGCCTCACTTATAAATGATTATGCATTGCCGTATTCGGTTATATGCAGTGGCTATATATCGTATTCAAGAAAACGATTAATAGCAAGTGTTGTAGAAAATAATGTTACATTTGATTTTCCGGCAAGTGGAAATGAGTCTGCATGGAATGATATTTTGAGAGAAACAAGTCAAATGGGGATTGAGGGATTTATGGAAGTCATGAATCCTGTAAAAATATCATCAGCTTATGAAAAATTAAAAGAACGTATTTCGATACAGGATGAAGATTTATGCTATGAACTGACAGGAGAAGTAATCGATGCGTTTTCTGAGATTGCTTCAAAACAGTGGGAGGTAACAAAAACACTTCCATCTTCATGGAAGTTTGACTTGTTCTCATTAGAAGAATACAGGAAAGTTTGGATTGCATTAGCAACTTTATCTTACATACATCTTTTTAGTAGTCTGACAATACGTGATGCCTTGGTTAGATTAAAAAATAATACGATAATACAACCAATGGATAACATCATAAGTTATGTTGAATCTATGACGAACGTAGATAAAAAGATTGTTAAAAATATACTTGAGTATATTACGTACGAACCTGAAAAAAAGAATGTCGACATTATGTATCAGCCGATAGTTGTTATGCCCGGAAGTATTGCGGTTATAGCGCCAATATTATTTGTGGGTTCTCAGCCAGAAAGGAATTTATTATCTGTAGTTAGTTCTAAGACGGATTTTGAACATTCTAAAGAAGTTAATGATTTAGAAAACTTAATGGTGGAAGAAATTGAAGAGATATTGCAAAAACATTCAAATCTTGTGATCGTAAAACATAGAAATTTAGAAGGACGATTGCCAGATATAGATTTAGGAATTTATGATCCTGATTCTAATGCAGTGCTGCTATGTGAATTAAAATGGTTTATGGCTGCTGATTCTTCTAGAGAAGTCTATGCAAGAGAAGATGATATTACTCATGGATGTGAACAGTCATCACAAATTATGGCGTATGCTATGAAGGATAAAAAAGCATTCATGAAGAAAGTGTTTGAAGTGGATGCTTGTGATGACGTAGATTTATTTTGCTGCGTAGTTGCGAGACACAATATTAGAACACAGAATAAGTATGTTCCGGTAATTGATCTAAAGAAATTAAAGGAACTGTTCAGTTGTAAATCACCATGTTCAGTATTTTATATTATTCGAAATCATGAGTATGAAGAAAGCCTCCCTGAAGATGCATTAATAACGTACCAGACTGTAACTTATGGAGGATTCACTTTCAAAATTCCAGCAATTGCTTTTGGCTCAATGAAAAAATGAAAACAGGCTCCTCATCACCGGAGATTATCCAGTGGTGAGGAGCCTTCGTGCGTCTATGAAGTTATGCATCCACATCAATGCTGACACCGGATTTCAGTTCGACGGTGATATGGTCATCCCAGATTGTGATCAGCTTGATCCAGCGTCGCACCAGCGCTTCATCAAATTCAGTAAGGAGGGTGGTCTGTTGCGATATGTAATCCTGCAGGTCATTGATTCGCTTTATCTGTTCGTCCCTTGCGGCGGTATCGACGGTTGTTTTCTGACGGAGTTCTCGGAGGCTGAAGATCTTATCCGCTATTTCGTCGTAGTCCTCTTTGCTGTTGGCTTTCTGGATCAACTCTTGTTGTAGAGCCATCAGCTTCTCGTCAATGTTGTCAATGGCTGTTGCCTGTGAAGCTCGGATGACTGCGGCAATGTTAAGCTGGAGCTGTGCCTGATAGTTGCTTTTGTCGCCGAGTATTTGATTGATAGCTTTGACAACGGCGCCTTGAAGGACCAGTTCGTTAATGGTACGAGCGTGACATTCTAAACCGGTGGACTCCAGCCTGCTGATGCAGCGCCAGACAATGGATTTAACGCCTCGGTTGTTCCAGTGGAGCCTTCGGAACATTTCACCGCATTCACCGCAGATGACGATTTGGGAGAAGCAGTGGTTGCAGCTGTAGTTTCGTTTCTTACCGTTGGCGCTGGTTTTACCTACTCGCCTGCGGACAAGTTCTTCCTGTACCTGCAGGTAAATGTCTTTCGGAATAATGGCTTCGTGGTCGCCTTCTACATAGTATTGAGGAACAAGACCGTTATTTTTCACTCTGGTTTTGTTAAGAAAGTCGGTAGTGTAGGTCTTTTGAAGCAGGGCATCACCGATATACTTCTCGTTACGGAGAATTTTGTTGATGGTGCTTGTGTGCCACCTTTTCCCTCCGGCACCGGTAAGGATACCGTCACGCTCCAGACCGGCAGCAATCTTGTCCATACTGAGACCTTCTAAATATTCGCGATAAATACGTTTTACCGTTTCAGCCTGTTCTGGATGCTGCTGTCTACAACACGGTCGCCGATCTGGATCTTGAGTCCGCCGATCAGCGCAGCATCCACCTGATAATGAATCTGCAGCGATACAAAGTCAGTCGTAGCCAGAAGCTTCTGACGGATGTTCTCTTTCTGAGTATCCGAAAGCTCTTCTGCACTGGTTACATACACGACTCCGATTTTATGATAAGCCAGACAGCGGCGTTCGTAATCCTCACGGATCGCAAACAGCTCGCCAAATCTGCCTTTTTCCAGAAGAAGATGGCAAAATCCGTTCAGTTCTTTGCTGATTTTACCGTCAAATACCCGGTCAAAGACCGCTGTTTTTTCCTTCTGATCCAGCTCCGGATGTCCAAGCAGTGTCACAAATTGGGGATTTTTCCCTAAAATTTCACACATGCCGTTTAGCTCCTCCAGAAGCGTATCCAGCAGACCATTCTCTACGCCCAGGCCAAACAGTGCTTCCGCATAGACCTGTGACACTAGCTTAGCCATGTATTTTCTCCTATTTCTGCAAGAGTCTCTTCAATCAGAGCGTTCTTGGTTCTGTCATCCATGGAAACTCTGACAAACTTGCCAGCCGCATCCATTGCCAAACCAACCATCTCCTGCTTAATTTCATCCGCCGCTTTTTTCTTTTCCAGTTCGGCTTCCACATGCGCATGGGCGATAATACGAGAGGCTTCCTCCCGCGCCTTCGCCACAATGTCCGCTTCATTCGCCAGTGCTTTCGCTCTTGCTGCGCTCAAGATCTCATCCGCCTCTTTGTCCACATTGGCAAGTCTGGCTTCGTAATCTGCTTTCAGCTTTTCGGCGTCCTCCTGGGCTGTCTTTGCATGATCCAGTTCCCCTGCGATCTTATTCTGTCTGTCCTGCATGAATTTGCGGGCAGGATTAAAGAGCAGATAGGACAATGCAATAAACAGCACGAATACAGCGATGATCGTAAGCAGGGAATCCGCAAGCAGCTGGAAATCCAGATCAAACAGTCTGGGCTCCATTTCTGCCGCAAGCAATACTGCGTTTAAATTATGCACTCTTCCCTCCTCCTTCCTTCTTGAAATATTCTCTTATCAGGGAAGCAGAG
>OGWY01001467.1_pt1 | contig 18321 bp, 10 predicted proteins | sample 1576121 | NCBI WGS metagenome assembly OGWY01 (sample SAMEA3541543, study PRJEB24748) | human gut metagenome | biome: human gut; feature: human-associated habitat; material: faeces | place: China | collected 2012 | reverse complement strand
TGGCGCTGACATCGTGGTCACCGAACTTGCCGCTCCATGACAATTGTCCTTGATAAAAAAGATTGCGTTGAGTAGACCAGTCCCGCACAGCACCACCTGCTGTAGACCACAAGATACCTTCCTGAAAATCGAGTCCGGTTTTAGAGTCGGTTTGCGCGTTGCTATAATGCACCTCGCCTGTTTCCGGATCTATCCATTTGGTCTGCGTCCCGTGATTCAAGTCATTGACACCACGACCGGCTTCCACAAACACGTTGTCCCACGAAATCATGGCACTTGCACGTAATCCTTTTACGAGGAAACTCAAATCCTGTTCCAATACAAAGTCAGTATTGACGCGGGTAGTAGTAAGCATTTCATAGCCTGCATTGGCGAGATTCAACACAGAGTTCGGCGCACCTTGCGAATTGGGCTTGTAGTATCCCCACGTACCGTCGGAATAACGGGGCAAGAAAGCGTCTGACGGAGAACTGTAGGCAGCCTGCCACAACTGCGAGGCACCAAATGAATCGTCGGCAACTCCCCACGGTGATTTCTTCACACCGTAAGAACCGAAAATATTGGCTTTCAATACGGTAGTTTTGGTAATCTTGAAGTCCAAATTACTACGTGCATTAATACGGTTGAATCCGTAACCTGCCTGATAACCACGGTTATTGTCCCATTCGCGGAACAAGTCACCTTCATGCAGAAAGTCTACCGCAGCGAAATATTTGACGTGGCGTGTACCACCCGACAGGTTGATGCTCGGATTGTATGACATGGCATAATCTTTGAAAAGCTCTTTCTGCCAGTCAACGTTCGGATAACGTTCGGCCTCTTCCAAATTAGCAGGATGGCGATATTTGTCAATCGTCTCCATCGGCAATATTTTATTCCAAGAAGCAGGATTCAAGCCTAACTCATATTCGGCAGCCTGATTACGCACATACAACGCATCCGCCGACTCCATTCTTCCCGGCAGAGCAGAAACCACTTTAGCCGTCATGTTCATACTTACGTCAATCTTGGCCCGACCTTCGTTACCGCGCTTAGTGGTTACAAGAATGACACCATTGGCACCCTTCACACCATAAACAGCAGTTGCCGACGCATCCTTCAATACAGATATAGACTGTACAGAACTCATGTCCACACTGCTCATCGGACGTTCGATACCGTCCACAAGGATAAGCGGTTCGCTATTATTCCACGAGCTAACGCTACGAATTACAATTTTCGGGTCTTCGTCACCCGGCATACCAGTAGAGGCAGAAGTCACCACACCCGGCAAATTACCCGTCAATGCCGCACCCACATTCGACACACCACCTGCACGCTGTAATGTCTCACCAGTGGTTTGTGCAATAGCACCTACCACAGACGCTTTCTTTTGTTGTCCGTAACCCACCACAACCACTTCTTCCAGTTGCTTGGTGTCATCTTCCAATGTTACTTTAATAAGACCTTTAGAAACCACTTTTACTTCCTGCGGTTTCATTCCTACATACGAAACAATAAGGACAGACTTCTCACCGGGCACAGTCAATACAAAATTGCCATCTATATCTGTGATTGTACCTATTGAACTATTACCTTTTAAAGTTACTGAGGCTCCAATGATTGTCTCACCATTACTGTCAAGAACCGTTCCCCTCACCGTTATCCCTTTCTGTGCTGATGCTGTTACAAAACTAAACAACATAAGGAGAAACAGGTAAGGAATTTTTTGAATTTTCTTCGTTACATTTTTCATTACCATTAGTTTAAGATGTTAATTAACTACATTGTTTTCTAATCATCATTCTTTTTTAATTGCATTAGCTATCATTATAAATATCACCCATAGTTGCTAGTATTAGATTTATATAAAAAAAATAATTATTTGCAAGTAGCGTATAATCCAATTGTAGTACCGGTAAATCCACCAGCCGTTGTAGTAGAGAGATAACTGGAATCTACATCTTTACAAAGCAGTTTCCAGCTTTTTTCACCATCAATAGAATAATAGAAGTCGTAACCAATTCCTTGAGATACTAATTTCAAATATACCTCATTTGTATCTGCGTCTATTTCATCTGAAGCCAATGTCTGTTCCTTTTCACCGATTTGTTTCAGAGAAATATTTTTATTCTCACCCACTTTATTCAAGCAGAAGAAATATTGATGCGCCTCATCTTTAAACAATAACATTCCGGCTGTTTCCTTATCGTTAGAAGGATTGAACAACATACGGGTAGCACATTCAAATTTATGATGTTGTAACCGACGGCAGACAAATGCCGGAGTTTTCTTTTCCGTAGCGCTAATATCTGCACACTTCAAGGTCAGGTATCCGGGTGTTTCCGTCAATGAATATAAATCGGAAGCAGAAGCTCTCAAAGTCATCCAAGTCATATCAAGTACAGGAGAATCAAAGTTCTCTATTAACTCGAAATTACCATAAGTAACTGTCGTATCGCGTTTCGCACCTTCACGTTTTACAATCATAGGTACTAAATCATCTCCTTGTGTCATGTACGGGAATCCATCTTCACTCCATTTCACCGGCATCATAAATGTTTCACGTCCCAAATTCTCAAACTGATTATTAATAGGGCGACAAGCCAGAAAAACAGCCCACCAATCTCCCTCTTTTGTTTGAATCAAGTCTGCATGACCAGCACAGGTTACCGAATTAGGACGGTCAGAATTCAAATGTCTTTGCGTCAGAATCGGATTGTTTTTCCATGGAAGAAATTTACCCATCGGAGAATCACCACGGAAAATCACTTCCGAATGCCAGTTACCCGTTCCACCTTCGGCGGACATCAAGAAATACTTTCCATTTATTTTATATAAATGAGGACCTTCTATCCAAATTGGTTTGTCTGCCGGTTGAGCTCCTTTGTTTACAAGAATCTTACGAGGACCGATCGTCTTATCTGTTTTCACATCAAACTCTTGTATGCGTATAGTACGGTGTCCGCTATATTCAGGTTTATTATCCGGAGCCTCATCATTATTAACAATATATGCCTTACCATCTTCATCAAAAAAGAAAGAAGGATCAATACCTCCGACCTCCGGCAACATGACGGGTTCCGACCATTCACCAAACGGGTCTTGCGTCTTAACAAAGAAATTTCCGGCTCCGACATTGGTTGTTACCATATAATATGTCTTGTTATACGGATTATAAGAAATAGCCGGAGCAAAAATACCGCCACTCACTTTCTGTCCTTCCATATTCACTAATTGCGAAGCACGGTTCAACACATGCCCTATCTGTTTCCAATTCACCAAGTCTTTGCTGTGAAAAATAGGAACACCGGGGAAATAAGTGAATGTAGATGTTACTAGGAAATAATCACCTTCTCCATTTGTACAAACACTAGGATCAGAATACCATCCCGGCAAAATAGGATTATAGAAATAGTCTTCACCTGACAGAGGATTGGAAATATAAAAATCATCATTTCCTTTATAAGAAAAATAATCAAAGAGAGCCACAGATTTTCCAATAGCCGGTAATTGTTGTTCTTTCTTTGAGTTACATGACATCATTGTTATCCCCAACATAAATATGGAGAGCCGGACGATTGACATTAATTGTATTACCTGTGTATTCTTCATAATACCTCTTATTTTCTTTATAATCAAATATGAATTACTGATCTTTTTCTGCAAAGATATGCCAGCTTATAAAACTACAAACATAATTATGTTACGGGCTTCTTTTCCTAAATAACATCTTCATTTTCAATGTTACATCTATCTTTCCCCTTGTAGCATACCCAAATAATTACACTGATTATAAGCACATTACAATCTCATTTTTTTGAATAAAAGCTATTCAAATTCCCAATAATCCAGATTGAAAAGTTTGTTTCCTTTCTCTCCTTTAAAGCAGAAATAAAGATCATGTACACCCTTTGCATTCTTTATCCGGCATGACATCTGTTTATATATATCCAGTCCTCCTGTTGGTGATATACTGACACAGCCTATTACCGGACCTTCCGTGCTGTCCAGACGAATTTCTATCATTCCGCCTTTTTCAACACAAGCTGCGCTTACACTGAATTTCTTTGCTCCCTTCTTGCCAAAGTCGACACCACGCACACACAGATATTCATTATCATCAATATCGGTTATATACAAACCACCATTCTTATGATTTTCAGCTTTCAGACCATATCCCCAAGCCATCGTTTCGGCTTCCACTCTACGGTAAGGATTAAAGTTTTCAATCTGTTCCAGTTTCGTCTCCTGCCAATAAGGAACTTCCTTAATGGTTCCATCCGGATTATAATGCATTTTTGCAACAGATACCGAACGACGTTCTTTATGGTCGAAAGTCTCCAGATGAAGCAAATCATAATTTAGGCCGAACACATAAGAACTGCCTTTATAATCAATAATTCCGGGATGATTTCCTCTGGTTCTTTCCGTTGGACGCATAATATATCCTTTTGTACTCCATGGTCCGGTAGCTTTGTCGCTCATAGCATAGCCAATCCCTTCCGGACAACAAGTAGAAGCAAAAGCCATATAATAATGACCGTTACGTTTATATACCCACGGACCTTCCTGATAATGTTCCGGTTTATCAGCCAATTTGGCTATTTCCCCCGAATATGAAATCATATCTTCATTCAGTTTCACATAATAAACATTCGGATTGCCCCAATACATATACGCTTGTCCGTCATCATCAATAAATACGGTAGGGTCAATATCATCCCAATGCTCTTTTTGCCAAACTAATGGTTTATTCAAAGGGTCTTTAAAAGGACCGTAAGGAGAGTCGGATACCAATACGCCAATACCATTACCGTGAATCGGGCAATACATGTAAAACTTGCCATTACGTTCGATGACCTGTTCTGCCCAGGCACCATTATCACGTTTCACCCAATCAAAACTCTTCAGAGAAGCGACCGCTCCGTGATCGGTCCAATTCACCATATCAGTGGAGGTATAAAGCAACCAGTCCAACATTTTGAATCCTTCGGCATCATCCTCATCATGGGTTGTATAAAGGAAAACGGTATCGTTATATACCATCGGAGCCGGATCGGCAGTATATTTTGTTTGTATAATAGGATTTTGTGCAGTTCCTGAAGTAGCGGCAGTGATTGCCAACAAAAACGACACGCCTAAAAATTTAAAGTTTCTCATATTCTTTTATTTAAAATGGTTATTTGGTTATTAATACTCCACCATTGCAAGGAATAGCCAATTGTAATTCTTGTTTCTTCCCTATTTCTATTTGTTTCACACCACCCTGCAATGCCTTATCATCACTAAATAGTCTCACCTTTTCTCCATTGGAGAACATCGGCAAATTAACTTTAAGTTTCAGTGTTTCCTTCTGCGCATTTACTCCGGCAATATACCATTTGTCACCATGACGACGGGCAAGAATAACGTATTTACCAGGATAACCGTCAATGAAACGTACTTCGTCCCAAGTCGTTGGAACCTCTTTCATAAAATCAATTGCCCACGACGGAGCATCGGTCAGGTTATTCGGTGCCAAAGCGAAATGCTGTACCGGACTCTGAAATAGCACCGCCGTAGCCAGTGCGTAGACATCTGATGTCACCCGCCGGCTTCCCCGTGGGGCATTATCCGCATTATAATATTTGTTCAATGCACTACCTCCAAAATCCATGCTACCTACCGTGTTACGGATAAACGGATGTAAGGTAGCATTAAAGGCCTCATTATCACAGCTGCCTTGAGAGAAATGAAGATTTTCACTAGCCAATACAGCCTCACTCGATGCGAAGTTAGGATACATACGTTCCCAGCCACGAGGCAAAGTACATCCATGGAAAATAACTAAAAGACCGTACTCGTTTGCATCCGACAAGATATCCTCATACAACTGCATAGTCATTTGCTTGTCACCTCCGAAAAAGTCAACTTTTATTCCACGAATACCAATGCTTTGCATCCATTTCATCTCCTTACGTCTGGCTATCGCATTATCCATTATACCTCTCGGAGTTTGCGGAGCATCATTCCAATACCCATTCGAATTATACCACAAATAAAGAGCTACCCCTTTGTCCTTCCCATATTTAGCCAATTCTTCAATTTTTTCACGTCCTATTTGTTTATCCCACAAGGCATCCACCAACACGGACTGATACCCCATTGCTGCCGAAAAATCAATATACCGGAGTTGCTCTTTATAATTAGTACTTCCATCCATACCGATAATCCAGCTCCATGAACCCCGTCCATACGTATACTCTCCTTTTGCCGGATAAAGCGGTTTTACAACATCAAAAGGAACCGTTGTCTCCACTATTGGAGCCAAAGTCTTGCCCACAGTAATAGTACGCCAAGGCGTCTCGCCCGGTAATGCTATCCCCAGAGAAACCGTACCATTCCCATTTGCTTCACCTTCTTGCGGAAATCCGATTGTATACGTTCCTCCTTTGTGTCCCAACAGACGGCTCGCACAATATCCACCATTTACTCCCGTTTCGGAAACAAGCACCCAACCGTTATCTCCATTACGGAACAGACAGGGAAATGTATATCCTTCTCCCCAGCCATTTTTCCCTGCGACATCATCTGCTGTATAAGATGTCTCATAACTTGGAGAAGTACGGGCAAATCCTCCCATCGGTTTACTTTGCGGACAAAGGAAAGTGGTGGTTCCGTCAGGAAACGCAAATCCTGTGACTTCTTGCTTAACCACGCAACTTAGTGTCTCACCTTGCGGATATATCTTATATTTAAAAGCAACATCGTTATTACTTATGCGAAATATAACATCATAAATTGTTTTCCCTTGTTGTGTAAACGAAAATACAGCTTCATTGGCCACATAACGAACCTTGCTCTGCTTAATAGAAGCCAACTCGTATGTTTCATCTATTTTATTTGTTGAAACATTCTTCTCCAGCGACATCCCCGATGAGAAATCTCCTATATTTGCAATAATCCCCAATGGAGATGGCTTCAAAAAAAGAACATTGTCATAACTAACAGAATAAGAAGGTCTTCCATCCATATCTGCGACTGTTACTACCAACTTTCCATCAGGACTTGTTATCTGTTTATTTTCTGCACTTGCAACGCTACTACCCAATAGCATAGCCATTACTATAAAAAACTTCATCATATTTCTACTTTTTAGATTCTTTTCTACTGACATAATCACACATTCTATTACAATCAAAACTTTACAGAAATCGCTTTCCCATTATAATCGACGTTTTTTTGAGTCCCGTCCTGAAGAGTTACAGTAAACTTACGGTTCTTCAACATTCCCTCATACGCACCTTTTCTTGCCCCTATCGTCAATTTACGAGATGCATTATTCCAAGAGATTGGAATTTCCGTATAAGCTCCTTTTTCGTAATTGTAATTATCAAATTCATCTTCATATAAAATGAAGTTTCCATTCGCACCCGCATACACCTTCAATTCAAGATGATCCCACGGTTTTTCAGTTGCATACTGAACTTGTGGACCGACAGGAATAATACTACCCGCTTTTACATACAATGGAATAACATCCAGTGTAGTCTCTTTGGTAATTTCCTTTCCGCCTTCATGTTTCTCGTTTGTCCAGAAGTCATACCATAGCGTTCCTGCCGGTAAGTATATGTTAGTAGATTTCGTTTCCATGAAATCCACAGCAGCGTCAGTTTTTGTTTTTTTCGCTCCATCTCTGTTCCATCCTTCTTCTTCGGAGACTTTTATCACAGCTTCCGGTGTATATTGTGCATGAGCAATCGGAGCCACAAGGATCGATTTTCCAAACATATATTCGTCATTGATATCCCACACCTTTCTGTCATCTACAAAATCCATCATCAAAGCGCGCATAAAACTCGATTGACGATTGCTCACCTCCCAAGAAGTAGAATAAATATAAGGCAACAGAGAGTAACGTAAACCTATCATCTTCTCGATAGCATCATATACAGGCTCGCCCTTCTTTCCGAACTTATAGATTTCCCTATAAACATCCGTCCCGTGCGAACGCATCATCGGATTGAACGTTCCAAACTGCAACCAACGCACATAAAGCTCCTGATACAATGGATTTTTTGAAGCACTATCATCATTCCAGCTTTTATTATAATGTCCTGCAAAAAAGCCACCAATATCACTATTCCAGTGAGGCATACCACACAAAGAAAAGTTTAATCCGGCAGGAATCTGATTTCTAAAACTCTCCCATGTGGAAGCGACATCACCACTCCATACATTTGCACCATAACGTTGTTGCCCCAAGAATCCGGAACGGGTTAAAATAAACACGCGTTTGTCTGAAGTCACTGCACGCTGATGGTCGTAAACCCCTCCGACAGTCATCAACGGATAAGCATTGCGCACCTTACGGAACGAGCCCAGATAGGTTTTGGTATCCATATCCTCCGGCTTCCAATCCAGATGATCGGGTTCGGTAGAGTCCATCCACCAGGCATCCATTCCCAGCTTGAAAATTCCATCATTCAGATATTTCCAATAAATATCACGTGCTTCGGGATTGTAAGCATCATACACCCTTACACCGGAAGGATATTCCATGTTGGGGGGCCATGACTCCAATCCCGATTGCGGCCAGGTAGTGAAGTTAAACAACATACCTTTTTTGTCCAATTCTCTATAAGGTTTGGTCATCGGTCCGAATGACGACCAGATAGATATAGCCATGTGTGCGTTCATCGCATGGACATCCTCCATCATCTTTTGAGGATTATTGAAAGTCGGATTCTGAAAATCCATCGCATTCCACAAATAGTTATGCCCCCAATATTGCCAATCCTGAATAATACCATCCAAGGGAACACCCAATTCACGATATTTACGAACAACGTCTACCACTTCCTCCTGGCTCTTATATCTTTCTTTACTTTGCCAGTAACCATAAGTCCATAAAGGAAACATCGGTGCTTGCCCGGTCAAGCTGCGTACCTGTGCTATTACACCATCGGCATTCTTCCCATACATGAAATAATAGTCTACACAGTCACCTACTTCAGAACGGAAAGATGTTTCAACTTCGCTGTCCGTAAAAAGAGTCGGCGAATAGTTATCCCAAAACACACCATATCCTTTGGTGGACTGGAAGAAAGGTGACACATCTTCAACATTTCCCTGTATCAGATTTTTAGTCATGTTCCGCTGAATCATCTTTCCATTTTGCAATTGTCCCAAACCATAAATGGCTTCCTCCTTATCTAATATAAAAGGTTGATAAACCTGATAAGTTTTTGTCCCGGCATCATCGAAATCGATAAACTGCATACCGGATTTCTCTGCCAATAACGACTTGCCATCCTTTGAGAAATAAGAAACAATTCCCGTCCCAATGTCCACACTGACACTTAGTTCACTGGTGTTCAATACAATCTTATTATCTTGTATATCAGCTTTGAAACTCACCTTTTCAGGTTTGGCAATTACAGAAAGACTCTGTTTTTCATAGGCAACACCTTCCGGTGACTTTATTACTCTCGCCACAGCAGGCGCAAAGAATTGTACTTCTATATCCACTGCATTTACAGTGGTTTTGATACCGGACGATGTTTTCTGATAGTTCTGTGCGAATAAGATATTTGTGCTGAAGCATAAACATATACCCCAAAATAGATGATGTATTTTCATAATTATAGAATGATAAGGTTTCTAATTAATAATCAACAGATGTTGCATACAGTCCAATCATTGCTCCTGTAAAGCCACCAGCCTCATTAGTAGAAAGAATATCGCCGGAAACGGTTCCTCCTAAATTTAGGAAACTCTTGCCATCAATCGAATAATTAAAACGATAATCATCTCCATTGGCTGTTACTTGCAGTGTCACAGGTTTCTCTGTTTCTATCTTCACCTCACCCAGGACACTCGCTTGTCCTTTTTCGGTTCTTTGCAGCATCAGGTAATAGTCTTTCCCCTTTTTAGTGATACCGAAAACATAGTGATATCTTTCATTTTGATAACATGTTATACCGGCAAAATCTTTCTCATTTTTTGGTTTGTACTCCATGGTTGCTGCCGCGGTAAATTGATTATGCTGTTGACGGTAGAACAAAGTAGAAGTAGGTTTCACTTCATTGATATTTGAGGTAAAAGGGATGATCCGCAACCCTTTATCGGTCATCTCAACGAATTCTTCACGAGGACCTCTAAGACCAATCCATCTAAAATCTAATGTCTTATCGGAGAAATCATCCTTAAAGACAAAGTTGCCACTAGGCAAATAACCGTTTTTCCCTGTTTGGTTCTCTACTCCCGAAGGCATCTTCAATGTAGGTTTCATAGGGATAAGCCCATTCTCGAAAACGGGAAATGTTCCGCTCCAGTCCACCGGAAGAATAAAAGTTTCGCGTCCGGTATTCACTCTGTTCTTCTCATTGGGGCGTATTCCTAAAAATACACCATAATATTTTCCGTCGGGTCCCTCCACTAAGTCTGCATGACCAGCCCAGTCTACTTTATCCACCCGGTTTGCAGGAAAATAACGTTGAGTCAAAATAGGATTATTATTTGCCGGAAGATAAGGTCCTTTCGGATGATCACTTACAAAAATGACTTCGCTATGCCAGCCTCCGGTTCCTCCTTCCGCACACATTAAGTAATAACGTCCATCTTTCTTATAGATATGAGGAGCTTCAATCCATATCGGCTTTTCTTCTATATTGACGCCACCATTTACGATGATCCGGTCCGTTCCCGGAACCACTTTATCATTCTCCACATCATAATCCCATATTTTTATGACACGGTGTCCCGAGTAACGCTCGTTTGCTTTAGCAGGAGCATCATTATGTACCACGTATGCCTTGCCATTATCATCAAAGAAAAGAGAAGGATCAATGCCTTCAAATTGAAGTTTGATCGGATCACTCCAGCCATTCTCCGGATTCTTTGTCTTTACCACCATATTTCCAAAGCCACCGGAAAATTGAGTGGTTATCATATAAAACGTATCATTATTGGGATTATATCTTATAGCAGGAGCATATACACCAGCACTAATACCACAATCTTCAACCTTTAATTGTGACGTTCTGTCCAGCACATGACCGATTTGTTTCCAGTTTACCAGATCATTAGAATGGAAAATAGGCACCCCGGGAAACATAGCAAAAGATGAGCACACCAAATAATAATCATTCCCTTTCCGCGTTATACTCGGATCGGGATAGCAACCCTGCAAAATAGGATTATAGAACTCACCCGGCTTTAAAGGATTGTTTTGATAAATAGCATCCTCCCCCTGATAAATAAATTGCGTAAAGACAGGAGCATTTTTCGTTATTTTACCCTTACCACTCACCTCCATATTAAAAAACAACATAATAAATACGACAAGCCCCACGGATTGCCAGCCCGACAAAATCAATTTTAATGTTCTCATATTATCACTTTTTATTTTCTATAATTTCCTGTTCCATAGTAGTGTTTGCAAATGTATCGATTCGGTTTTATCATATATGTACAATCATGATACAGGCATCTATATACAGGTTACATTTATCACAGACATGTAACATGATTCTTTTCTGATGTAACAAAAAGCCCCAAAACAGAAAAATGGTAAGATAAATGACTACATTACCTATTATTTCAACACTTTTATCCCCCATCATTCAAAAGACTGAATATCAAGGATTAACAAATATTCATTTTCCTTTAAAAGAAAGCCCCCGTTGGTTTAAAAGAAACGGAGGCTTGGTTTAAAAGAAACGACCCGTTCCTTTTAAAGGAACAAGGTCGTTCTTTCTTTATTCATTCAATAAATAAATCCGGATTGTCTATCTGTAAAAATAAACAAAATTCCAAAGCGGTATTACTGTACGTTCATTACAATCGTTTTCAACTTATTTCTATCAGAAGTTCCTCCATACAGTAATTCATAAGTACCTTCCAACGGACGCATCGTATTCGACTCTACATCAAACCATTCAAAGTTCTCACCGGTAAGAGGAATAGCTACTGATTCAGTTTTCCCTGCCGGAATATGAACGCGTTTGAAAGCACGCAAGGTATAACGGGGACCTTCCTTATCACCCGGACGTCTCAAATAAACCTGAACCACCTCTTCTCCATCACGTTGTCCGACATTACTTACCGGAATAGTCAATACTACATTTTCACCTTTGGCGATTGTATTCTTGCTCAATTTGGCTTCTCCATAAGTAAAGTCAGTATAACTCAACCCGTGACCGAATGGGAAAAGTGGTTGCTGTTGCATATATCGATAGGTACGCCCTTTCATGGAATAGTCTTCAAAGTCCGGCAATTGATTCACATCCTTATAGAAAGTGACCGGCAGGCGTCCACCGGGATTATACTCTCCCCAAAGAGCATCAACGATAGCTGTACCACCCGCCTGTCCCGGATACCATGCCTGCAGAATCGCTTCACAAGTAGTCGTTTCGGGCACTAGTCCGATAGCTGAACCGGAATAATTGATAAAGACAACCTTTTTACCAGCCTTCTTCAAAGCTTTCAACAAATCACGTTGAACGTCCGGAAGTTCAATATCCGTACGGTCACCACCCTTAAATCCGGGAACTTCTACCGGCATTTCCTCACCTTCCAGACTTGGAGAAATTCCACCTGCAAAAAGAATCACATCAGCATCCATTACTTTCTTCACTGCGAGGTTCAAGTCAATCCCTACCTCTTTGCCCAAATCAAAATCAAGTGTAGCCCTTTCATTCCGTTGTTTGAATAAAATCTCGATATGATACTCTTTTCCAGCTTTCGCCTGTAACGTATAGAGGTTCGTCGGATTCTTAACATATATTTTCCGAGCCACTTGCTCACTATCTATAATAAGAGTCACTTCACCATCCAGTTGGAAACGGAAAGCAACATCACCCGACTGCGAAGGACGAAAGACAGATTCATAACGAGCCGAGAAATCTGTTATCTCCACCCCAGGAGCAAAGGTAGTAGCCCCTGTCGTTGCAAAATGGAACGGAGTGGAAATCTGATCGGTAGCAACCACTTCCCCTTCACGATCACGATTATTCCAATATTCTGCCAAGAAACCGGGTTTACCATTTATGCTACATTCATCAAACAGGCTTTGGAGTGTCTTTCCGTCCACACGGTCACAACCCGGTTCGTATATGATTTGTCCTTCCGGTAGTTTGGCACGGACAGCTTCCAATAAGGTAACCGTATGTGCCGGAATACCGTTATAATTTCCCCACTGCATCACGGAGTCATTGGCATTAGGTCCCATAACAGCTACTTTCAGATGGGTATTCAGAGGCAAGATGTTGTTTTTATTCTGCAAGAGCACCAATGATTCACGGGCCATACGCAAAGCCAATGCCTGATGTTCCTTACTATTCAAGACAGAGGTTGGAATTTCCGACCAAGCCGATTGTTCGTCCATTTCTCCCAGTTCAAAACGTGCCGTCAACAAACGTTTCAATGAAATATCTATTTCTTTTTCGTCAATCAAACCGGCTTTTACAGCATCCGCCAGTGAAGCATATTCACTTCCACATTCAAGGTCTGTACCTGTCCGCACAGCACCAGCCGAAGCGTGTTCCTTGTCCGGGTGGGGCTCATGCGTTCCCGGTCTATAGAAATCGGAAATCGCTCCACAGTCAGAGACTACAATGCCTTTGTATCCCCATTCATCCCGCAATATTTGCATCAACAGGCGATTACTGCCACAACAAGGCTCTCCCTCAAAACGATTGTAGGCACACATCACTTCCTTTACATGCGCTTTCTGTACCAAATCTTTAAAAGCAGGCAGATAGGTTTCCCATAAATCCCGGGGATCTATATTCTCCGCATCAAAACTATGCCGGTTCCACTCCGGTCCTGAATGAACAGCAAAGTGCTTGGCACATGCGTGCAGCTTATCATATCCGGCATCTTCCGGTCCTTGCAAACCACGGACTACAGCCATTCCCATTTGTCCTGTCAGATAAGGGTCTTCACCGTATGTTTCCTGACCGCGTCCCCAACGAGGGTCACGGAATATATTGACATTCGGTGTCCAGAATGTTAATCCCTGATAGCGTTTCAGCACGCCGCTTTCACCGAAAATACGCGATTTTACGCGAGCCTCATCGGAAGTGGCATTGAACACTTCATATAATAATGAATCATTAAAAGAAGCTCCCATACCGATAGACTGGGGAAAAACAGTAGCCAATCCGGCACGTCCCACACCGTGCAACGCCTCATTCCACCACTCATATTCTTTAATTCCCAGTCGAGGGATAGCAGGTGACGCATTTTGCATTAATGATACTTTTTCTTCCAAAGTCAACCGGGGCAACAAATCCTCCGCCCGTTGTTCCGCCGTTAAAGAAGTGTCCTGGTAAGGCAGCAATTGCTTACATGCCGAAAACGATAACACCAAACAAACACCCATAATCGGTATCCAACCTCTTTTCATAATATTATACTTATTAGTTATGATTAATTTGGAAACAAAAATAGCCTATTTTCCAATAAAACAATGTTTCATTGGTTACAAATACATATTTGTGTGTTACATTGACGCATCACAGAACGAATAATCAAAAGAGTCCACATCCACATAACCGCCCACGGAACGTGTAGCATAATTAAATATGGCAAACTTACTGCCCATAAACATACGGGTGTAGTCAAATTTCATCTTGACAGGCAGACCAACAGGTATCCATGCTTTTCCATCAAGACTATAAGAAAAACGAGCCTCATCCCGTCCATTGGTAAAGTCACCTTCCACACGCAAGTAGACAAGCTCTTTGTTAAGAGGTATACGGGCTTGTTCGGTCATATCCACACGGCTAATGGCACGCTTCGTTTTCTCAAATACACTTTTCTGTTCACTCATCACAAGAGACAGTTTATTTCCGTTCTTTTCAATCGTAAGCACACCGCTGTCACCATTAAAAGCCGATAATCCTGCACGGTCACCATCTTTCATCCCCCCCAGAGAGAGACTGACAGTGCCCATACATTTCGGTCCTACCATACGTTGAGTCAACGTATTGGGAGCAACAAACAGGTTATCTACCACACGAGAGGTTTTCAAACGCAGAAATCCGGGACGGTCGGTAAGACTCCATGCCTGATCAACGGGGTTATGATTCCACTGCCAATAGAGGGAAAGCTCGGAAGCGGAAAAATCATCCGAACCGCAGATACCCTCCATTGACATATACGATAAAGTAGTATCATTCGGGATGCGCCCATCCTTGTCCCCCAGCATAGGCCAACCATCTTCCGACCATGTACAAGGCATAAGACACGGCACACGCCCTACGCCACCACGATCCTGAAAAATCAGTCCGTACCATTCACCGTTTTTCCCGTCTACGATGCATCCCTGACCAACACCGCCATGCCCGTCAAACTCCGTTTCAAGAATGACACGTTTTTCGTAAGGTCCGGTAATCTTATCGGCACGATAGCATACTTCACGACGCAGACGGCCGGGAATACTCCAATCCATAGAAATCATCAGCAAGTAATATTTCCCATTATGCTTGATGACGGAACTACCTTCCAACAGCCCTTGTTCGTCAGCATCCCGTTCAAATATTTGCTGATTGATGCCACCGGGAAGCACATCGGTCAAATCGGGTTTCAGCTCTGTAAGCTGTCCTGTACTGTGAAAGAGATACACCCGCCCGTCATCATCAAACAGAAGCGAACCGTCATGGAAATGCGGAGGACGCGAAAGAAGTTTCCAGGGACCGGCCGGATCTGTCGCAGTATAGACAAACCCACGTCCGGGCGCGCCATTGGCTGTAAACCAGACATAGAATTTACCGTCATGATAGCGGATAGATGATGCCCATTGTCCTTGCCCGTAAGCAGTGCCTTCGAGCAAATCATAACGAGGACCATCGTCAATGCGGGGAAATACGTAGCTGATAGTTTCCCAATGTTTCATGTCCGGCGAACGCATGATAGGCGCTCCCGGCATCAGGTGCATAGTAGTGGAAACCATGTAAAAGTAATCACCTGCGCGACACACCGACATATCGGGCACGTCAGCATAAAGAATAGGATTACGGTATTGTGCTCCGGCTGATAGCGGAAAGAACAATGTAAAAAGAGTACACAGTAAAATTGTGTTGATTTTTGTTTTCAGCATAATCATCGTTTTTTTATTAACTGGCTACATTATCTATTATTTGAAAGCTAATTATTTAAAATGTTCCTTGTTATCTTCCACATCACAAAAATAGAAAATGCAAACAGATATATTGCCCAAAGTATGCTACATGATTTCTTTGTGATGCTACATATCAAATGAAGAATGTTACATCTATATTTACTCATGTTACATCACCCTATCTCCCAAAGAGAGGAGACTGTATTCAGCCTCCTCTCACTTATTACATACCCGAAACAACAGGTATCAACAACTATTCTTATTACAAGAACTTATCAGAACTCAACCAGTATACGGAACACCTTTCCCGGATTAGCCGTCCATTCCTGCATAGCTTCCAAAGCTCCTTCCGGTTTTGCTATCTTCGAAATCAGTTCTTCCACCGGACAATTCCCTTCTTTCATATAATTAATAACCGCACGGAAATCTGCCGGCAACGCATTTCTGGAACCACGAATATCCAGTTCTTTCTGAACGAAATATTTCGTTTGGAAAGCTACTTCGCTTTTGGCATAACCGATGCAAACCACACGCCCCGTAAATCCGACTTCATCCACCGCCATCACATAAGTGACCGGACTGCCGACAGCTTCAATCACCACATCGGCACCGAAGCCCTCCGTTATCTGTTGCATCCGTTCGTGTACATTTTCTGTCTTGGAGTTAATCACATGAGAAGCACCTACCCTTTTCGCCAGTTCCAGTTTCTCGTCATCCAAGTCGACAGCAATGACCGTTGCCCCTCTCAAAGTAGCACGTACAATGGCACCGATACCAATCATACCGCAGCCAATAACCATCACATATTCATTATCGATCACCTGCGCACGAGATACCGCATGGAATCCGACACTCATCGGCTCAATCAACGCACAATCGCGAGAAGAGATATTACCAGCCGGAATAATCTTCGTCCAAGGCAATACGGCATATTCGCACATCACTCCATTGCGTTGCACTCCTAACGTTTCATTATGTTCACAAGCATTGACACGACCATTACGACAAGAAGCACATTTACCACAATTGGTGTATGGATTCAATGTCACGTTCATCCCTTTTTCGAAGCCAGCCGGAACATTCGGACCAACCTCCTCAATCACCGCTCCTACCTCATGTCCCGGGATTACCGGTAACTTCACCATTGGATTACGTCCCAAAAAGGTATTCAGGTCAGAGCCACAGAAACCCACATACTTGATTCTTACTAATACTTCACCGGCACCAACGGTCGGTTTTTCCAGTTCAACCACCTTCATTTCGGAGGGATTGACAATTTGAACTGCTTTCATTGGATATGTTTGATAAATAAATTTATTAATCGATTACTTTATAACCTTTCCAACCATAATATGCACAGAAGACAAAGCAAATCATCGGTACACAATAGGCCATATAATAGATATGCTCATTGGCATGCATGAAATAAGCCGTCAACTGTGGCAGGCAGGCATTGCCGACAATAGCCATTACCAAAAATGCCGAACCGCTCTTTGTCTGACTCCCCAGTCCTTTTAGCGCCAATGAGAACTGCGTGGGGTACATTATAGACATAAAGAAAGAGATAGCCAACATTGCGTATAGCCCGATCATACCTCCCCATATCATCACTACCCCGCACAAAAGAATATTCATCAAGGCGTAAACCAGTAGCATATCCTGTGGACGGAATTTCACCATCAATCCGGTACCGATCCAACGCCCCAAAAGAAATGCGAGCATATACAATCCGAAGAAGGTAGTCGCTGTATCTTCCGGCAATCCGGCATAAGTGCAACAGTAAACCAGGAACAGACTGTTTATCGCCGTCTGTCCGCCGTTATAGAAGAATTGCGCAATCACTCTCCCCACCGCAAGTGTGAGTGCTTCAATACACCGAAGTCTATCAGTTTTTCTTTCTGGCTACCCTCTTTCGTTTTACTCGAAGAAGTCGTTTTATCGGAAGAAGCCGTTCCTCCTTCGTCCCCAATCTTCGGCAATTTTGAAAAGATGAAGACAACAGCTATGGCAATCAACAGTATAGCCAATATCAGATAAGGGAGTTTCATGGCATCCGTTTCCAATTGGATATAGGCCTGCCAGCCTCCCGGATAATCAACAGGTAGGGTATCGCGTGTGTAATGAGTTCCGCTAAGGATGAGCTTACTCAAAAACATGGCAGCGATAAAAGCTCCGAGTCCATTGAAAGACTGCGCCAGATTCAATCGGCGGGGAGCTGTTTTGGGGGCTCC
>OGWY01001466.1_pt1 | contig 18337 bp, 13 predicted proteins | sample 1576121 | NCBI WGS metagenome assembly OGWY01 (sample SAMEA3541543, study PRJEB24748) | human gut metagenome | biome: human gut; feature: human-associated habitat; material: faeces | place: China | collected 2012 | reverse complement strand
GGATCTATTTCATACATCGGCGAACCGCTTTGCAGCAACGACCGCTTAGATCTCAGCACTGGACGACCCAATAATTAAATATATGGCAACCATAAAAGTAAAACTGAGATGCTCCTCCTCGCAGAGTAAAACCGGAACGATCGTTTATCAGATTACACACCAGCGTAAAACACGTCAGCTCACGACCCCTGTTCGGATACCGTCGGAAGAGTGGGATGCGCTCCGAGAACATCCGATCGTCACGCCGACCGGCTCAAAAGAGAACCGGTTGCTGCAACAACTTATAAATAGCGATCGGGAGATGCTGCAACGCATTATCCATACATTAGATACGCAGGAAGCAGATTATACTGCGAAGGATGTCATCGCTCGATTCCGCCTGTCGAAACAGCAGGTAACGGTGATGACCGTTATGCAACAGGAAATTCGGGATTTGATTCGGCAAAATCGTCCCATTATTTAGCCAAAGAGACACAACTCCTATCTCTGGTATATTTTCTTCTCTGACAATATGTCCCCCCGACGGTAATTGGCATAATTCATCCGGTACAGAAAAATATTTATTATACCGTTTCGAAGATTGTTTTCTGGCTTCTTTTATAATTGACATCAAAGTCGCATCTCCATTCACTTCCTTATTAGCTTTTTCATTTGCTCGCAATAGATAATGCATCTTTTGGGGTGAATATACTTTTGCCAAATTCCTAACCAAAGCAACAGAGTCTAGTTCTGGAAAATATCGTTGAACTAATCGATACTCTTCTTGTAATGAGGTAAATCTGTTTCCTACATAAAAATCGGCATAAATATCGTTCATTAATTCAACGGAAGCAGGATTTTGCTGATTTTGAAGTTTATTCTCCAAGTTATTATAAATAACCTTTTTGGCACGTTCTATTTCTGTCTCAGTAAACCCATAACGAAAGATTTGCTGTTGCTGTGCAATAAACTCCGAAATACCTTTTTCCATTTTCCCAGGTAGTAGTTCTACCGAACATAGCAATACTCCAGTTGCATTCAGAAAACTTGAGTACTGAATACTGGCTTTCCTATAAGAAGGATTTTCAAAAGCCCAAGCATTCATTCGCATCTTAAAAAGGCGATTCAATAATGTTCGGGTCAAATAAGCCTTATAATCCTTTGCTGTCTGAACCGGTTTTGAAAGTGGCAGCAACTGAATCATATCCAATTCTATTGTTTTCAGCGATTCATTGGTAAGTATCTTTACCGCTTCCTTTTTATAAACAGGAATGTGGCATTGCTTCCAAATAGGAGAGGCAAGAGACGATAGTTTCCCGAATTTCTCCTTTATAAGCGTCTCAACCTGTTCAGGATTTATATCACCTACAACGGCCACAGCCATTAGTGAAGGATGATACCATGTTTGATAATAATCCAGAATATCCTCTCGTTTACAGTTTCTAATGACAGCCGTATCACCAATAGTCATTCGTTCGGAATAGTGCGAACTATTCAGAAGCTCCAATAGAAAAGCTGTATCACTATCGCGTTTGGCATCTCTCTTCGACAACCATTCCGAAAGTATAACTCCACGTTCTTTTTCTACCTGCATTGAATCGATAGAAAGCCCGCCTGCCCAATCAGCTAAGATAGTTAATGTTGAATCTACCATTTGAGGATTGGATGAAGGCAACTGCAATTTATACACAGTCTCATTAAACGAGGTGTGCGCGTTTAAATCTTTCCCGAATTTGGCTCCTTTCGACTCTAAGAAACGAACCATACCATCAGAGGGGAAATGATAACTACCATTAAATGCCATGTGTTCTAGGAAATGAGCCAATCCTCGTTGATTCTCCTTCTCCATGACGGAACCAGCCTTCACAAACAAACGATAAACGGCTTCCCCTTTGGGATTCGTATTCGGGTAAATATAATAGGTTAATCCATTATCCAGTTTTCTTACAATCAGATTCTTATCATACTGTAAGAACTCCGATGATTGCCCGTATACAACAGGGCTTAGCAATAAGCCTATAAAAATCAGCCATAAAAACTTTTTCATTCTACTCCTTCATTAATTCTGTTTCTCTATCACCAGTTCGCGCTGTAAACCGTCGGGACCTGGAAGCCCCATAGTCAGTCCTTGATTATTGCCAGTCAAACGAATGGTTATTGTATTGTCTTTGTTCTCATCTAAATGATTTGGCATCCATCGGATGCGTATGGGCATATCATAAATACCCGGTAGAAAAGTTAATGTACTACCCTTTGTTACCAGTTCAAAATCAACACCGGATTTCAGACCATCTCCTACTATGACTTGATAGTTCACTTCCAGATTCTCAGTCAGAGGTTTCGAACTCAGATACACACTATAAGTATTAATGTTATTCACATCCGACTTGACAATAACTTTAGATACACCTTTATCTGTCATAATATGAATAAAAGGCGTATCATAAGGCTCTTTCTCATCAGTAGTACATGCCCAAAGGCAGCTTATTAGTAATATAAAGTATAGTGATCTCATAAATGATTTATTTTTAATTGTTTACTGTCGGATTGGGTTGCATATTTGTATTCGCATTCAATTCTACTTGCGGAATAGGCAATACAAAATAATCACTAGGATAAACGATCTTTTCCACTGAAGAATTCGTATTTTCCTCACGTTTAAGATCCTGCTTCCAGCGTATAATGTCAAAGAAGTTATGTCCCTCAAAACAGAGTTCCTTTACACGTTCCTTCTCTATCAGTTGTATCAGTTTTGCGTCTGAATATTGACTAAGTGTATTGACTGCATAGTCTGTATCTACAGCACGCTCCAAAATAGATTTAAGATATCCGGAAGCAGCTGTATAATCTTTCAGATGCCAAGCTGCTTCAGCAGCATTCATATACATTTCGGAAAGACGGAAAACAAATGGATCATCCCTATTCACTTGATTATCTGGCTGTTTTAGAGAATAATATTTGGAACAATAAGCTATTCCATCTTTATTTCTAAGTAAGCCAAGACGGATATCCCCTTCATCGAACAACGTAAATAATGTATCTGCAGGAACACAGGAAGCATCATAAAAAGCCTTTAATTTTCCTGATTGATCTATTCCATTCAATCGAAAGATAGCTTCTCCCGTAGTAGAAAGATCCTGGTACATATTTAAATAGGTATCTCCTTGAGACAGTTTCCCTGTCCCAATTGCCAGTTTTGCATACTTCAGGGCGTTATTCCAATCTTCCATATACAAATAGACTCTCGAATATAATGCGTTGACCGCTTGTAAAGAAGCATAATATATTCCACTTGATTCAATGCCCCTGAAACAATCGGCAGCTCGTTCCAAATCTGCTAAAATTTGTAAATATACTTTCTTAACACTCTCCCTGGAAACATTATCATCGGGACCTGGAGTTTTTAATAGAATAGGAACTCCTAAATGTGAAGCATCTGACGTGTAATTATAAGGTTGTGCATATACCCTACATAAATCGAAATGGCACAATGCCCTCAAGAATAAAGCTTCTCCGAGAATACGTTGACACATATCCTTTGCATTCGGATAAGCTGAAATCACCTGAGGCTGATATTGAATTACATTATTCACATTTGCCAAGGCTTCATATATTTTACGCCAAATATACCCTACAGCTCCTGTCTCTTGTAAAGCATCAGAAGTAAAATTATACTGATCAAGCATATCTGCTCCTGCAGAGACATACTTCATTGACAACATATTTCCGGCAACATCCGGATATTTTGTAAACTCATTGTCATAATAAGCATACATCTTATTATATGCGCCAACCAGCCCTGCATTAAGTCCGTCAGGATCTGAAAGGAATGAAGGGATTGTTGTTTTTCCTTTTTCTTCAACTTCTAAAAAATTGGTACAACTGCTAACCAATTGCATAATGATGCATAAAGCACCGACTAGTAGATATATTCTTTTTTTCATGTTATCTTAAACCTATTTAATTATAATCCTACATTTAGTGCTATCGAGAAATATCTTTCCATCGGATAACCACTCATACATGTTTTATAAGAATTATGATCCTTTCCCGAATAAGGGGTCCAGACCCATAAATTATCTCCAATTAAAGAAATAGAACAATCTTTTAAGCCAGTCGAATGTAGAATTGTCCGGGGAATTCGATAGGAAAATACTAGATTCTGCAAACGAACCTGAGTTTTGTTATACAAATAACGGGTAGAGTTCATCACCGACTGAGTAGAGACACCCCATATTGGTTTAGGGTTCAGCACTAAATCGCCGGATTTTTGCCAACGATTCAACTGGTCAATAGACTGATTTTCCGTCATTATATTCAACCCATCCGAATTACTTGCCCTACCGAAAGATGTAAATCCGTAGCCTCCTATTGAATAATTGAACATAAAGCGCAAACTAAAATCTTTGTACGTTAAAGTATTTGTCAAGCCACCAGCTAGGACAGGAGTTGAACTCTTATACGGGACACGGTTATCCGTACTGTAAATCCGTGTTATATTCCCTTTTGCATCATACCACAAAGGTGCTCCGTCACGAGGATCAACTCCAGCCCAGCGCACTAAGTTATATGTATGTATGTCATATCCTTCCCTCCAAACCATCTCACCCATATTTTTCTGAATGCCATTATATAGCTCTAAGAGTTTATTACTATTATGTGCTAGATTCAGATCAGTTAACCAACTGAAATCACCATCTTTCTTCGGCCGGAAATTGTGACTAGTTATAGTCACTTCAATCCCTTTATTTAATATTGTTCCTACATTTCTATACACACGAGTATCACCTGTCGTTCGAGAAACATCTAAATTACTCAACAAATTAGTTGTCTTATTATGATACCCTTCAACTTCTATATCCAAACGATCGAACAAGCGTACACGAACACCTATATTTGTCATATAAGTAGTTTCCCAACTCAAACGGCTGTTTGGACACCCCGACATAACACCACCTATTTCTCCTGCATAAGAATAACTTTCCCCATAAGAATATAAGCCAAGAGCTTCCTGAGAACCTAAGCGGGAATTTCCATTTGCCCCATAACTAGCTTTTATTTTCAAAATATTCATCCATGGAATATTGTAAAAACTCTCATTCTGAACATTCCAAGAAACTCCTATAGAACCAAAATTAGCCCAGCGTACATCTGACCCAAATTGTGAATTTCCGTCTCTACGTCCATTTAATGTCACATAATATCGATGATCGTAAGAATAACTAAGCTGCCCTAACATAGAAGCTTTGCGTTTCGTCTTACTAGTATTAGTCCCTTTACGCTCTTTTGCATAAGACACATCTTGAATATGATCATTAATGAAGCCTGACCCTGTAACTCCAAGTGTCACATAGTCCTGTGAACCAGCCTCAATCCCCAATAATCCACTTATATCATGTTTATCAAAAGACTGCTTATAATTAATGCGATGTACAGTAGTCCAGTTCATCATATTTAATGAGTTTCTAGTGGAATAACCTATCGGACCATCAGCGCTCGTCATTCCGGACCAATTAGTACGAGCATAATAAATTTCTTCCTTACCTGACTGATAATCAACACCAAATTGTCCTGTGTAAGATAACCCTGAAAGAATATCATATCTCAACATTAAATTGGCATTCGTATATAAAGTCTTTTGATTATAAATATTCTCTTCCCTTTCCGCTACACTGTTCAAGAAACGGTTCTCCGACCATTTAGGACTTCCATCCGTTTCTTTTCCGGATATAACCTTATTGTAAAGACGAAAAGTTCCATCTTCATTATATGGTTCGAATATCGGTAAGTACTCATAATAATCCCTTCCTGGATTAAACAAATCATTCACATTATAAGAAGTAGCAAGATCAACCGAGACCTTAAACTTTCGAAGAAAAGTAAAATCCAAATTAGAACGAATAGAAAAACGCTGTTGTTTATTCCCTTTCACCGTTGCTGTATTCTCTAAATAAGAAGCTGATAAATAATACGCTGTATTCCGAGCCCCTCCCATTAAAGATAAATTTGTTTGAAAAGTATTAGCGGTATCATAAAACACATCTGTCCAATCTGTATTTGTAAGGCTGTATTTGTTCATTTCATTATCAGTATAGGGAAAGTATTTTAAATCGTTCCCTGCATTTTGATAAGCTTCCTTAGCTAACATTAGATATTGATTGGCATTCAGAACTTTCGGACTAGTACTCTTATCAATCTTTGCAACTCCATATTGAGCCGTTAAATGAATACGCAAGTCACCTTCTTTTCCTTTTTTAGTTGTTATCAATATGACTCCGTTTGCACCATTCGCTCCGTAAATGGAAGTTGCCGTAGCATCCTTCAATACTGTTATTGACTCAATATCATCAGGATTGATAAAAGATAACGGACTGATAGTCGTACTCATTCCAGGAATCAAATTAGTATGTTCACCTGTATAAATAGGAGTCCCATCCACAACCCACAATGGCTCGTTCGAAGCAGATAGAGAAGCATCTCCACGAACCCTTACATTGTAACGTGCACGTGTATTATCCGGTGAATCTGTATTCGGATCAATTTTCACTCCCGGAATCAAGCCATCCAACATTTTATCCACTCGTAAAGCTGGTAATGCTTTTAACTGGTCAGCATTCACTTGAAAAGCACTACCGACTTGGTCTAGCCTCTTTTGTGCTGTACCATACGCTCCTACAACCACGACATCATCAATAGAAATCGCATCCTGAACAAGTTTTACATTAAGTACTCTTCCCTTAACGGGTACTGTTTTCGTTTTCATCCCCACAAATGAAAAAGTTAAAAAAGCCTCTGCCTTACTAGACACTTGAATTGAATAGCGTCCATCCATATCCGTTATCGTAATATTACGAGTATCCTTTTGTTGTATAGTTACACCGACTAATGGTTCACCGGTATCATCCTTTACTTCTCCTGTTACTAAGAATTTATCATCCTGCTGTAGTTCTTCTTTTTTATTAACAGTGATAATATTGCCAGACTTTTTAAAAATAAAACCTGTTCCATTAAACAAACGATTCAAAACATCAAAAACTGATTCCTTTTCTGCCGTAACGGAAATCGGTGTTATAGTCTCCAATAATTCTGTATTATAAACAAAATCCAGTTTGGTCTGTTTTTGGATCTCATTAAACAATGTACTAACAGAAACACCACTCAAATGTAACGTTACCTTATAATTCTCTTGCATATAATCTTCACCAACGAACAAGAACGATTCCTCACTATAATTTTCATGAGAAATGGCATACAGGTAATTAGGGACTAATGTTGTACATAGCAACATTATAATAATTAGAATTCTCATAATCACTTATATATTATTATTTATTCTTCCGATCAATTTTAATACGAAGTCCGGAAATCTTAAAGTCAACATTTACTGTCTCTTCGATAGCATTCAAAATGACAGCTATATCGTCATATCGATATAAACTGCCTGTGAAATGAAGTTCTTTCAATGATTTATCTAAGAAATCAACATCTACATTATACCACAATGCAAGTTCTTCCATCAGACTTCCCAGACTCTCATCATAAAAAATAAAACGATTAGAATGCCAAGCGGTATTTAATAACAAATCTTTATTTTCAACTGATAAAAGATCCGTAGAAGCATCCCATATGGCTAGCTGTCCTGGTGATAGTTTATGCAACTTTTGAGATTGAGTATAAATTCCAATGCTACCCTGCACTAAAGCAACTTCAACTTTTCCTTTCACACGAGACTTCACATTAAACGCCGTCCCAAACTGCTGTATCAAAATTCCTTGAGTTTCTACTTTAAATGGATGTAATGAATCTTTCGCTATTTCAAAAAAGGCCTCCCCTTTCAATTCTACAGTTCGTTCATTCATACCTTTAAAACTAACCGGATATTTCAACTCTGATAAAGAATTCAAATGTACCCTTGTTCCATCTGATAAAGTTAATCGAAATTCTCCTCCACGAGGAACAGACAAAGTATTCTGTTGACTTATTTCCACTTTTGATGTTTCTGGGATATGATAAACAATCATCCCATCATACTCTCTTGCAATAGGTGTATCACCTATATAAATCCAATGTTCTTGCCCTGATTTTTTCAATTGTTTAGCACTACCATCTTCTAAAGTCAATATTGCTTTTGACTCTCCAGGAGTTATTCGTGATGCCTCATAGTAAAAATAGAGTCCTCCCCCTACAGAAAATAGCAATATCAGTAGAGCACAAGCAATCTTCAACCAACGACGAGAAAAAAAGCCTATTTTTCTTTGCGTTGATATCCTTCTAGTTCCCTTATGTAAAGAGGTCCATACTTTACGGAAAGCCTCATCCGATTTAGCATCAAAACGATGATATTGACGATAATCCTCAACAGCAGTCTTATCCAAGCTGATTTTCTGAAAAAAACGCAGATGAGATTCATCCTCTTGCAACCATTTTTTTAGAATTTGGTCTTCTTCTTTAGATAAACACCCGACCAAGTATTTAACAATTAGTTTTTCAATCTCCATACTATCTAATTATCATTTGTATTACACAAACGATTATAGATATAAATCGAGGTACAAGAAAAGAATAAAAAATGAGGTATCTGGATATTTTTTTTGCAATTTCTCTTTCAGATTGTTCCGAAGAGTTTTCATTGCACGTTTCTTTTGAGTTTTAACAGTTTCTATTGACAACGATAATTTTTTAGCAATAGCATCATTATCATAACCTTCCAGATGTAACAAGAATATTTCCCGACAACGTTCCGGAAGTAAATCAATCTGTTTAAATAGTAAGCGAAAAACTTCTTCTTTCTGAAAAGAATCATCCGACAAGAAACGATTTGCAGTCAAAGCTTCTTCAATATAACGACTTTCTACATTTTGATGTCGCAAATAATCAAAAGCCGCATTTCTTATCGAAATATAAAGAAATGAACGAAAATTCGCTTGCGAAGGAAATATACGATTTTCTTCCCACAAAGATGCAAATACATCTTGTACGATATCTTCAGCTATATCTTCACGTTTCGTATATTTTTGAGCATAACATACTAATATCCCGTAATAATCACTGAACAATCTTTCAAATATATCTTTCCGATTAATAGAAAAACCAGGCTCACGTATCATTTAGCAAGTTTTAGACAGCAAATATAGAAATAAACGATAGAAAAAAACAATAAATAAACATTAAATCATATTTCAGAATTAAGAATATTCGAACACTCTACACCGTTTACCTCTTTCAGGATTTTCTGAATTTCTTGAAGAATGCTCTCAACCTTTTCATTTATTTCCGTAGAAAAGTCCTCCCCACGCCTTGCCTCCAACCAACTCAGTAGAATTACAGCATTCCCAGCTCCAATCAATGTAAAAAGAGGAAGAAGTTTGTGAGCTATTGCAGCTATTTCATCCACCTCCTTAGCATTTAATGCCTGCACCATCCGGTCAGCACTCTTTTGTGTTTCCTCTATAAATGTTTGGATAATGGAATGTGTAGCTTCAGGATCATCCTCCGAAAAAGAAGTGAGGGCATTTACATTTAGTTGCATATCTTCTGTTATATGCGCTTCATCGGCCGAAAGTTGACCTTCATTTACTGTTAGCAACAATTCCTTTACTGTAAACGGTTTATGCAAACAACCGGCAAAACCATGTTCATGTAAAGCGGCTTTATCCATTTCACTACGGGCAGTCACAGCAATAACAGGGATTGTTTTTGCTTGTGGTATATTAGAAGCCCGTAATAGTTTTACCAGATCAAACCCGTTAATGGCAGGCATTTGTATATCTGTCAGCAATACATCGAAGACGGAAGAGCGAAGTTGTTCAATCAGCTGTTCCAGCTGTTCACAGCACACTGCATCAATACCATGCTGTTTCAACATGGCGGCAGTCAGATTCAGCTGAATCTTATCGTCATCAATCAAAAGCACACGAATGACTTTCATGGGAGGAATGGCAGCCGACTGTTTGAGAGCGTATGGACTTTCATTCTCCGAAGATTCACTTTCCGGAGATTCGCTCTCTGCAAGGAATTTACCTACCGGATAAAGAGGTAAAGTTACAGTAAAACAGCTCCCTTTTCCTAATGTGCTTTGCACGTCAATGGTTCCTTCAAGCAAAGTTACCAATTTCTTCACAATAGAGAGTCCGAGTCCGAAACCTTCTTCCCCCTGCGCACCGGAAAGACGTGTAAATTCTTGGAAGATACGTTCACGATCTTCTGATGCCATTCCTTTTCCTGTATCGGCAATGGCGATGGTTAACTTAGAAGAATCATAACTGGCTGTCAGGCTAATTTCTCCTTTTTGAGTAAACTTTACGGCATTGGACAAAAGGTTGTTCACAATTTGCCGGAGTCGCAAAGGATCACTGATATATCTTCCATTCAGTTCCGGGACGACGTGACATTGCAAGGCTAAACCTTTGGCAGCGGTCAAAGGTTCGAAACTGACATAAATTTCGTCGAATAGCTGGGAAGGGTTAAAGGTTACGCGATTCACTTCCGCTTTATTGAGATCAAGCCGGTGGAAATCAAGCAAGTCACTGACTAACTTCAATAAATGTTCTGAAGAACTTTTCATATTGTCGAGGTAGAATCGTTGCCGTTCATCTTCTGTCAATCGGGACAGGAGTTCGGTATATCCCATAATTGAGCCTAACGGAGCTTTAAAATCATGGGTAATGGCAAGCATTAATTTTTCACGGGCGATCAGCAAATCTTCCGCCCGTTTATTCGCCACCTCCAATTGCTGGCGGTAACGGTTGCTACGGGAAATATCCCGCATAATCAATATCAGGAAAAAAGCCGATAATAGTACGGCACCAACCGCGATACCGCCGATGATACGTGCCGACCGCATCCTCACTTCCTGCTGAAGTTCGGCATCCTGACGGGCACGCAAGGTCATTTCTTCCTCATACTGTTTAATCAAGCTATCCATCCGTGCCGTCAACTGCGTATTCATCCGCTGGTACTTTGTACTGGTACGCCGGATTGTTTTCCTCCGTTGCAACCGTTTTTCTTCGGTAGCCATGCGGATTTTCTGCTGAAGAGAATCTTTAGAAGTGGTCGGTTGGAGAATGGTATCAGTGGCTACTTCCAACGATGTATTTACTAATACGGCACTGTCTTGTTTAGAAGGGGAAAACACTTCGGCGAGTCGTTTGAAGAATCCCTTCTTTTTAGGAGTAGTGATTAACGAGTCACGTTTGGTGATGACCCGATGTTGTACCCGTTGCTGGGTAATCACAGAATCCTGTTCGGATATGATTTCTTCGATTTCCGAAGCAGAGAGAAGGCTGTCGTTTGCCTCACTTAGCACCCGCAACATCTGAATCGTGTTTTGATCTTTCTCATGGAGAAGGGTCAATAAACTGTCTGTTCTTAAATTCTGTTGATCGTCGGCGGCCGACAATGCTTCCATCTCACGATGTACAAACACCAGCGAGAAAAGGAGGATCGCCAGCAACAAAGTGTAACCGGCGGTTATTTTCAACTTTGTAAAACGGAAGGAAGCCATTGGGGTTAAGTATTAAGTTTTAATTATCAAGTATTTAGCATCAGGTTTTGGGGTGAGGTTCGGGGAGTTTCGTCATGTGATGAAAACGCCACCAAAGCATCAATCCTGCGCTCGTCAAACCAAAAGGAAATGCCATCCAGACACCTACTACTCCCCATCCCATGACAAAGCCGCAGAAATAACCTACAGGAAGAGAAATAATGAAATAGGCGACAAAGGCGATAATCATCATTAGTTTTACATCTGAAATTCCACGCAAAGCATTGGCGAAAGTAATCTGCAGTCCGTCGCCAAACTGGTAAACGAGGAAAGGGAAGATTAGAGAGGTCACCATAGCAGCCACTTCCTGACTGTCGGTAAACCAGCCTCCCAAGTAATTCCGGCAAAGGAAGACAATCAAAGAAAGCACAACGCCCAATGTCATCATCAGATGAAAACCTGCATAGGCAGAACGACGTACATTAATGATATCATTCTGACCTTTGAAGTTACTGACACGAACAGCCACAGCAGCACCCATACCGTAATACATCATAAATGTAAACTGCGAAATAGCCAGCATAACCTGATGAGAAGCCAGAGCGATAGTACCCAGCCAACCGATCATGATCGCACTTAGACTAAAGGAGGCTGTCTCCATTCCCATTTGAAAAGCAACCGGCCATCCGAGACCATTCAAATGCCCAAATACAGCTCGTGACCATCCCAAACGGAAAAAGCCAATCTTATAGCGGACAAAACGCGGACTACGCATAAAGATGATGATAAATATAATCACCATCACGATACGCGAGAACAGCGTGCTGACACCTGCTCCCAACAGACCTAACTCGGGCAATCCGAGCTTTCCATAAATCAGGATATAGTTTCCTATGATATTCAAGACATTTCCACCAAGCAATATCCACATAGCGGTTTTTGTATCCGTAATTCCGTCTGTAAACTGCTTGAATCCATTGAAAAGCATGACAAACACTAGTGAAGCGAGCAAAACAAGGTAATACGGTTTAATCAGGGGAATCAATTCTTCCGGCTGTCCGAGACGTTCTATATTTAGATAAAGAACAGTCATACAGACAGTCAGCAGCAATGCAACCATCAGGTTTGCCAGCAAACTGTTGCGTAAAGCCTGTCCCGCAGGGGCATACTGGCGGGTTCCATACAAACCTCCCACAATGGGAGTCAGCCCATACGAAAAACCCGTACTGAAAATAATCGCCAGATTGAACACATTATTGACGAAGGAAGCTGCTCCCAGCTCAATCGTACTATGATGCCCGATCATTAACGTATCCGCAAATCCAAGAACGATTACTCCTATTTGACCGATCACAATCGGCAGTCCGAGAAAAATTAGTGCTTTATAATGCTCTTTATATGTACTATAAATATGTCTCATTTACTTTTCCGTTACCTAAACGTATCTCCATTTTCAGGCAAAGGGACTTTCCCCTTTCACTGATAGATTATAAAAAGGGAGAATTTAATTTTGTTGTTTCTTATAATATAGTATTACTCCGTTCTCCTTACGGAAAGCAGATTGAGCTACCGCCCGCAATTGTTCAGCCGTGACAGACCGATAACGATCGACCTCTTTTTCCATGTCCTCCGCCCGGCCAAGCAATTCGTACCAAGCCAGGTTGGTTGCCACATTCAAATAATTGATGTTGCCGAATATCTGGGTGGACTCAAATTTGTTCTTCACTTTTTCCAGTTCCTGTTCGTCAACCAATTCTTGCTGCAACAGTTCCAGTTCTTCCCGCACTGCCGCTTCCGCCTGTTCCAGGGTGACACCTGCCGAAGGTTTACCACTAATATGGAATAACCCCGCATCTACACTGCCGGAAATATAAGCATCTATACTCGAAAATAATTGTTTCTGTTGTACCAAACGCTGGTTCAACCGGCTGGAACGTCCGTTGCTCAACACATCCGACAAAATATCAAATGCATAATAATCCGGATGGCAATGGGCAGGCATGTGGTATGCCATAAATAAAGAATCGAGAGGAACATTTCTCTCTACCGTCAGCCGCCGTTCTTCCGTCTGTTCCTGTTCTTGTGGCAGGTTCCGTTGAGGAACTTCCCGACGAGGAATAGAGCCGAACCATTTTTCTGTCAAAGCAACCGCCTCTTCGAAAGAGATATTACCGGTCACAGCTAATATGGCATTATTAGGAGCATAAAAACGGAAAAAGAATGCCTTCACTTCTTCCAGCGTAGCATTGGCAATATGCGACAACTCTTTTCCGATAGTAGGCCATTGATAAGGATGCGTCTGATAAGCCAGAGGACGCAAAAGATGTCCGATATCCCCATAAGGCTGATTCAAACAACGCTGTTTGAATTCTTCTATTACTACTCCCCGCTGTACCTCCAGACTCCGTTCGCTAAAATCAAGACTCAACATCCGGTCGGATTCCAACCAAAAGCCGGTTTCTACATTCTGACGAGGTACAGTGAGGTAGTAATTGGTTATATCATTATTCGTCCAGGCATTATTCTCTCCACCCGCCAATTGAAGCGGCATATCATAATCGGGAATATTCACCGACCCTCCGAACATCAGGTGTTCGAACAAATGGGCAAAACCGGTATGTTCGGGATCTTCGTCGCGAGCTCCCACATTATATAATATATTAAGGGCAACCATCTGCGTACTTTCGTCCTGCGAATGTACCAGACGTAACCCATTATCAAGAATATGCCTGTTGATTTTCATATATTTCAGTCAAGTATTGTCACCTTTGTTATTTTTACATCTTCTTCGGGACGATCGCTACGGTCGGTTTTCACCTGCTGGATTTTATCCACAATATCCAGACCTTTCACTACTTCACCGAACACAGTATATTCGCCATCCAGATGCGGAGTTCCTCCCACCGTTGTATAGGCTTCAATCTGTTCCGGAGTGAAATGAAATTCCGGTTGTTTAGCTGCCATTTCCTGTGCCTCTGCAAACAACTTTTCCTGCAAATCATAAAGACCGTTTTCGTCATTTGCTTTTCGCATCTTATAAATTTCCTTCATGTGTTTCTGTGCCAGCGTATTGAAAATAACATTAATCTTATTCTCATTCATCTGGCTTTCCATACCCAGCAAGGTAGAGTCATTGAACACCTTACCTGTCACGATATAGAACTGACAACCGGAAGATTCTTTCTTCGGGTTCACATTATCTCCCTGACGGGCAGCGGACAAGGCACCTTTCTTATGGAAATATTTAGGATATACAAATTCAGCGGGAACAGTATAACCTACATCTCCCGTACCCAGCATTTTTCCTTTCGGTGCATTCTTTGAGTCCGGGTCACCAGCCTGAATCATAAAATCTTTGATAACACGATGAAACAGTGTGCCTTCATAAACACCGTCCTTCACCAGTTTGATAAAATTATCACGATGTTTCGGTGTCTCATTATATAGTTTCACCTCGATATCTCCTACAGTTGTCTCAATCTTTACCAACGTTTCTTTATCCATGTCTCCTCCTTTTTTTGTTCCGGTTTTGCAGGCAGTAAGTCCGCAAAACGATATGGTTAATATTATCAATAGAATCTTTTTCATAACACTTTTATTTAATTTAAGTTTGCAAATATACCACTTTCGCCTAAATCCTCTTACCTTTGTGACTTAAAAGAATCAAAACCTGACATGATGAGCTCCATATTGATCGTTGAAGATGATATCACTTTTGGAATGATGCTAAAAACCTGGCTAGGCAAAAAGGGCTTTGAAGTATCATCAGTGAGTAATATTGCCCGCGCCCGAAAACATATCGAAAGCCAAAACGTCGATCTGATTTTATCAGACCTGCGACTACCCGACCACGAAGGTATCGATCTGCTGAAATGGATGAATGAACAAGGCATGGACATTCCTTTAATCATCATGACTGGCTATGCGGATATACAATCCGCCGTACAGGCAATGAAACTGGGAGCACGTGATTATATAGCCAAACCGGTAAATCCGGAAGAATTACTGAAGAAAATTTCTGAATGTCTACAGTCTGAAAAGAGTCCTGCTACTCATAACGTTGCTAAATCTTCTTCTAAAAAAGGTGCTTCTACTTCATCTAAAGATTCAACAGAAAATCATCGTGCTTATCTGGAAGGAGAAAGTGATGCAGCCAAACAACTCTACAATTATGTAGGTCTGGTAGCTCCGACCAATATGTCCGTACTTATCAACGGTTCCAGCGGAACAGGAAAAGAGTATGTGGCGCACCGTATTCATCAACTTAGCAAACGAAACGATAAACCGTTTATTGCCGTAGATTGTGGTTCTATCCCCAAAGAACTGGCTGCTTCCGAATTTTTCGGTCATGTGAAAGGTTCGTTTACAGGTGCTCTGACAGATAAAACGGGTGCTTTCGTTGCAGCCAACGGTGGTACTATCTTTCTGGATGAGATCGGAAACCTTAGTTATGAAGTGCAGATACAACTGCTTCGTGCCTTGCAAGAGAGAAAAATACGTCCGGTAGGTTCTACACAGGAGATATCGGTAGATATTCGTCTGGTATCTGCCACCAATGAGAATCTGGAACAAGCCATTGAAAAAGGTACTTTCCGTGAAGACCTTTATCATCGTATCAATGAATTTACCCTCCGTATGCCCGATCTGAAAGAACGGAAAGAAGATATTCTGCTCTTTGCCAATTTCTTCCTCGATCAGGCAAACAAGGAACTGGATAAACACCTGATTGGTTTCGATGCAAAAGCATCGCAAGCTTTAATGAATTATCATTGGCCGGGAAATTTGCGCCAAATGAAGAACATCGTCAAAAGAGCAACTTTATTGGCACAAAGCAGTTTCATTACTTTATTGGAATTGGGGACCGAGCTTTTAGAAACTCCTGCATCCAGCAATACGAGCATTGCATTACGCAATGAAGAGACTGAAAAAGAGCATATTTTGGAGGCGCTACGCCAAACAGGAAACAATAAGAGTAAAGCAGCGCAATTACTGAATATTGATCGAAAGACTTTATATAATAAATTGAAATTATACAATATTGATTTGTAACAAGTTACATTCTTGCATTTTCTCAAGTGTTCTCATGCCTATGAGAAAATTTTCTCAATGCAATGAGAAAAAATTCTCACTATTATGAGTATTTATTCTCATCACGGTGAGAAATGATTCCTTTTTGTAGTGCTCGAACTTATCTTTAACCGAATCTATCGCATTACCAGATATTATTAATTTTAATGCATATTCCATAGAATAAAATGCCCCCCATGAATAAAAAAACATTATTACCCCTTGCATTTGTGCCACTCGCAGCAACCAATCTGCAAGCACAAAGCAATATGCAAATAGAACACGCGGACAAACGTCCGAATATCATTCTCTTTATGGTAGACGATATGGGATGGCAGGATACTTCACTCCCATTCTGGACACAGAAGACACACTATAACGAATTGTACGAGACTCCCAATATGGAGCGGTTAGCCAAACAGGGAATGATGTTTACTCAAGCGTATGCCAACAGTATCAGTTCTCCTACCCGGTGCAGCCTCATCACCGGAACCAACGCCGCACGTCACCGAGTAACTAACTGGACGCTGCAAAAGAATACAATGACAGACCGTAAAGATAGCATTCTGGCAGTCCCTGACTGGAATTACAATGGAGTAAGTCAAGTGTCCGGCACTAATCATACTTTCGTAGGAACCTCCTTCGTGCAACTGCTAAAGAACAGCGGTTATCATACTATACATTGTGGAAAAGCCCATTTCGGAGCGATAGATACTCCAGGGGAAGATCCGCATCATTGGGGATTCGAGGTAAATATTGCCGGACATGCGGCCGGTGGACTTGCCAGTTACCTGGGAGAAGAGAACTACGGACATACCAAAGATGGGAAAGCGGTATCACTGATGTCTGTTCCCGGATTAGAGAAATATTGGGGAACGGAAACCTTTGTAACTGAAGCATTGACGTTGGAAGCCATTAAAGCACTGGATAAAGCGAAAAAGTATAATCAGCCTTTCTATTTGTATATGTCGCAATATGCCATCCACATTCCTTTGAACAAAGATATGCGCTTTTATGAGAAGTACAAGAAAAAAGGAATGACAGACCATGAAGCTGCTTATGCCACACTGATTGAAGGAATGGATAAAAGTTTAGGTGATTTAATGAACTGGCTGGAAAAGAATGGAGAAGCCAACAACACTATTATCATTTTTATGAGTGATAACGGAGGACTTGCATCCGAATCCGGATGGCGTGACGGCAAGCTGCATACACAGAATTATCCATTGAACAGTGGTAAAGGTTCTACTTATGAAGGCGGTATCCGCGAACCGATGATTGTCAGTTGGCCGGGAGTAGTAGCTCCGGGAAGCAAATGCAACAACTACTTGTTGATAGAAGACTTCTACCCTACTATTCTTGAAATAGCAGGTGTCAAGAACTACCAGACAGTTCAACCGATAGACGGTATCAGTTTCATCCCTCTGCTGAAACAGACAGGCAACCCAGCTAAGGGTCGGAGTCTTTTCTGGAATATGCCTAACAACTGGGGAAATGACGGTCCCGGAATCAACTTTAATTGTGCCGTTCGAAACGGTGACTGGAAATTGATTTATTACTATGGAACAGGAAAGAAAGAGTTATTCAACATACCTGATGATATAGGAGAAAGCAACGACCTTAGTGCACAGCATCCGGACATCGTGAAGAAACTTTCTAAAGAGCTGGGCAACTTTCTAAGAAAAGTAGATGCACAACGACCGACTTTCAAAGCGACAGGTAAACCTTGTCCCTGGCCGGATGAAATTAAGTAAATAGATTACCTAAATAAAAGAACTGTGGCGGGGAGTGTGGAATAATTCCACACTC
>OGWY01001463.1_pt1 | contig 18363 bp, 10 predicted proteins | sample 1576121 | NCBI WGS metagenome assembly OGWY01 (sample SAMEA3541543, study PRJEB24748) | human gut metagenome | biome: human gut; feature: human-associated habitat; material: faeces | place: China | collected 2012 | reverse complement strand
GGTGCGTTGTCTCATAAATTGTACGCCCTTCTACTATCTCATTTGCCGTTCTGGCATGGTAAACCTCATCAAACATACTTTGGTATTCATAGGTTGTATCCGCCGGAAACAATTCCTGCTCATCAAATGCCTCTGGATAATCATCTGCATTGGATGGAAGGATCGGATTTCCATCCGGATCCAGAAGAACGATTTCCAGAACCTCTGCACTCTCATCCATCGACACGATCCCTAGTTCGTAAGTGCGGTAATGAATTTCCACTGGATTCCAGCAGTATACGGATAACAATTCTGTCTCTTCCCCGATGGCATCCCAGCCATCTCCCTCGGCATTCGGAACCGAGCATACAAAATGTCTCTTCTCCTTTCCACCCAGATAAACCTGCGCTTCTGAGATAGTCACACTTCCATCAAACCGAAGCACCATCTCATTTCCGTGGCTATCATTTTTTTCAAATTCATACGCAGTCTGCGGCGCCTTCATGCTTCCAAGATTCACAAATGCCATCACTACAAAAAGAACTGTCAATCCTGCTGCCATACACCAGTCACGGCCGGACCAGGGCGCGCCGGTCTTTTCCGACTCTGTGTTCTTTTCACAGGATTTTATTCCCAAGCTCTTCCCGGCATCTGTTTTTTCACTCCAGACCGGAAACTCCATGCACTCTGCGACATAAAAACTGATCGTGGCTTCTGGCTGTTCCTGCTCCGGCTGTTTATCAAAGATAGAAAGTTGCTCTGTATCTTCCAGACGGAAAAGTAAAGAACGGGCAGTTATAACATCGCTGTCTATATCGGATTCCTCGGATACCTCAATCAGCCAGTCCTTGATAGCTTCTGTTTTCTTATTCAAAATATCCTCCGTGAGCTTTTCCACCTGTTCTTCTCTATTTTCAACCGTATCGTTATACTCATAGGTATCAATGTCATAACTAAAATTATCCAGGTCCACAGCAAGTTTTTTAATCTCCTGCTGGTCAAGATATTTTTCAGATTCTTTTATATACTCTGCCAGAGTGATTCGCTCCTCTGCAATCGGGTTAATATCCACCTTAATTCCTGCCATTGCTATACCGGATTCATTTAAGGCATTGAAAAAGCTATCTTCTCGAATATCACCTTTATAGGAAAGAACCACATCAAGGTCAGAATCTTCCCGGTAAAGGTCTTGTCTGCTTCTGGAACCATACACTCTTGCAGCAAGCAGCTCTACCTCCTGTTCCATTCCCATATCTTCTAATACTGCCTGTGCGTGATACAGAACCCCTCTTTCTACTTCTGCCCTGCTCAGACTATTTAATGCCAGTTCATTTCTTCCAATCTCAGAAGTCGCACGAAGTTCCCCCTCCTGCAATAAATCCTTAGCGTGCTGGATCGTCATTTCTTCAAATTCTTTATAATCCACTTTGACACATTCCATGTCATCCATTCTCTCACTTTTAAGGATTTCATAAGCAGCTTCCTGGATGGATGCGTCTGGATTATCGTAATCACCACTCTGGATTTCATGCAGGTCAAAGTCATAAAAAATAAAAGAATATCCTTCTTCTGTTGCCTGTATGGTCAGATACCCTTTACTCCTGGTAAACTGCATTGCGATTCCCTCATAGGTTTGCAGTGCTTCTTCCCTGCGAAATCCTTCAAAAATACTTGCCGGGCAGTTCTTTTCTAATTGTATCCGCTGCATCTGTTCTTCCTGAACTTCTTCCACATCTGCCATCAGTTCTTCATAATCCACTACTTTTGCATCTTCCAGTGAGTACCCTTTATCTTCTAAAATATCACTGGCAGCTTCATCCACATAGATTGTCGGATTGTCATAGATTCCTCCATCATCCTCCTGATAATCTTCATTGTAAAATGTATAATCATAGCCATCTTCTGCAGTCTGGATTGTAAAGTATTGTTTTCCAATCTGATATGCAATCTGTACCTCATTCCAGTCCAGCATGTTTTCCATTTTATTTACCGCTTCATATATTTCTGGATTCAGCCACCCTCCGATCTGTTTATATGCATGGGTCAGCTGATCTATTCCGTTTTCACATCGGATAAAATCCATGCTTTCCTGCATTGTTTCCGTATTCTGGATACCAAGCACTTTTTCCTGATGATTTGGCAGGCGTAAATATTCCTGCATCGCTTCATCCAGTGATTCATACCGGTTTACTTTTACTACACCCTCTGCATTTACATCTTCCATCACATAAAAATTATCAACGTAATGAATCTCTGGCATTTTCAACTTTATGCCTTCTGGCAGCTGCACCTCACTGACTGCATGGAAATTAAACCGGACATCCGTTCCAGATTCATTTTTTCCTGCCATCGTTTCTTCCCAGGTATCTTTCTGTACTGCCTGTATTTCTTCGATTGTAAGTGTCTGTCCACTCCGCAGGGTTACAACAGAATCTTTCGGGAATTCCGTCAAGTCATAAAGTGTTGTTCCATTTTCCTGCAAATATTCTGATACAGCTTCTAACGCTCCTTCATCAAATCCATTCCATAAGTCCTCCGCTACAAGCTGTCCATTTTCTGCTACGATAATGCCTGCCACATCGGAGCCAAATTCATCATGTTCCATTAAGAAAAACTTCTCCCCGGCATATTCCTTTTCATCAACCGTATGCCATGTCCCGTTATGTCCTTCTGCTTCATATCCTCTTGTCTCTGCCGTGATCGTCACTTCGTTTTCTCCTATCGCCTGTTCTATCCTCTGCATCCGGATCTCAGCTCTTGCCATGTCGATAAACCCATCTAAAACTGCCGGGTGGCTTTCGATCACATAATCCAGGTTCAGATTTCTGCCCCGGCTGATATTTTCCGGGACTTCGATATGCTCCGCCCAGTCTTTGTTCTGTCTGGAAAATCTTCCATCATGGGAAAGTTCACGGATAGTATTTGCCATAACAAAATTCATACGTTCTTCCCCGAAGCGTTCCACGACTTCTTTTGCCGCATCCTGCTTTAAGTGCAGCCCGTCAAAATTCTCCCGGATGGCTTCTTCGATTGCTTTCTTACAGTCCAGGTTTAACTTTCTGGAATCCAGATAAGCATCCACATCCCGTTCTCCCATTGCCTGTTCCAATGTTCCTTTATAAACTGGCGGATATGCCCTGACGGAATTATGTTCCAGCATGTTCATTCTCTGCTGGACAAACTCCGGAAGTTCCTGAAATCCAAAAGAATCTACATAATAGGCTGTAATCTCTGCACCCCTGTTTATCACGATCACATCACTTACCGATAAGGAATGACCACGGAAATCTTCCGGTCGGTCAATGTTAAAGCGTTCAAATATATTGTCTAACGTGATCGTTGGCATCCACGGTGCTGCATAAACCATCCGGTAATCCTTTCCGTCAATGGTATAGCCCAGACTCTTTGCGGATTCTATTCCCATAAACTGATAAGTATGCTCATCTCCACTATCCATCTGATAAATGGCAAACCTTCTGCTTTCTCCATGCAGAAGAAGTGTCTCATCAATCTTTTCTGCACTCTGCTGTTCCAGTGCTTCCTGCTTTGTAGCAGAGGCTTCTCTTTCTTTCTGCACTTCCCATTCTGTTTCTGTGATTCCAAAGATACCGTCATATCCAAGAATTGCATCTTCTGTGTCTACAAGTGTTGATTCTGCCAGCTGTGGATTCTCTTGATTTCCATGTAACACATAAATTTCTGCCCCTCCACGGTACAATTCATATGCACGGTCTTTCGTAAGCGGAAGCATATGGTCTAACTGGATTCCTGCCTCGTGCATTTCTGTAAAACCGATCATGCCATCTGGGAAATTGTCAATCTGTGCCTGTGTTTCATTCATAAGGCTTCTCGTATATTCACTTCCCGGTCTGCGGATTGCAGTCATCATACGGTTCACCAGTCCAAGCACTTCGTCTTTGTCATCCATCTTATATGCAAAATTCACAATAAGATTTCTCTGGGAATCTGTGAAGTTTCCCGTATTGGCAGCTTCTGCCGTTTCAATCAGACGGTGGGCATACTGCATGGCTGTTTCTTCTGCAATTTCCGGCTCTTTCGCTTGGAAGTTCGCCCTTGCTGCCTGGATCACTTCATACACCAGCTTTGAACCGGCTTCATCGTAAGATTCCCTCATATCCCATACCAGGTCATTCAGTCTTTCCACCTGTCCAGGGAAGGTTTCTGCATATTCATTTACAAATGCCTTTTCATTTTCCGAAAAAATATTTCTTGGAAACTCTGCTTTTTGCACCAGCATCTCTGCCTGATCTTTCGGAGAAAGGTCAGAAAAATAAGTAACGCCTGTGTCAGCATCATATTCCACATCATAAAAATCAATCGGATAGTTCTCTCCGTGCCCACTGCTGTCATACAGTGGTGTGACGGTAGCACCTTTTTCTTCCAGAAAACTTTCCAGAGGTTTCTCATTCTCCTCTATCTCACCACTTTCCAGAAGGCTGACGTATTCTTCCACATTCTGTTCTAACTGTTCCCTGCTCATATTTTCGATCAGATTATAAGTAAACTCGGAACCCATGCTGCCCGAAAGATGCAGGATCAAATCTTCCTTATGGAAGGTATCCCGGATTGGTCTTTCCATTTCCAACTCGTACATCTGTGCCTCGATATTCTCAATGATCTCTGCCGATGTTTTTCGGATGGTATCCATAGATGCTTTCAACGCCTTCATATCCCTGCTCTCGCACCAGCTGGCGATATAGGTAAACGAATATTCTGAAGTATCCAGACCAAAATGGTTGCAGACAATATAAGCAATACTTTCTGCTTCCACTTCCTTTGTTGTCTGGTCTTTTAAGACTCCTTCCGCATCCATTACTTCCCGGTCATGCAGCAATGCGTGGCTCACTTCATGGACTCCGGTTTTCATCGTCTGGACATTACTCATATCTTCCTTTATCGCAATATATTTTTCTGTCTGGTGATAATAGCCTTTTGCTTCCCCTTCCACATTCATCATGCGGATCGGTACAGGAGAAATATTCTGCAATGCCTGCATGAACGTATCATAAAACTGTACACTTCCGGTAAGCTCCGGCACCTCCAGTTCTGCGATCGGTTCTCCCTCTGTCTGGCTGACATCAAATACTGTCGCTACCCGAAATCTTGGGATAATCATTTCCACAATCTCTGTTTCTGGTTGTCCATCTTCACCAATGATTGGTTCCTGTGTATCCGGGTCAATCTTTTCAATCTCCTGTTTTTCTCTTACTGGTGTCGGTGCAATAATCTGGATTCCTTTCTCTCCACGTTTTACATGACGGTTAAATTTCTTCTGCCATGCCTGATACCCTGCCACCAGTGTTGCTTCCGGTTTCTGCATGGTGATTAGCAGCGTATTATTAAAACTGTAATTGTGGAACTTGGACATGGTATTCAGATATTCGGTATATCTCTCCGAAGTAAAGATTTCTTTTACTCCCTGCTCCAGCCGTTCCGATATTTCTTTTAACTGTTTTTCTATATTATTTGCCATAAACAAACCCTCCATTTTATGTCCCCGCCAGAGAAAACTCTGACGGGAAATCTTTTATAACTCCTGTTCGTGTTTTTTCTTTGCAGTTTTCTGTACAGGTGGCTGTTCCGCTGTATTCTGCTGTGCCTTCTCCTGCTTTAAGCGTTCCAGAATAGATGGCTTATGGATTCTGTCTGCTGTTTCCGGAAGTTCTTTTTCTTCTACGGCATCCCTGCTGTCTGTGTTACTTCCTTCTCTGCCAATATCCTCATCTGCCATAATCGTCTCATTGCCCTTTTCATCCATGTTCAGCAACGCATTTAACTCGGATAACCGTTCCATCTTTTCATTCAGCTCTGCTTCTTTCGGGAATGGTTTCTTTACCTCTTCCTGTGCAGTAGCAAGCTGCTGTTGTACGGTTTCCAATTTCTGCTCACTTTCCGTCAGCTTCCTGTCGATAGAAGAAAGGGTGTTATGGATACGCTGCATATTTCCTACCGGGTCTTTTCCGATCTCCAGCTTATAAGAGCATTTTCCTTTGATCGTCAGTTCAAACGCATTGGAGAACATATTGTAGGAAGCAGATAACGTAAACCCATGATATTCCCCGACCTTTCCACCGGTGCTAACGGTTTTTAGTCCTGCACAGGCAGCGATCAATGCCTCGCCTGCTTCTTTCTTATCTTCATAAAGGACATTCCCTACTGTCATGGCAAACGTGTCATTATCCTGTAAATCCACGCTTTTTACTACCTGCGAATCCACCTGCATCCCGGCAATCCGCTCTTTCAATGCACTGATCTGTACCGGGAAATTCTTTGCAATATCGGATTCCAGACGGTAAATCTGACTGGTATGGTTTGCCTTTAGAAGTTTTAGCTTACTCACCTGCACATCCAGATCCATTTTTTCTTTAATGTACGGATTGCCTGTGGCAAGTGCCTTGATCTCTGCATAGGACAGTGCGGTATCATCCACATCTTCACATGCCCTGACTGGTGATTTACTGGTCATGATCTGACTGATGAACTTCTGCTTATTCTCCAAAATCTGCCACATATACGCATCAAAAGTGTTCTCCGTCACATACCGGAATATCTTTACTTTGTCATTCTGGTTTCCCTGTCTTAAAATACGTCCTTCCTGCTGTTCCAGATCAGACGGCTTCCAGGGACAATCCAGATGGTGCAGAGCAATGAGCCTGTCCTGTACATTGGTACCAGCACCAAGTTTCGGTGTAGAACCCATTAGGATTCTCACCTGGCCGGCCCGCACCTTTGCAAACAGTTCCGCTTTCTTTGCCTCCGTGTTGTATTCATGGATAAAAGCAATCTCTTCTTTCGGGATTCCTCTGGCAACCAGTTTGTTCCGGACATCATCATATACGTTGAAAGTCCCATCCCCTTTTGGAGTAGACAAGTCACAGAAGATCAGCTGTGTTGTCCGATCTGCTTTTCCCTCGTCCCATACCTGAAAAGCATTTTCCACACAGGTATTGACCTTGCTTTTTTCCGCATCCGGAAGGAGTTCATTCAGAAGCCTTTGGTCTAACGCACATTTTCTTCCGTCATTGGTGATCTTGAGCATATTATCTTCTGTCGGATTTACCATTCCTGTTCTTACTGATTCTGCACGTTCTGAAAATGCTGCTACCATATCCTGCTGTTCTTCACTTGGCTTCAAGACTTCATTGATAAACTCTGCTTCCGGCACGGGAAGATTCAGCATATCAGAAGTCTGAATATCCGCAGCTTCCTTAAAAATGGAGATCAGCTCCGGAAGATTAAAAAAACGGGCAAACCGTGTTTTTGCACGATAGCCCGTTCCTTCCGGTGATAATTCGATTGCGGTTACTGTCTCCCCGAACGTTGCCGCCCAGGAATCAAAGTGTCCCATACCCATACGCATAAGTGTGTCATACTGGAGATAACGCATGATAGTGTAAAGCTCCGTCATACTGTTCGATACGGGAGTACCTGTAGCAAAGGTGATCCCTCTGCCGCCGGTCAGTTCATCCATGTACCGGCATTTCATAAACATATCCGAACTTTTCTGTGCATCCGTCTGTGAGATACCCGCCACATTCCGCATTTTTGTATACAAAAAAAGGTTCTTAAAACTATGGCTCTCATCCACAAACAGCCGGTCTACGCCTAACTGCTCAAAAGTTACTACATCATCCTTTCTGGTCTGGTCATTGAGTTTTTTCATCCTCGCCTGCAGACTCTTCTTTGTTTTTTCCAACTGCTTGATGGTATAATTCTGCCCTGCCTGATGTGCCGCTTCCTCAATGGAAAACGTAATATCTGCAATCTGATCTTCCAGCATGGCAATCTGCCGTTCTTTTGAAAGAGGGATTTTCTCAAACTGCGTATGTCCAATGATCACGGCATCATAATCCCCTGTCGCAATACGGGAACAGAACCGTTTTCGGTTTGCCGGCTCAAAGTCCTTCTTCGTTGCCACCAGGATATTTGCTCCCGGATAGAGACGTAGGAAATCACTGCCCCACTGCTCGGTCAGATGGTTTGGCACAACATAAAGATTCTTTTGTGAGAGTCCCAGCCGTTTTGATTCCATACCGGCTGCGATCATCTGGAACGTCTTCCCTGCTCCTACGCAATGAGCCAGAAGGGTATTATTTCCATACAGCACATGAGCCACTGCGTTTTTCTGGTGCGGCATCAGGGTGATCTCCGGGTTCATGCCGACAAACTGAATATGGCTTCCATCATATTCCCGTGGACGGATGCTGTTAAATCGTTCATTATAGATCTTACAGAGATCTTCCCGTCGGTGCAGGTCTTTAAATATCCACTCCTTAAATTCCTCTTTGATCAGCTCCTGCTTCTGCTGTGCCAGCATCGTTTCCTTCCGATTTAATTCCCGGTGTTCCCCATCGGCATCCTGTACCGTGTCATAAATCTTGGTATCTCTAAGGTTTAAGGCATCTTCCAAAAGGCGGTAGGCATTGGCTCTCTGTGTTCCATAAGTGGAAGTGACAAGGGCATTTCCGTAGCTGTCCACATTTTTTCCCATAACATTCCATTGTCCGGTCACTTCGGCATACTGGACTTTGACCTTGCTCCCTACATAATATCTTGGTGTATGGAATGTCTCTGCCATAAACCGTGTAATGTAATCCTCGGAGATCCAGGTTGCCCCAAGTCTTGCCTCAATCTCTGACGCATCCAGATCTTTTGGCTGTACCTGCTCCAAATACTGTACGTTCACCTGATATTCCGGGTGATGTTCAGCAAACTGTTTTGCGATCTGCAGTTTCTCCCTTACATTTCCAGAAAGATATTCGTCCGATGGCTCCCATTTTTCACCGATCGGATTCTTAAAGATCACCCCTGCCAGTTCTTCGGTAAGCTCCTCTTCTGTTTTCCCAGAAAGCTGTGCCATATAAGAAAGGTCAACGCCTGCCCTCTCACCAATAGAAACCGCAAGTGCTTCACTGGCAGTATCCACGGAAGTTACCGTTTCTGCCCTGCGGATTGTCCTTTTGGTAAAAATATCCGCTTTCCGTTTCAGTTCTCCCTTATCATCCAGAAATTCCAGAGAAGTCAAAAGACAATAACTACTGTCCTGACTAAATGCCCTCTTATTGGCATTGCTGCTGATAAGACCATATTTTGCTGTAAAGGTATCGTATTCTTCATTGAGTTTTCCCTGCAGCTTTGTGATCTGTTCATCGCTTCCCTCTTCCATCTGGCACTGGATCAGTTCATTCGTAACATCACGGATCTTCACCATCCCTTTGACACGTTCCGCTGTCATTGCCGGAAGCTCCATGCGGTTCATCACAGAATTTTCCCGGTAATAGACTTCCTCATTCACTACGGTAAAACTGAAATTCTTTACATCCGGGTCTGCCGGGATAGAGACAACATCCTCCTCCAACTCTGTATCCGAAAGTTCCAGTTCCGTGATCGTACCATGGATATTCTGGACAGCTTCTTTTAATTGTTCTTCTAAGGTAATTCCTTCTTTTGGTTTTACGGTCACTTCCTGCTTTCCATACTGGGTACTTTCTGTAGTAAACTCACCAAGCACCATTTCCGGATGCTCTGCAAAATAAGCATTGACTGAATAGCCTTCCGGTGTTTCCTTTAAATTTAACCATTCCGGTTCCTCAATGGATGCCCTGTCCCTTTTCTGGAAAAACAGAATATCAGAAACAACGCTGGTATTGGCATTTCTCTGGAACGCATTATTCGGTAATCGGATGGCTCCAAGCAGTTCTGCCCGGTTTGCGATATACTGTCTCACTGCCGGATTCTGCTTATCCATCGTTCCACTGGAAGTTACCACTGCAACTACACCGCCCGGACGGACCAGATCAAGGGATTTTGCAATAAAATAATCATGGATCATAAAATGATGCCGGTCATATCTGCGGTCACTGACCTGATACGCCCCAAATGGAACATTGCCTATCACACAGTCGAAAAAGCTGTCCGGATAACTGGTTTCCTCAAATCCCTGCACGGCAATCTTATTTTTCTGGTAAAGCTGTTTTGCGATCCTGCCCGAAACCGGGTCGAGTTCCACACCGTACATATTGGTTTTGCCCATACTCTCCGGGATCAGTCCCATAAAGTTACCGACACCACAGGACGGTTCCAGAATATTTCCCTGTTTCAGTCCCATATTTTCCAGTGCTTCATACATACTTCGGATTACTATCGGGGACGTATAAAAAGCATTTAAGGTCGATGCCTTTGCTGCACTGTATTCTTCCGGTGATAAGGTATTCTTTAACTCCAGATACTCATTTGCCCAGCTGCTGTTATTCTCCTCAAATGCCTGTGGGATACCACCCCAGCCAACATAACGGGATAAGATTTCCTGTTCTTCGGGTGTTGCCAGACGTTCTTCTTTCTCCAACGTCTGTAACAAATGGATGGCTTCCATATTTGCCTTATACTTTGCCTTCGGACCGCCTGCCCCAAGGTCATTATCCTGAATACGGAAGTTGTGTGGTTCTATCACGGCTTTTTCCTGTTCTGGTTTCAAATATGGCTGGAATTCTCCCTCATATCCAAACAGTTCATTTTCTCCGGGAATATAATTGCGTCCGGTTTCCAGGCACCGGAACACATCGGCAGTTGGTGCATTGCTGACTGCATAAAAATCATCATACGAATATTTAGGGAAATCTTCTGTATGGTAGGTTGATAAATGCAGTTCTGTATTGGAACGGGTCTGTGCAACCAGATCTTTTCCTTCTATTCCTTCCGGCAATACCCCTACTGCTTCAAAATGATACCCCTGATACGCAAAAACACCTTCATCCCAGGACTCCGCCAACTCTTTTGCTGTTTTAGTTGTTACCTCTTCTTCTGGTTCTTTCTGTTCCTGTCCCTCAGAAGTTTCTATTATTTCCTGCTCCTGACTCTCTGAAATAGATTTTTCAGCAGTAACCTCTTCCTCTTCTATTTCCTCCACATCTGACATATCTACTACGGTCGGTTCTGTCACTGCCTTCGTATCCAAGAAATCAAACATGGTCATCTGGTGTCCGGATGGTTCCGCAAAAGACGGTTCTGCTTCCGGTGTCGGGAAAATCGTATAGGTTCCTTCTGCATACTGATGAAGTTCCGAAAGAAGTTCTGTTTTCTGCTGATAGTTTGTCCCATACGCTTCAAAATCCAATGGAAGAGCTGCCAATGCTGCATCCATCTTCTGTAACAGTTCCTCTGTCTGCTCTGGATTCTCTAATACTGCCTCCATTTCTTTTCCTGGTTTTTCCCAGAAGAAGTCCTCCGTAAATGGTCTGTCCATCTCTTCCGGAAGACGGTCATAAAAACGGAGTACCTTATTTGCCATCTGCTCCCGTTCATATTCCGGCATACGAGCATAATCTTCTGCCTGCAGGAACTGGTCATTCTTTATCAGATAAGCTACTCTGTTTGCAACTTTATTCCAGGATAATAAAATTGACGTATATGGATTCCCATAAGCACCTCTTGCAAGAAACAATCCTTTTCCATCATAGTTTGCGTGTGAATCATCGGCACCGGATAGTGCATGACTGCTTCCACCGATCCCATACTGTTCCTTGATAAAACCTGTCCTCGCTCTTTCATCCTCATGCAGCAGATAAAAGGAATACGTCCTAAGCCTGCCCTGTGAATACGCTCCACCTCCTGCAAGATAAGCATCAATCTCATCCTGTGTAATGAACATCGGATGTTCTTTCCAGGCAAAGCCGTCCCTAGCCTGATAAGGAATCACCTCATCCGCAAACTTCTGAAACTGCTTTGAGATATTTACAGGATTATAATGATGGAAACGCATAATGGAATGATTTTCCTCATAGGCTTCTGCCAGTGCATCCAGTCTTTCATTTAGTTCCGAAAGCCACTGGGGATCTTCCAATTTTTCTTCCAGATAATCCGTGATCTCCGGATAGATACTGCGAAGATGTGGTAAGTCCTCTTCGTCAAAAACAATCTCCGCTACTCCTTCTGCCATATCCCCTTTCATATAGGCAAGAGCCTGGGCGTGTTCTTTTACTGCATTACTTCTTGCCACATCCAATACAGACTGCGGTGCATATTCACCCTGGTCTAAAAGCTGATGGATACGTCCGCTGACATCTTCCCATGATAAAAATGCCTTATCTAAAATCTGGTCTGTGACCGTATGCCCTACTGCGATCTGCATCCCGGTTTCATCAAACCAGACTGAATATTCCTTTCCATCAATCTGAAAGCCTTTTCCACCTTTACGGTATTCACGCTTCACAAACTCCGTATATTCCTCCGGTGTCTGTTCACTCATGAAATTATAGATGATCCGGAGCTGACTGGCTTTCCGGTTTCCTCCTGTCCGTAAGATCTCATCGACAACTTCCTCTGGAATCGGGATTTCTCCGGCATAAAGGGCAGCTGCCCTTTCCTCAATCTGCCGTCTTTGTTCATCTGCAGTTGGATATTCGGGCAAAGATAAAGCAGAGGCGATCTCTTCCTCTGCTTTACTCAATCCATCTTCTCTTGTATGGTATTCTGTGTTACACCTATTGCCTCAGCAAGTTCAAGCTGAGACATCTTTTTCTTTTCTCTGTAATGTCTGATCTTCCTTCCGACTTCCTGTAAGTTTTCAGATTTTGAGACTTGTGGCAATACCATTCACCTCCTTTGTAAATAAAAAATAACCCCAAAGCAAATAATTAGATTTAATCTAAAAATGGGCAGACTTCTAGCGTAATATTACACTAATCATCCTTACAATCATATTTTTGGTACAGCACCTAATAAATTGTTGCCATCTTAGTGCAGCGATTTATTAGATGCTGTACCAATTTTTTAATCCATTTCTTTGACTAAATTTTTCTAATTATTTGCTTTAGGGTTATATCTATTACATATACGGAGTTTGATACCCCTCACAAATCTCAACTGAATAAAAATATTTCCAAAAATCTTAAAATACGTCCATAAAAATTAATCTAATCCTTAATTTCATTGTCGCATTGTTATATCCCTCCTGCTATAAAATTTTGGAATTAATAAGTCATTAACTACCGAAAAAAATAAAGTTATTTGAAGTTATGTGGTAGTTAGAAATAGATTAACATACTTGTTATTTTTTGTCTAGTGTTTAAATGATTTAATCACTACTTAAAAAAAGAAAACCCGACAAAACACTATGCTTAATCGCTATGTTGATAATATATAGGTATACTATCTCCATAAACTTCCTGCATATGTTTTGCCGGGTTCCTGATGTTTCTGTGCCATCTCCAACACGTTCAGCAAACTCTTGAATATCCATGCTGTATGTGAAGATTCCTGCCGTCTAATATTACAGATTCACGGATATTCTCATTCCTGCATATTAAATTGTATCACTATACTTTACTTCTTCTCATTCTTCCGTATCCCGGAGAACTCCTACCAGATGTGACATATACATCTCTAAGCGATCAACTTCTTCCTTCGACCGCTTCTTATTCATATCAATGCCAACAACTACACCCAAATCTGCAAATGCTGTCAGCTCTCTATGACATCTCTGGCAACGCACCTCTGAATAGGTAAAAAGGCTTTTCTGGTTCACTTTGCCGCATACCGGGCATGTAACAAATAATGGTTCTTTGCTCATCAATAATCCTCCAAGTAATATCTACACAAACTATCACTCAAACGGATAAGGGAAATGAAAACCGTTGATGAGTTAATAGCAGGCGATTCCGTAGCACCGAAGCCATGCCACCTGCTATATGATCTTCCCCTGGGATTGGCTCTGACAATCTCATCGCAACCTACACCTGCTACTGTTCATGTCATCTACTCCAATGACTTGATCACATGAACAGCAACACCCTGAACAGTACAATTTTGTGTATAAATATCCGGGTACTTCGGATTCTCCGGATGCAACCGTACACACCTTCTTTCTGTATCAAGGAAAAACCGCTTTAATGTGGATTCATTATCTACAAGTGCTACAACAATGTCTCCATCCGAAGCTGTATTCTGCTTCCGAATTACAATCATATCTCCACTGTTGATACCTGCTCCAATCATAGAATCTCCACTGGCCCGCAAGATAAAGAACTCACCCTCTCCAAATAATGAAACAGGAAGAGAAACATATTCCTCAATATACTCTTCCTCCAGCTGCGGCATACCACAGGATACTGACCCAAGTACTGCCGCCGGCTTCGTAAGTAGAGATATTTTATTCGTTCTCTCAGTAACAATCTCCCCATTGCGGTAGCTTAACATTCCTCTGTCATTCATAGCAACAAGGTACTTGTATACTGTACTCTTGACTATACCGAGCGCATCTGCGATTTCGCTGGTATAAGGTGAACGATGATTCAGCAACTGAAACTGTTCTGCATAATCCATAATCTGCTTCATCAATTCTTCGCTTTTATGCCGCATCTTTTCACCTTACCTTTCTATCGGAAACGTTGCGTTTCTGATAGAAATAATTATACCGAACAAATTTTCGTAAGTCAATATGTTTTTTCAATTTTCCGAACATATTTTCTTTCATTCATCCTCAAATTCCATTTCGTTCATTTCTGGAAAATCCAGTAACTCAGAAACAGTCATATTAAATCCCATAGCAATCTTACGCAAAGTCTTCAGCTTTGGATTCTTTGTTTCTCCTCTCATCATACTATTAAGCGTTGATTGCGTAATCCCTGACAATGTAGCAAGTTTATTTGTCGTTATCCCTCTCTCAACACACAGATCAGTTAATCTCTTTATTATGGCATCTGAATACGTCATGCAAATTCTCCTTAAATCACAATATATATTCAGTATAAAGGATTTCCCCTTCGTTTATTAACGGTATACCGTTGACATTTCCGCAAACTGATGATAAATTAACGTTATACCGTTATTTACTTGCACAACTAGGGAGGAATTTATCTAATGAGCAAAAAAGAACAGAAACTAAAAAAGAATCTTTATAAAGCACTCACAGAATATTTCATTCATAATCCTAAAAACAGTCTGACATCATCAGAAAGTATTCTGGATCAGCTTGCCTCTTTTCGCATGGAAACAGGATTACCTGCCGCACTCAGACAAGATAAAAAATATCAAAAAGCTCAGAAAAACTGTAATAAAGCAAATGAAAAAATGCAGGATTTAAATCTAACTCCCCAACAATGGGACACTATTGATGCCGCTATCACAGCAGAAAACAATGCATCTATAGAATATATCCGTATTGCCTATAAGCAAGGAATCATTGATGCATTTTCTATTTTACGAGAAACTCTTTAATATATTCATGTCAATCCAATCGCTTATGAGCAATAAAGCAGGGATTTATCTCTGCTTTCCCATTTTCTTCTCTATTGCTTCCGGAACTCTGATCAAGCCAAATCGCCATAATATCGGATAAATATATGAAACTCCTCTAATATCTCCAAGTGCCTTCGGTTTCTTTACTTCTTCTGAAATCCTCTTACTATTTTCAAATGCCAGCACCACACTACTCCAGGCAAGACTCTTACTTTTCTCTCTACGATCTATCAGCAACTCTCTGTTATACTCTCCGTTTTTACCAACCTTTAATTTATACCGGAATGGTAATCCTGTTGCCGTTTTAAATGGATAATCCTGAAATGCAATAACAGCCTGCCACAGATTTTCTTCTGATGGTATTTCCTTTAGAAGCCGAACCTGCTCTTGTCGAATCTTATATGTCCGGCATCGCTCCGCATTTAGACTTATCTCTGCTGCATTATAAATTCCCTTAGTGTAGGGCAAATAGGAATGAACCGATGCTCTGGAAAGACCTGTGAGTTTCATAATCTCCGGAATCTTTTTCCCTGACTGATGTAAATCATTGATTTCTGTACATATATCTGATGTGAATACAGCTGCAGTAATAAGTAGCTTGCGGAGTTTAAGCAGACTAATATTTAACTCATCTGCCAATGATCTTAATGAATCCGCTTCTTCATAGGCATCTCTTAACTCTTGAAGATAATCATTAAATTGAAGTTCTGGATTATATTCTGGTTTCTTTTTTGGTCTTCCTGCCATTTTCAACTCCTATTTCTATGTGAATCCAATCATCTTGTACCTAAAACAGAGGATTCCCTGCTATCCCTCTAATGCTCCGATAGCTATAGCTTTCCTCTGTTTTTTGTTTTATTTTTTCGCTTTCGACAATATCCCAAATAATAGATGACACCACCTACTGCACCACCCAGTGTATTATAGGTCAGATCTGATATTTGAAATGTTCCAAGACGGAATAATAGCTGAGTAAATTCTATCAGAAAAGAAAATACTGCTACAACTTTTGTGGCTTCCCAAACGGTTTTTCCAATTCTAATATTCTCAGATTCACCAAGTAATTCTTTATGAAATGCCCATAGAAACAAAATAGAAAATGGAACAAATAACATGAAATTCTCTATAGATTCTGTTGTAAACTGGCCATCTTCATATAGTCCCCATCCTCCAAAAAGCTTTCCAAGTGGATCAAACCATATCTCACGATTTAGAACTGTTCGAAGTAATATCATTGCTGTATAAAAAGCTAATAAGAATGTCCGGCGAAAATTTGAAGAACTTTTAAATGCTCTCCACCATGTTGCAAACATATTTCGGATAAAATTATTCTTTTTCCACCCATACTCCTCACCATATAAATATAAGAACATTGTTAAAAAGGCAAGGAGAACGGCGGCCCAGAAGGGCTGATAAAGTGCTGATAATACATTATATACTATTTTATTAAATATTTCGATTATCTTACTTCCCATCGTTCTCCTTTATTATTTATTTCAAATCTTCAAATAAATTCTTCTGATATACACCATCTTCTATCAATTTAGCAAATGATTTCACTACATAGTCTTTATCCTCTTTATAGGTTACTCCGAACCATTTATCATTCGTATCTAACACTTTTACGGAAATTCTGCCTGCCTGAAGAAGTTCGTCTATGGTAAATATATTGTTCCTTTATTCAACGAAACTATAAATTGGTAAATAATAAGAAACCATAAGATAATATTCGTCCCCCATATTTTTATTCTTCTAACATTTAATATTTCTTGTAATAGCAAACACATTATCGTAACTGCCTGTAATCCATATCCCAAAATTCTTATGCTACTATTTAGATTTATTTGATATAACATCTTACAAATAATGCTCAAAAACATACAATTATATGCTAACCACATTGAGATTTTATTTAGATTTATTTTTAGTTCCACAAATATTCCTCCTGAATAAATGACCATTTAATAATTGAAATTATAATTTTTGTTATATTTTTATGTATTACATTCGATTTTCTATCATTTATTATTCAGTGTCGAATATTTATGTCGTTACTCACATTTTCCTAAAAAAGCTCCAATCATCATAGCTATCGGTACCGCTACCGGATGCACGAAAGCAGATTCTGCCATTGATACAATTATCAAATAACATATTCCACTCATTGCTGCAGCATAATATGAATTTTCTACTTTTCTAATTCTCTGGATTGCTTTGAGTAACATCGTTACTGCAAAAACGTACGAAAGCAGTCCAAAATATCCTGATTGTCCTAATATCATTGGCCAAAATGAATCACTTATAAATTGTGATGCCCCAATGCGTAACCCATTAATATTAGATAATCCATATGCTGCATATACCGATGAATAGTATACTCCAGAATAATATGAACCGAATGTAGCAAATCCTGCACCTAATGGAAACATATCTCTTGCAATTTCAAACGCTTTTGTAAGTAATTGATGGAAAAGGGTATAACCTCATGTCCATTATCTTCAAGCATCTTTTTAATATTAAACATATATTTTTCAGGGCCACCTGAAATGAAATATCTATAATTTACAATAAGTATTCTCAATGTCTTCTCCTTTCACTTTCAAATTCATCAATCCCTTTGAAAAATATCTCTTGTATATACTTTGTCTTTAACATCATCCAAACAACTATCATAACGATTAGCAATAATTGCCTGACTCTGTTTCTTAAACTCATCTAAATTATTAACTACTCTACTTCCAAAGAAAGTTTCTCCATCTTTCAGTGTAGGCTCATAAATAATAACCGTAGAACCTTTTGCCTTAATTCTCTTCATAACTCCCTGGATAGAACTCTGACGGAAATTATCACTATTACTCTTCATCGTGAGACGATATACACCTACCACAACATCTTTTTCTTTGCTTTCATCCCAGTCATCATTCGCTTCATATGCTCCAGCAAGTTCCAATACTCGATCAGCAATAAAATCCTTTCTCGTTCTATTAGACTCAACAATTGCTTCAATAAGATTTTCAGGAACATCTGCGTAGTTAGCAAGCAACTGCTTTGTATCTTTTGGTAAACAGTATCCACCGCCCGATGTCAAGTCTTGGACAACTTTTTTCACAAATAAATTTGAAAAATCGC
>OGWY01001457.1_pt1 | contig 18429 bp, 27 predicted proteins | sample 1576121 | NCBI WGS metagenome assembly OGWY01 (sample SAMEA3541543, study PRJEB24748) | human gut metagenome | biome: human gut; feature: human-associated habitat; material: faeces | place: China | collected 2012 | reverse complement strand
GCGGACTGCGTTTCCATCCTTCCGTAAATCTTGGTATTATCAAATTCCTGGGCTTTGAACAGGTATTTAAAAATTCTCTGACAGGTCTTCCGATCGGCGGCGGTAAGGGCGGCAGCGATTTTGATCCGAAAGGCAAATCAGACCGTGAGATCATGGCGTTTTGTCAGAGCTTCATGACAGAGCTGTATCGTCATATCGGTGCAGATACAGACGTTCCTGCCGGTGATATCGGTGTGGGCGGTCGTGAGATCGGATATTTATATGGACAGTACAAGAGAATTCGTGGTGTATATGAAGGCGTGCTGACTGGTAAAGGCCTTACCTACGGCGGCTCTCTTGCAAGAAAAGAAGCAACAGGCTATGGTTTGCTGTACATGACCCGCGAAATGCTGAAGGAAAATGGCATTGAACTCGCAGGAAAGACTGCAATTGTTTCCGGTGCCGGAAACGTTGCGATCTATGCAATTGAAAAAGCATATCAGCTGGGTGCAAAGCCTGTTACTGCCACAGATTCCACCGGCTGGATCTATGATCCGGAAGGTGTTGATCTGGAAGCATTAAAAGAGATCAAGGAAGTGAAACGTGCAAGACTTTCTGAGTACACCAAGTATCGTCCGAACGCGGAATATCATGAGGGCAAGGGCGTATGGAGTGTGAAAGCTGATATCGCACTTCCCTGTGCGACTCAGAATGAGCTGCAGTTAGAGGATGCGAAGGCACTGGTTGCAAATGGTGTGATCGCTGTCTGCGAGGGTGCTAACATGCCTACCACTCTGGAAGCTACCCAGTATCTGCAGGAAAATGGCGTTTTATTCGTTCCCGGCAAGGCTGCAAACGCAGGCGGCGTAGCTACCAGTGCACTGGAGATGAGCCAGAACAGCGAACGTTTGAGCTGGACATTCGAGGAAGTAGATGCAAAGCTGCAGCAGATCATGATCAACATCTTCCACAACCTGGATGATGCAGCCAAGAAATATGGCAAAGCAGGAAATTATGTTGTAGGCGCAAACATTGCAGGCTTCGAGAAAGTCGTAGATGCTATGTTAGCACAGGGTGTGTGCTAATTGATAAAAACGAACCCCGGAAATACGATGTTTCCGGGGTTTTATTGTGCGTATTTTTACAGTAGGTGTTCGTAAGTTTGAGTAAAAATCTGATAGTAATATACTGGCAATATACTTATAATATACACACAAGATACAAACGATTTTGCATAATATACGCATAATATACTGGGTTTTTGGCACTGTTTTGGAATGTTTATACAGTAAAAGGGAGGCGTGACCTCCCTTAAATTTTGTTGACTTCATCAATAAGTTGCTGTGTGGTTTTATGTGTATACACTCCCTTTGTGACATTGTTTCTCATGCTGTGACCCATTATAAGTTTGATGCAAACATCATTCGCTCCGACATCATCCATGAGAGATGCGAACGTGTGCCGGCCATCATGCGGAAGATGTTTCATGTTGAGTTTATTCATAACCGTATTGAAATTCGCACTGACATAGGAACCGTATGTGTAGTGATTTCCGTATTTATTGTTTACCAGAAACCTACGGTTGGCATCGTACCGGTTCTTCACGAGAGGCAGGATTTTGTCTGCAATAGGAATAACTCTGTCTGTTCCGGCTTCTGTTTTCATTCCTCCGATCATATATTGTTCGTTCAGATGTACATTATCCGTGGTTATCTCTAACAGTTCGGTAGGACGCAGACCAGTATAGATTGTAATGAGGATGAGGTCAACATTGTTTACCACATACAGTTTGCTCCACAAGGTTGCAATTTCCTCATTCGTGTATCTGCTATGAATCTGTTCTTCTGGGTTTACCCATGAATAAACAAAAAACTGTGACAGATCTTTTTCTATATAGTTGTTCATCAGGGCATACTTGTACAGATTATTGAGAACGGTTCGGATATTAGAGACGGTGGAATTTGATTTACAGGTCCATTTGTTGATACATTCCTGGACTTCATCAGTCCGCAGAGCATTAAATTTCTTGTGGTGCAGATCGGACAGATGATTAAAGGCAATTTCGTAGTTTCTCCATGTGCTTGAAGATATTTTGTCCGGCAGAGCTTTCCTATAATTTTTCCACTTCCCGTACATCTCTGCAAATGTGGGAGTCTCGGCATATCTGATGTGCTCCGCAACGACATCCGCATTATTCAATTCAGATAAGTAAGAGTAGGCGTGCTCCTGCTTGGCAAAATATTCGAGGTATTTGAATGTCTGGCGGTAGGAGATGGAATACTCATATCCCTCTTCCTGCATAAGATCCTCAGCGAACGACAACACTGGTTCCGATGAGATGGCAGACCAAACCTGTTTTCTCCATTGCCATTTGAAATTGCATCGGACAAAATCTCTCAGAATGTTTGACGGCGGTTCTTTCGGAGCATCAATTTCTACAAATTCAGAAATTTCAGAAGTTCGGACAGCATAAGGCTTACGCCTCTTGCCTTTTAGCTTGATTACACTACCATAACCATTCGGCAGACGCATAATATCATCCTCCTTTTTCCTAAAAATGGGCGTAAAAATGCCCGGTATATTGTTTTTCTACCGGGAAGATGATATAATGCAAGGTGTTCAGACGAGCATACATCGGCTTTCCGGTGTGTGTTTATAGATACCGTCTCTGTTGGTAGCAGAGGCGGTTTTCTATTTTAGTATTTCTGTCGGTTTTCAACGACTCTTCCAATGATTCTCACTGGCTTATTCTCAATTTCCTCATTTGAATAGAACATAGGCTCATAGGTCTGATTAAAAGGAATGAGTCTGATTCCACTAGGGAACTTTGCCAACTTTTTGCAAGTGGCACTGTCTCCATTGACTAACACAATGACAAGATCGCCTGATTCTGCATAGTTCTGTTTGCGGACAATCACAACATCCCCATTGCAGATACGAGGCTCCATGGAATCTCCCTTTATTTTCAGAGCGAAGAAATCTCCGGTATGAGCCAATTCCTCTGATATTTCCTCATAATCTATAACATCCTCAATGGCTTCAATAGGAACTCCTGCCGCCACATTACCAAGCACAGGAATACGGATAGCCTTTTTAGCCATCTTCACTTTCTCTGGTTCTGCGTCAACTTTCGTATTATTGTCAAGCTGAGAGAATAATTCGTCAAACGTCATAAACATTCCGTTTGCAGCTTTCTTTATAGATTGAATAGACGGAACAGGCGGTTCTCCTGTTTTTGGATTTAGATTATTTTCGAGCTGTGATATGTACCCTTTGCTTATTTTACTAGCCTTAGAAAAGTCATCCATACTCATGCTGTTTGTCTCTCTGTATGCCTTTATTATCTGCCCTAATGTCATAAGGAAACCTCCTTTCAATGTTTAGTCCATTATACATCAGATTTCTCCGCAAGTCAATTTTTTTGTAAATTCCGCTTGACATTTAATGTTTAGTCGGCTATACTCAAATTGTTCAGTCGAGCAAACACCGAAAAAACGAAAGGAGGTAAAGTAATGGCATATCGTATCAGAGAACTCAGAGAAAAGAAAAAACTCACTCAGGAACAGTTATCTCAGATGTCGGGAGTGAGCAGGGCAACCATAGTTCAGCTCGAAAACAACGAAGAGCATGAGGCTATGGTAGGAACTCTGAAAGCGTTAGCGGCGGCTTTGAATGTTCCTGTCAGTAAACTTTTTACCCAAAATGTTTAGGCAAGCAAACAGAAAAGGATATTCCACAACGAACCAAAACACAGTAAAACGAACAGATTTGAGGTAAGAAACAATGAACAATGAAAGAGTGAAACCCAAAATTGCCGCTAAAGAGTTGCAGATGGATGTGATTACGCTCCGGGAACTTATGAAAAGGGAGAAATTACCCATAGGATATGCCGTTAAGCGAGAGGGTAAATCCAAGTGGGGATTTTACATATATCGCCACCTTTTGGATCAGGAGAAAGAACGACTTGGCATAGGTTAAACGTCCGGCAGGACTGTTTAATAGATATTTTTGAAGAAAGGAGAACGCCATGCAGAAAGGTACAGTTAAATGGTTCAATGCCGCAAAGGGTTACGGTTTCATTACCGCAGAGGACGGCACCGATGTATTCTGCCATTTCAGTGCATTACAGATGGACGGCTACAAAACTCTCGTTGAGGGACAGGCTGTTGAATTTGATGTAGTTGACGGAACAAAGGGACCGCAGGCAAGTAATGTAGTTGTAATTCAGTAGCAGTTTAAGGGGTAAGGCAATGCCAAACCCCATAAACCGAGAAAGGAAAACCACCATGAAGATTTCAAAAATCACGATTAAGAGTCTTTTCGGAATCAAGGAATGGAGCGGAGATGGTAAGAATATTGAACTTGTCGGAGACAACGGAACCGGTAAAACATCCGTTATTGATGCAATCAGATATGCCCTTACCAACGCATCAGACCGTGAGTACATCATCAAAAACGGAGAGACAGAGGGAGAGATTATCATTGAGACAGATAGCGGTCTCTCCATAGACAGAAAACCGAGACAGGGAATGACGGATTATAAGTCTGTAAAGCAGAACGGCAATGTTGTTCCCAGTCCTGAAACGTTCCTGAAAACCATATTCACTCCGTTGCAGCTTTCCCCTATGGAGTTCATCTCTATGGATAAGAAAACCCAAAATGCAACGATTCTGGATATGATTCAGTACGATTGGAGCCTTGACACGATCAAAGAATGGTTCGGAGAACTGCCGCCGGATGTGAACTATGAACAGAACATTTTAGCGGTTCTGAATGACATTCAGGCAGAAAACGGTTACTACTTCATGCACAGACAGGATGTAAACCGTGACATTCGTGCCAAGAAAGCTGTTATTGCCGATATTGGAAGTTCTCTTCCCATCGACTATGACGGAGAGAGATGGGAGAAAGAAAACCTCTCAGAACTCTATACGGAGATTGAGAAGATTCGTAAAAACAATGAGACCATTGAAAAGGCAAAACGTCTCAGAGACAGCCACGATGGAAAAATCAGAAGTTTTCAGGCAGACAAGGAAGTGAAACTGGCCGCACTCGACAGAGAGATGGCTGCACAGGAGAAAAACATTGAGAGTGAACTGGCGAAGTTGAAAGAACAGATTAAAAATCTGGAAGAGAAGAAAGCCGGTCTCTCGGGTGCAAAGGCTGACAAGGAAAAAGTTATCAGTGCTGAGTATGAGGCTGCCGTTTCCAAGTATGAAGCCGAGGAACAGTCCTACGCAGAATACGCAGATATGGAAACCACACCTATTGATGATCTCATGGCAAAAGCCAATGAGACGGAGAAGATGAAAGGTCATATCAATGAATGGCGCAGAATGTTGTCTATTCAGGAGGAAGTAGCCACCTTGCAGAAAGAATCCAATTCTCTGACAGAGAAGATTGAACTGGCACGGACTCTTCCGGGAACCATTCTGGAAACGGCGGAGATCCCGATTGAGGGATTATCTGTAAAGGACGGAATACCTCTTATCAATGGACTTCCGGTAAGCAATCTTTCTGAGGGAGAAAAACTGGATTTGTGTATTGATGTAGCAATCCAGAATCCGTCCGGCTTACAGATTATCCTCATTGATGGTACTGAGAAACTGTCTGAGGAAAACCGTACACGGCTCTATGAGAAGTGCAAGAAGAAAGGGTTGCAGTTTATCGCAACCAGAACAACAAGTAACAATGAATTAACAGTGATTGAACTGTAGGAGGAAACACTATGGCAAGCAGTATGGATAATTTTGACAAACTTATGATGGCTATGGCTTTGAAACACATTGTGGAGGGGGCTGAGGATTTGAAACTTCATCCGTTCACTTGTGAGATTATTGCAACACCAATGTCCGTTGAATGTGTAACATCTGGGAATAAAGCACTCCTTGAAGATCTGGACGGTGGCAAGGAATGGTTTCAGGAAACCAATGATCGCATTAAGGATATTATGTCAGAACAGACCACAAAGCTGACTGAGATTATGAAAAAGAAGTTTGGCTTTGAGACTATTGCTGCTGATTCCAACTCCAAAGATGGTTTCGCAAAATTTATGGAAACTCTCTTCGGGGGGGGGTACAGACGATAGCGAATAAAATAAATAATCTGCCTGCCATAGCCTTTTCTTGGTAGGCAGATTCATAAAAATACAAGGAGGTTATTTATGGCAACAAAAGACACAAATTATTTAGTTGCAGTCCATAAAGGACTGGACGAAAGCCTTGAAAAACAGGTTGCAGCTCTGCCGGAAAAATTCAACAAGCAGAGATTTTTACAGAACTGCATGACGGTTCTGCAGGACGGACAGGCTGATTTTTCAAAATGTGAAGCACCGACTGTTGTGCGAACACTCTTAAAAGGAGCGTTTCTCGGTCTCGATTTTTTCAATGGAGAGTGTTACGCAATTCCTTACGGAAATCAGTGTCAGTTTCAGACTGATTACAAGGGAGAGATCAAGCTGTGCAAGAGATATTCGAGCAATCCTATTCAGGACATTTACGCAAAGGTAGTCCGTGAGGGAGATGAGTTTGAGGAAGTAATTGAAAACGGAAAGCAGTATGTCAATTTCAGACCTAAGACTTTTTCAAACGGAGAGATCATCGGTGCTTTTGCAGTAGTTCTCTACAAAGACGGTTCCATGATGTATGACACCATGAGCAAAGAGGATATTGAGCACACCAGACAGACGTTTTCTAAGGCAGCAAACAGTAAGGCTTGGAAAGAAAGCTACGGAGAGATGTGTAAAAAAACAGTTCTCCGCCGACTGTGCAAACTGATTGACCTTAACTTTGATACCGCAGAACAGTGTCAGGCATTTGAAGATGGCTCGGCATTTGATGTTAAGGAAAAACAGAAAGAGAAATATCAGGCACAGGATATTTACCAGTCTCACGATCAGAGTTCTCATGGCGCAGATGAGAACTCTGATCGTGTGATTGACGGAACATTCAAGGAAGTAGATGAGTAATCTTCTTAAACTTACCCCGGAGAACTATTACACCAAAGAAGCCAATATGCAGTATGTGTCCGTATCTCAGTACAAAGAGTTCAACGGCACGACCGGAAAAATGGGTTGTGAAGCATACGCTATGGCGAAGCTCCGGGGAGAAGTTGAGGAAGTAACCACAACTGCGTTAATGGTAGGTTCCTATGTGGATGCCTACTTTGAGGGTACACTTCCTACATTTTCCGCACAGCACCCGGAAATCTTCTCATCCAGAGGTAAAACCGCCGGAGAGTTGAAATCCGAATACAAACAGGCCTCAATTATGATTGACCGTGCCGTGAAAGATCCGGTTTTTATGCAGTACATGGCCGGAGATAAGCAGGTTATTATGACCGGGGAAATTGAGGGAGTTCCTGTCAAAATCAAAATTGACAGTGCAGACGGCAGACGAATCACTGATCTCAAAACAGTAAAGAGCATCACAGAAACCTTTTACGCAAAGGACCTGGGGCAGAGACTTAATTTCTGCGAGTGGTGGGGATATGATTTGCAAGCTGCCGTGTACCGGGAGATTTACAGGCAGAATACCGGAGACCTCTTACCGTTTTACATCTGCGCAGTCAGCAAGGATAAGACTGATAATGTTCCTCATCCGAGAATCAAGGTTATTGAAGTGCCACCACTGATGATGGATGAAAAACTGGCAGAGGTCAAAAACAATATCGTGAAAATCCAACGCATTAAAGACGGAGACATTGAACCGCTTAGATGCGAGGTCTGCGATTATTGTGCTGATACTGAGGTTCTGGATGGTCCCGTCTCCATGGATATGTTGATGGGAGAGATTTAATGAAAGATTCAATCGTAATTGATATGAAATACGCTGATTACGATATGATAGACGGCTCTTACGGTGTCGAGAGACATCATTTGATGGGTGGGGCGAACAGGAGCCATGCAGACGAAGATGGTCTGTGGGTTCCTTTATCGCCGGACCACCACAATTCAAGCAGAATGAGTGTTCATCACAACAAGGAAATGAAAGTAATGAGCCATATCATTGCACAGTTGGCGTATGAGCTTGAAATGGTATCTACCGGACAAGCCAAGGATAAAAACGAGGCAAAGGAAATGTTTCGGAAAAGATACGGAAAAACATTCGTATAGTAGGCAAATGCTTATTATAAATAATTCTTTTGAAAGGAAGTGAAAACAGTGGCAGAGAAACTTACATTGGCATCCATGTGTGCCGGAGGGGTTCAGGAACGTATCGACAGAGCGTTAGCGAAAATCTCAGATAACATTCTGGATTTGAACACTGATGCAAAGAAGAAACGTGTACTTGACGTAAAGATTACTCTCACTCCGAATGAGGATGATAGAGAGGATGTTTCCGTTGAGGTGCAGACTTCCGTTAAGTTAGCTCCTGAGATGGGACTGAAAACTCAGTTGTTCATCAACAAGGATTTCAGAAGCGGTGTTACAACGCTTACGGAGCACTCCAAAGGTGCGATCAAAGGTCAGCTCACTTTGGATGATTGCGGTATGAGCATGAACCCGGAGGAAGATGAGGAAGAGAGACCGGTAACGGCTGAGGAACTTGGCTGCGATCCTGAGACCGGAGAAGTTCTGGAAAAAGAAACTCCGAAAGAGGGTCCGAAAGTAATCAGTATGAGAGATGTAGCAAACGGTTAGGAGGAACAGCAATGAATTTTGGAAAAGCAATAGAAGAAATGAAAGCCGGTAAGAAAGTCGCAAGACAGGGATGGAACGGCAAAGGACAGTACATCGAACTTGCAAGCAATATCAGTTATGTAAATGCTGATGGCAACATTGTGAACTGTGAGCATGATGCCATCGGAAACAAGGCAATCGCATTTGTCGGAACATCTGGCGTACAGATGGGGTGGCTTGCTTCTCAGGCAGATATGTTGGCAGAGGACTGGCAGATCGTACAGTAACAGGAGGAAGATATGTTAAAAGCAGCTATTGAGAAAATCCTTTCCCTTGACGAACCTCATATTAAGTCGATTGAGGGAAGAACCTATGTAGATAAGAATATGACGATGATTGGCAAGGAACTTAGAGCGGATGGCATTACCATGAACACACTGAGCAGCCTTGTAGATTTCATCAAAAAGAGCACAGAAGATTTCAAGGACGGACAGTACATCGTCCAGGTCGTTTCCCCTACCAAAGTTATTCTGTTTTCCAGTTTGGATGCAGACCGTAAGAGAGAAACACTTGCAGTAGTTGAGGCTGAAATCCCGGACTTCTCATTTGGACGGTTCACTGAAAACGAAGAGTTCATTATCGGAGTGCAGTCCAAGTTCCTTGATGAAGATGCAGAGGTCAATGATAAGCCTATCATCTTGCAGTTTGCCGGAAACGTGAAAGCCGGTACGGTAGCTGAGTACGGAGACACAGGAGTAGGACAGAAAGCGGCCATTAAAAAGGGCGTTGCATCCTTACAGGAGGTTGAGGTTCCCAGTCCTTGCCGCCTGATGCCGTACAGAACCTTTACAGAGGTTAAGCAGCCTATGAGTAGTTTTATCTTCCGCGTAAAGGACAATGATCGCCTTGGTGTTTCCTGTGCCTTATTTGAGGCAGACGGAGGCGCATGGAAGAATGAGGCAAAGAAGAACATCAAAGATTATCTTGAAAAAGAGCTTGCCGGAGTGGCGGACATCTTTGTGATTTCTTAATAATCGTAACCGTAAATATGTTCTGCATTATCTCCTAAGATTGGTCTCTGAGGAAAATATGTCACGAATACCGCAGAATACAAAAACTGGTTACCTCCTTTAAGAAATGATTAGTTGAATGGTATAAAAGGATCTTTTGTTAAACTACCCAGGAGCCGTCATTGTGGGCGGCTCCACCCATTAAGCAGGAAAGGAGGGGTATAGATGCACAAGGTTGTTATCAAAGGGAATTATTATGGCAGAACCAGAACCTTGCCGGATCTTAACGATTATTTGCATGAATGTGCAAGGCATCCGCAGATGGGTGCAAAAATGAAAAGAGACTATCAGATGATTGTGTGTAATGCCATTAGAACGCAGTTACCGCGTTTGACTATAAATAATCCCATCATTATTCATTATCGGTTCTATGAGCCGGATAAGCAGCGAGACAAGGGCAATATATTCGCCTTTGCTGACAAAGTATTTGAGGACGCATTGCAGAAATGCGGAGTAATCAAAAATGACGGTTGGGGCGAGATTGATAACTTTACGCATGATTTCTTTGTGGATAAGAAAAACCCAAGGATTGAGATTTTCCTTGAAGAGATAGAGAAAGGACCGTTCGATGGCTGAGAAAAAGTATTATTGGCTTAAATTGCCCCGGAATTTCTTCGGAAAGCACTATATCAAAATACTCAGAGCCAAGGAAAACGGAGAATTGTTGGTGCTTTTCTATATGTGGATGCTCACAGAAGCCATAGACCATGAGGGGCGGCTTAGATATTCCGAAGATATTCCGTATGACGAGGAAATGTTGGCGGAGGCATCCGGCTTTGCGTTACATATCGTTACACAAGCGTTACAACAATTTACAAAACTGCAATTAGTAATTACAGAAAGTGACGGAACACTGTTTATGCCGAAATCAATCGAAATGATTGGTTCTGAATCTGCATCAGCTCAAAGAGTTCGTGAGTACAGAGAACGGAAAAATAGTAAGGAGAAGAAGCCTGAAACCGTTGAAAATACTGAAAGTAACGACAATGCAACAAAATGTAACGCTGATGTTCAAAATAGTAACACAGAGAAAGAGATAGAGTTAGAGATAGAGAAAGATATTATAACAGATTCTAAAGAATCTGTTTGTCGAACCGAGGTTCAACGAGTAGTAGATGAATGGAACTCATTGAGCGATATTGGAATTAAGGGTATATCAAAGATGAGCAGCACATCGAAGCGTTACAAAGGTCTGGTAGCAAGAATCAAAGAGTATGGATCCGATACGGTCATAGAAGCCATGGAGCATATTCGCAACTCTGACTTTCTCCGGGGAAAGAACAAGAACGGATGGACTGTTACATTTGACTGGTTCATCTTGCCGAACAACTTTCCAAAGGTTCTCGATGGCAACTACGACAATCAGCAAGGACCGCAGCAGAGAACCGGAGATGCAAAACTTGATCGCCTGTATAACAGAGTAAATGAGGTTGATAATTGGGTATGACAAGAGAAGAATTTGCAGTGTTGGTTAAGGCAATGAAAGCCGTTTATTCATCGGAAAATTTCATAGCGGATAAAGACGCTTTCAACGTCTGGTATGGATTACTGAAAGACTTGCCATACGAACAGGCGAATTTGGCAATTCAAAAGTACATGACGAGTGAAAAGTTTCCACCAACCATTGCAGACATCCGAACAAAGGCAACAGAGATTATTGCCCCGGCAGAAGAAAGCATGAGCGAACTGCAGGCATGGGCGTTGGTACAGAAAGCATTGAGAAATTCCGGTTACAACTCAGAAGAGGAATTTGCAAAGCTGCCGGAGGCGTGTCAGAGAGCCGTAGGGACAGCAGCAAACCTTAAAGAGTGGGCGTTGATGGACTCAGATCAGGTAGCAACCATTGAACAGTCACACTTCATCCGAAATTACAGGACATCCGTACAGAGGATGAAAGAGGACGGTCATGATCACGGTTTCCCCGAACAGCGCGCCGTTTTTGGTTCCGCCGATGGTGAACACCTCGGTCAGCGCCGCCAGATCCGGCAGGGGTAAGAAACACGCAGCTCTATTGGAAAAGGCAGCAGATCCGCAGATAGAGATGCAGAAAATTGAAGTGCCGGAGAAAGAAACCGAACCGCCGTCCGGTATGTCAGATGAGACGAGAAAACGTCTTGATGAAATGTATGAGAAGTTCGGCAGAAAATAACGGAGGAAAGGGCAGCGCGCATAAATCCTGGGAACCTCTGAAATGGATTGAGAAAATTATCATACAAAGAGATGAGGGAAAGAGGATTGTGTCCGAAGTGTGGTAAAGAAAACCCAACGCCGGAAAGATCCATGTGTCCTGACTGTGCGGCAAGAAATTCTGAATTACGCAAGCAGAACCGAAAATACCATGAAAGGATTGGGATATGCACTCATTGTGGGAAAAATCCAGCAGAACCTAACAAAAAGCTATGTTATGAGTGCTTGGGTCAATTTCAAGATAGTTATTCGGAAAAAGGGAAAACCGATGAACAGAAAGAGAAAGATCGGCTGAGGAAAAGGCAGTTAAAACAGACACGCATCGAAAACGGACTATGCCCCAGATGCGGAAAACATCAATCACAGAATGGTGGTTTATGCCAGAGATGCAGGGCGTATCTGAAAAATTACAGAGACAAAAACCGATGCGATTTGTCACGTTCAGAGAGACCGGACTACGGCATTTGCTATATATGTGGCAAAAATCCAACAATGAAAGGGAAAAAGGTGTGCGATAAGTGTTATGAAACACGGCTGAGCACCTTACCGGCAATGTGGGAAAATGCGAATAATGACTACTTCCGGCAGCTTAATTATGCGAGATTTTGCATGATAAAAAATCAAAGAAAGGAGAAAACGAGTGGATCAGATTTCAATGTTTGATTTAATGTACCCAACATTTAAGACTGACAACCCAGTGCGATTGATAGAATTGTTCGCCGGGGTTGGTTCTCAGGCGATGGCACTTCGTAATCTTGGCGTACCGTTTGAACATTACCTTATGTCTGAATGGGAAATGCACGCCACGGCATCATACAAAGCTATTCACATGGCGGACAATGATACGGATTACAGTGCAGAAATGAGTTCTGAGGATGTTATACAGGCACTTACTCAGTTGGGAATATCCGTGGATGGAAAGAAACCTCTCACGGAAGAGCAGATAAGGAGTCATTCATACAGTGACGCATGGCGCAGAGAATGTTACAACAACATAAAAGCCACGCACAACCTTGTCAACATTTGCTCAATGAGGGGGGGTGATCTGGCAATAACGAATACTGACAGATACACCTACCTTATGACGTATTCGTTTCCATAAGACCTTGCCAGGACTTATCACTCGCCGGAAAGATGCGAGGAATGAAAAAAGGATCAGGAACACGTTCCGGGTTACTGTGGGAAGTTGAAAGACTTCTGAATGAGACAGAAAATCTTCCCCAGATACTTCTCATGGAGAATGTGCCACAGGTTATCAGCGCAGACAACATAGACGATTTTCATAGCTGGTGCAGCTTTCTTGAAAGCAAGGGATATAAGTGTTATACGCAGATCCTCAATGCAAAGGATTACGGAGTGGCACAGAACAGAGAGCGTTGTTTCATGGTATCTATTTTGGGAGATTATAATTACAAATTTCCGCAGCCGGTTCCACTGGATAAGACAATGAAAGATTATTTGGAGGACGAGGTAGACGAAAAGTATTACATCAACTCTGAAAAGGCACAGAAACTCATCAAGGACTTACGAGAGAGCGGTCAGTTAGACGGTATCTCAAAAACCGTTAGGGGGGGGGCAGAGGCTCAGTAGACCGGCATCATTGGGATGCGGTGTTACAGAAGTAGACAGCTCAGATGAACCATGAGCCGGCCATTGATTGTGGCTCATACGGGAACAGGCGGAGAAAGAGGACGTATAATGTCCCCGGATGGCATATCAGTGGCATTGTCGGCAACGGATTATAAAGATCCACCGAAAGTTTTAGTGGAGGAAAAAGTAAATGGCAGACAGAATAATCGTAGTCGGCTCACTGAACCCGGAAAAAGAAGTCCAGGACAGGGTCCGAGTTTTATCTGGGGGGGGTATTTGCCAAGCGATAAGGGCAACAGACTACAAAGATCCTCCGAAAGTGCTTGTGGAATCTACGACCCATACAATAAAGCATTGTACAAAATGATATGTCCTACCCTATTGGCGAGCGACTACAAACATTTGAAATATGTAATTGAGGAACTATGAAATGGCAAATAAGGTACGCTGCATACAACTGGGGAATATCGCCGTAGGAAAGAGCTGGGATAATCCTCAGAGCGGAAGAATTTATTCCGTAGACGGAATTGCCCCGACCTTAAACACTTGTGGGGGGGGCAATTTGGAACCAAAGATATTAGAAATCAAGGAAAGGAAAGAAGATATTGCAGACCGGGATTAAGAGGTTAGGCAATATTCTCCCCACTTCCACGAGAGAGAACCCAAACCAAGGGCGAGTGTATGATACCGGCGGCATAGCTCCGGCGATTACGAGTGGGGGGGTACTGTACCTTGCATAATAACAGAGACGGAGGCGAAAACGTGGTTGAAAGAATCATTGTTGCGAGCAGAGGGCGAAACCCAAGCAATCCATCAGACAGAACCACAGGCGCACCAACGGAACAACGGTTAGAGCCAAACTCAGAGGGGTTGTGCAATACACTTACTTCCGTCCAAAAAGACAACTATGTTTTGGAGATAAGAGTAAATGAGGATTGACTTTGCGATATGCCGTTGCGTCAGAACTGAATACGGCAAAAGGATAAGAAAATTATACGAAAGCCACCAGATTTCAGAAAAAAGAGGCAATATGACTCAACTTGAAGCAAGAACTGATGGCATATCCAACACCCTCACAACTGTTCAAAAAGACAATCTGGTTTTAGAGATAAGGACGGTGGATGATGGATAGAGAGTATGTAGGCATCCGGCAGGCAACACAGAAAGGTTATATCGAATGTGAGATTGGCGGAGTTGCAGATTTCTCATACCCGACAAGTAAATTACGGCGAGGAAGAGTGCAAGGCGGCGGTCATGTATGCCCTACACTTACATCCCAAAGCATGGGGATTTGCCGTATTGAGAAAATTGTTCGGGGGGCTCTGCCACTACTGCGGCAGCCAGCTGGACCCGCCCCCGCAAAAATGCCCCGCCTGCGGCGGAACATTGCAGTACCGCGGCTTCGGCACCCAGAAGGCCGAGGAGGAGCTGGCCCAGCTCTTCCCGGAGGCAAAAGTGCTGCGGATGGACCAGGACTCCACCGCCGCCAAAGACGCCCACGAAAAGCTGCTGGCGAAGTTCGCCCGGCATGAGTACGACATCATGGTGGGGACGCAGATGGTGGCCAAGGGCCTCGATTTCGAGGACGTGACCCTCGTGGGCGTCCTCGGCATCGACTCGCTGCTCTTTGCGCAGGGGTTTCGGGCCTACGAGACGGTGTTCAGCCTCATCACCCAGGTGGTGGGGCGCTCCGGCCGGGCGAAAGACCCGGGCTTCGCCATCATCCAGACCACCGACCCCGACAACCCCGTCCTCAACCTCGCCGCCGCGCAGGACTACGACGCCTTCTTCGAGCAGGAGATCGCCTACCGCAAACTGGGCCTCTACCCGCCCTTCTGCGGGCTCTGCGTTGTGGGCTTCTCCGGCCCGAAAGAAATTGAGGTGGCCCGGGCCGCCGCCCGGTTCTCGGCCCTCTTAGGCCGTCAGGCCGCGCAGCAGCCGGACTTGCCCCTCCGGGTGCTTGGCCCCACCCCCGGCAACATCGAAAAGATCAACGAGAACTACCGCTACAAGCTCACCATCAAGTGCCGCGCCGACAAACGCTTCCGCGACCTTGTCCGCCAGACCCTCGGCCTCTACGAGCAGGAAAAGCTGCCCAGCAAGGCCACCGTGGTGGTGGATATGCATTCTGACGGTGATATTTGATAAGATTATTTGGAGGTATACTTCATGGCTATCCGCAACATTGTAAAAGAGGGCGACCCCATCCTGAACAAGGTCTGCCGCCCGGTGACCAACTTTGATGACCGTCTGGCTACCCTGCTGGACGATATGCGCGAGACGATGATCGCCGCCGACGGCGTGGGTCTCGCAGGCCCGCAGGTGGGGATGCTGCGCCGCCTCTTCGTGGTGTGGGACACCACCGACGCCCCGGAGGAGATCCCCGAAAACTACGAGTACAAGTTCATCGACTTCGTTAACCCGGAAATCCTCGCCGTGTCTGAGGACGAGGAGACCGCCTACGAGGGCTGCCTGTCCTTCCCGGGCCACAACGGCGCCGTGACCCGCCCCGCGGCCGTCAAGGTCCGCGCACAGGACCGCCACGGCGAGTGGTTCGAGCTGGAAGCCGAGGGCCTGCTGGCCCGCTGCATCCAGCACGAGAACGACCATCTGGACGGCATCACCATCATGGAGTCCAGCGAGTTCTTCTATGAGGACACCGAGGAGGGCCGCGCCGCTGCCGCCAAGAAGAAGGAGAACGACTGATGCGCATTCTGTTCATGGGGACGCCGGATATTGCGGCGGACTGCCTGAAAGCCCTGTATGAGGCGGGCCACGACATCTGCGCGGTCTACACCCGGCGCGACAAGCCCGTGGGCCGCAAGCAGGTGCTCACCGCACCCCCGGTGAAGGAAGTGGCGCTGGCCCACGGCACCCCCGTCTTTCAGCCCCGCACCCTGCGGGACGGCGGCGAGGACGAGAACATCCGCGCGCTGGCTCCTGAGCTCATCGTCGTGGTGGCCTACGGCTGCATCCTGCCGAGATCGGTGCTGGAAGCGCCGAAATACGGCTGCATCAACCTCCACGTCTCCCTGCTGCCGAAATACCGGGGCAGCGCCCCCGTGCAGTGGGCGGTGCTGAACGGCGACGCCGAGACGGGCGTCTCCATCATGCAGATGGACGAGGGCCTCGACACCGGCGACGTGCTGGCCTGCGAGAAGATCGCCATCGACCCCGAGGAGACCAGCGGCCAGCTGTTCGACCGGGTCACTGCCGTAGGCGCACGGGTGCTCTGTGAGACCCTGCCTGCCATCGAAGCTGGTACGCTGAAGGCAGAGCCTCAGGCCCACGAGAACGCTTCCGTCGCCCCCATGCTGAGCAAGGAGATGGCCGAGTTCCATCTGACCGACAGCGCCGAGCACATCCACAACTGGGTGCGGGGCATGGCCCCCTGGCCCGGGGCATGGTTCGTGACGGCGGGCGGCAAGAAGGTCAAGGTGACGGAGAGCCGGGTGGCGGAAGCGGTCTTCGTGTTGGTGGAGACGGTCTTGGTGGCGTCCACGAGCACCAGCGGGAAGGCGTAGAGATAAGCTTCTTCCAGCAGGGTCTGGATGGCAGAAGCCGCATCGGCTTTCTGGGCCGGCAGCAGCGTGACGCCGCAGGCGGCGGCAGCGGCAGAGGAGAGCTTGAGAAAATCGCGGCGGGTCATTTTCATGGCGGGAGTCCTCCTGCTTTGTCAGATTCAGCGGGCCAGAACGATGGAAAGGGTGACTTCCTTGGCGTCGGGCGAGAGGTCGAAGCTGCCGCCGTCTTGTGCGGTGAGACAGATGGTGTAGACCTTCTTCGCGCTGAGACGGGCCGGGGCATCGTCGAAGTGCCAGTCGGACACCTCATGGTAGCGGCCATCCGTGCCGAGGGCGAAGAGCTTATAGTCGGCGGCATTTCCGGTCAAGCCGTTGATGCGGAAAGAAACAGTAGTCGCGGGGTGGAGGTTGTCGAGGGTGGCGGTGTGGAGCCAGCTTGCGGGGGTGCCGGCACCGCCTGCGGCCTGGAACTCTGCCGCCGAAAGCACCCGGCGGGAGGTCTTGTCCAGATCGACCTTCCGGTAGGGCATCTCGGGCAGGAAGACGAAGCGGTCCTGCAGGCGGAGAAGCTCTTTGTAGCCGGTGGGGCAGTAGAGCTTGTTGCCGTCACGGCCCGCGTACATACCGATGGCCATGTTGTTGTAGCCGTAGAGGGAGGCGACGTCCACGGTGAGGACGGTCTTTCCGGTGTCGAAGTCCAGCACGATGTACTGCCACATGCCGCTGTCCACATCCTGCACGAAGCCGTAGATATAGCCGGTGGCGGTGGAGAGCTTCATCATGGAAGTGTCGCTGAGGTCGTCGCGGCACCAGATGCTCTTCATGGTCCAGCCGTCGGCGGTGCGGATGGTGTCCACCCGTTCGACGCCGGGCATGATCATGCAGTTGCCCTTGAGCAGCCAGTTGCGGTCGTAGATGTTCTCGTAGCTCTGGATGGAAGAGTCACTGTCGGGCTTTGCGAGGTTGGGGCTGCCTGCGCCGAACCAGTTGCAGACGATGGTGCTGACCCGGCCATTGCCGTGGTCGTAGACGATGGCCGAGTTTTCGACGGAGACCGGCATGTTGGCGGGCAGCTCGTCGATGACCGGGTGGCTGGCGGCGACTTCGCCGGTGTGGATGTCCACAGCCATCAGGCTGACGGTCTCGAGGTTGTCGGTGAAGAAGACCAGCTCCCGGCTCAGAGAGGGCGAGCAGCCGCCGCCCCATGCCAGACCGCCGCCGGTGGTGGCAGCGCCTTCGCGGCTGTCTTTTGCGCCCACGCTGTCGTAGGGGGTGCGCCAGACGACTTCAACGCCGCCGTTGGCACGCAGCAGGTAGCAGGCAAGGTTCGTCAGGATGACCGCACCCTCCCGGCAGGAGGCAATGCCGTTTTCAGCACCCTCGCCCGGAGCGGGAGCGTAGACACTGCGAGGATCTTTGAGCAAGAGCGGACGTTCGATTCCAAATTATCATTACGAGG
>OGWY01001449.1_pt1 | contig 18492 bp, 9 predicted proteins | sample 1576121 | NCBI WGS metagenome assembly OGWY01 (sample SAMEA3541543, study PRJEB24748) | human gut metagenome | biome: human gut; feature: human-associated habitat; material: faeces | place: China | collected 2012 | reverse complement strand
CCGTCTGTCAGGAATACCAGATGCCGCTGTTTCTGGACGGTGCCCGGCTGGGCTACGGTCTGGAGGCCAAGGGCAACGATGTGACCTTGCCGGATCTTGCAAGGCTCTGCGATGTGTTCTATATCGGCGGCACCAAGGTTGGCGCGCTGTTCGGCGAGGCTGTGGTCATTTCCAACCCGGCGCTGAAGGAGGACTTCCGCTACCTTATCAAGCAGCACGGCGGGATGCTGGCCAAGGGGCGGCTGCTGGGCGTGCAGTTTGAAGCACTCTTGGAGGGTGACCTTTATTTCGAGATCTCCCGCCATGCGGACGGTCTGGCAGACAAAATCCGCCGGTGTCTGCAAAGAAATCACGTTCCCATGTACGTAGAAAACGAAACAAACCAGATTTTTCCCATCCTGCCGGTTTTGTACATACTTGTTTGGTATTGCTGTAGCTGTATTTGATTATTCTATCATTGATAAAATCAGTGAAAAATTAAGTATAGTTAAAAATAATAATACTGAACTTACTGATGAGGAAATGCTAAATGCTAAACGGGAGTTAGAAACCTTGATTGTAGAACTTGAGAAATTAAAGGAGGCACTTAATGATCGAGTTGCTTAGTACTACAATTACTGTCAATTTAGTAGCTTTAATATCCTTTATTGTTTTATGTTGTACTATTAGCAACATACTCAATCTTATTTCGTTTAAGAAATTATTAAAACAAATCTTAGATGAAAAAGAAAAAGAGTCAAAACAAGAAAGTGATAAATGCGACTCCAACTGTCTTCGATAATATTAATTTCCGAAGTAAGTTAGAAGTATATACATATAAAGCAAAAAAAAATAAACTGAAAGCTGAGTACGAGCCTATAAAGTTTGAGCTAGTCCCTAGTTTTCAGTTTAAAGATAAAAAGATACGACCTATGACATATACTCCAGATTTTGTAGGTAATAACTTTATAATTGAAGCAAAAGGTAGACCTAATGATGTCTTTCCTTATAAGTGGAAATTATTTCAGTATAACTTAGTTAAATCAGGTTTAGATGAACAATATAATTTGTTTATTGTTCATAATCATAAGGAAGTAGATGAATGTATTAAACAAATAAAACAGTTAACTGATGGAAAATAAAAACGTATTAGAAGAATATGATCTGATTGTTGATCTAGGTCCAGTAAAGGACGAGGAAGAATCAGAAAATGTAGAAGAATAATATGGATTTAAGTATACCTTACTATGATGACAATTCTCGTATATCTAATAGTAATTTAGGGCAATTCTTAAAGAAAGGTCCAAGATATCTAAAAGATATGCTAGAAGGAAACGCTGAAGGTCTTAAAGCTAGTTATTTAGATAAAGGAACAATGATACATATGTATATTCTTCAACCTGAAGAATTTTGGGCACATTATCGAATACTAGACTTTGAAACTCCAAGTAGTAAACAACAGCAGTTATTTGCTGACAAACTAGTTGGTACTGTAGAAATTGACCCAGATTTAGCCCTTATAAAGGCTTATTCTGATGCCTATAGTACAAAAGGTAAGAGTGAAGAAAAAATACTCTCAGAAGCCAAGGAAATGGCTAAAAAGCTAGAAAACTACATAGAGTATCTTAAGACTGAACGGCAAACTGAGTTGAAATCTATTTCGTTTGCTGATCTGAATATGCTAAAAACTATTAAGCAAAACATTCAGGATCATAAGAAAGCAAATGAATTATTATATAAACAACCGCAAACCTGCGAACAAAATAACGAGTTCCACATAAATTGGGAATTTCCAAAAGCTTACGAAAACTATCATTTATCTTGTAAGTCTTTGTTAGACAGGCTAATGATAGATCATACTCTAAAGAAGATTACATTAGTAGATTTAAAAACTACTGCTGATGTATGGAATTTTGAACATTCTATTGAAGAGTATGATTATAGAAGACAATTAGCTTACTATTGGTTAGCAATTCATTGGTACTTTAAGTACGAACTGAATATAGATATAGATGAATATACAAAAGAAACCTATATCATTGCTATCCAAAGTAATAATGGATATGAAGTTAGAGTTATTAACTTTACTCCAGAATGTATAGAAGAAAGACTTACAATAATATCAGAAACTATCAGAAGAATATGCTGGCATAAACAAAACGATTTATGGGACCACTCTAGAGAGTATTACGATGGAGATGGATCAGAAGTATATGATGGAAATGATAGTATCTCTATTCTTTAATAAATGTTATTCGAATATTATATTAAAGAAATTATCTACCTATTTTATAAAAGAAAACCTGCACATAAGTTATGCAGGTTTATCATATACTGAATATATAAATTTATGTAAATTATATAAACAGCATAATTTATATTTAGGTCACTATAGATATAAAGGAGATATAGATTATCATACCATCTTCATATTTAAAATAAATCCGAAGCATGATAGACTGATATATGCAATAAAGAATAGATATTATCATCTATTACCTCTTAAAGTAAAAGAGCACATTACTCAGTTTACTAATAAGAATGTGTTTATTAGTTCAAATGCTAGAATAAATGATAGTATTATGAAAGATGAAGTAACGTTAACAGTAAAAGAAGAACTATTTATAATGCAAATGGCTGAGCAACAAGACGTTCAAGAGCCAACATTGCTTGAAGATACAGATTGCCTTGGATTTTAGTATCCAAAACTTAATTGTTTGAAAAAAGAAAGGGGTCGTTGTGAAACGATCCCTTTTTTGTTTATCCAATACGATTTATCATATCGTTTAGTTTCTCTCGTGGATTTTTCATATTATAATAGGCATTAAGTATTGGAATAACTTTAATAAAGTCTCTTTGCCATCCCTTTAACCCTTTATAAGCACCTCTTTCAATTTCTTCATATTTTCTACTACTTAAGTAGGATAATGGATTAATTACTCTATTAATATCTTCAAATGTTTGAGTCAATGGAGTAATAGAATTAAGAATATCGAATATATCCATTGCATTATACCTAGAACCAGACTCTAATGAAATCTTCTTTAACTCTAATCGTAAGAATTGAGTAAACCAATAATCATCATCGTCTGCACCCATTCCAAATAGGTTAAATATAGTTAACCAGAAGAAATATGTGAATATTTGAGCATTAAACCTCCTAATATGTAAATCTATTTGTTTTTTTACATCTACATCAGGATATTGTTCTTGTAATTCTTTTAACTTCTCATCATTTCTTCCAGTGAGTACTCTCAAGAGTTTAATAAGCTTTCTATCAGATCCGTATTTCCATCCATAGAAATATGCCGATGCTGTTCCCATTGATAGCTCTTTTGTCTGGTAATTCCAGTACATTGGAGATATTGTATTTTCTATATTTTTTGGAATAAAAGCACGGAACATAAGTATAGTACTAAGGGCTGGTAATAAATGAACACCACTCTTATCAGCTTCTTCAACCATACCTTCAGCATGGCTAGATATAGATCCTAACTTAGCAGTAATTTCTTCTTCTAGTTCTGCAGTAACATATGGTGCATACTTGGATTTTACTCTAAACCCATCTTTCATTTCATATGCATTCCATAGGTTATCCTTAGCATTTCTATACATAGCCTTACGCTCTTCTATAGACTTATTAAGAAAATGGTTATCTAGAAAATCGTTCTCAGAAATAAAATGTAATTGCCCATCTTCTAATCGAATTAATCTATAGTTTAGATAAACTGAAATAGCAAATGCACTGTTAGGTAAAAATGACATTAACTTAAAAGCAGAGTATGGTTCTGTAGCTCTAGTAATCATTCTACCTATTCTCCATCTATTAGTATTAGATAAATCTTCCTCTTGATTAAAAGTAAGACCATTATATTCTAACACACCTACAAGTTTATTGTTAGCTTGATTCTTACCAAATTGACTAGCAGCTTTTAAGCTAATTAGTTCTTTTGTTAAAATACCATTTGCAATAGTGAAATCATGCATATTGTAATGTTTACGAACAAAAGCATCATTAGCATAAAAACTCCATGCAGCAACTCCACCAGATATCGCAGAACGTAAGTTCCAAGACAAACCAATATCTCTACCCCACCTTGAAAAATATTCAAATACTTTATCTAGAGAAATCTTATAACCTTTTAATGTTACTTCAGGTAGTATATCTCGTCTACCATAAATATGATAACCTATATAAGTATGAACTGCGTCTGCTAATTTACTACTTGCAGCAGGTTTAGTAAAACCTTTTTGTCTAATAGAACCAGCATTAGTAATCAAACTATCTAGTAGGTTCAATTGAGGAGCTATTTTCTTCTTGTTTTCATAATTACAAGCCATTCTATAATACTTAGCAATAGCTCCAATTAAATCATTAGTACCAGAAGCAGGATCAGTAAGCATAGTAGTATACATTGTAGGCATAATATTTATCTCTGTACCATTAGGTCTAGTTTCTACCTTTACTCCATGTATTTCATCATCTGGTTGAATACCAAATGCATCTACCATATAGTTTCGAGTTCCTGTAATGAGCCCCCTACTACCCCAATAATTAAAGATATTACCATTAATTTGCGGTAACTTATAGTTATTCTTATAATTAGAGTGAGTAATTTTATCATTAGCCTCATTCATAACATCTAGAATAACATTTCTAAGATTAACTAGAGCTGGATCTCTCATTACAGCATTATAAGCCTTTCTATTATCATATTCTTTAATAGATAATTTAGGTTGCTCTGCCTCTGGTATACTGTTGTCGTAGTTTTTATTATAGAATTTAGATTCTTCAGATGTTTCAGCCCAATTGCTATTTGGTACTCTATGCATATACTGTTGACGTACTGGTATTACTTTGGTCATATAAGAAGCATAGTGTTTTACTCCTTTATCATCTACCCATATATCTTCAGGTGATACAGCACTTTTACCTCCATTTTCCTTTGCTAGATCACTAAGTTCAGATTTAAATAACCTAACACTACCAACAGTTTTTTTAGTACGTTTTCTCACATTATACATTGCTATATCAAGCTCTTTGATTTTATCCTTAACTGCTTGAGGCATTCTAGTATAATCTGGTTCAAATTTATCAGTTCTATATAACCTCAATAGATTGTATCTGGCTTGATATAATCTATCATATATTTCACCATAATCTTTTTTATTTTGCTTAGATACCTTCTCTTTAAACTCATCTGTAAGCTCCCATCTGGTATTACGCTCTAACCAAGCACTATACAATGTGTCACTTCCATCTGGAGTATACCCATCGACATTTTTCATTCTTTCCATTTCTTCTAAGAAAGCATCCATGTCTACTTTAGACTCCAATCCTTCTTGTAGTTTGGCATAAGCTTCTGTAAGTTCAGCAGCTATTTGAGCTTCTACACTACCTTCTGGTTTTAATTCTCCACTAATAGGATCATAAGGATTTGCAAGATTCCTTTTCTTCTCTAATAACCTAATATATTTTTGATATTCATCTATTGGCATTCTTTCGAATCTAGGTTTATTAGTACTACTATCTCTGTATGGTTTTAATATGTTATCTATCTCTAGATTTACTTCGGATAGAGCCATATTAGCTTCCATACTTAAATTGGTAAATATAGCATAAAATTCTGGCGTATATTTTCTTTCGCAATTCTCAGACTTCCAATCATTATAATCTTTTTGATATTGTATCCATAGAGAAGGGTTAAGTTTAAGCTCATCAATACTGGCTAATTTATGATTCTTTAGCCAATCTTTTCTAAACTTATATTTATTGTTTTGATATACACCATATCTACGATCTCTAATTAAATATCCAGTTTTTTTACCATCTGTATCTCTTTCAAATAAAAGATTATGGTCTCTTGTATCTTTAGCAGCATTATATAATTCTGCATACTTCCGATAAACCTGTTTATGAGTCATAGAATTAACATCTCCAATAACTTTTCTTAATAGTTTAATAACAAATTTAGGTGAGTTTACAGGAGTAGCGAAGAATCTATGATACCAATTTAAATCACCATCAAAAGTAAGCCAGTTCATCAGAGCTCTATCTATATTAGGATCTTTAGCTTCTTCCATCTCAGTACGCAAGAACTTTTCTACTGTTCTTCTAACTGAGTTTCCATACATGTAACCAATGTTTTCTCTATCTATCATCTTTTTAGATGAGAATTCTCTAATCAATCCATCTACTACAGATAATATATTATCAAATTCATTAGTACCTAATATATTTTCATAGATATTCCTATTAAATTCTGTATTTAGCTCATTATAAAGTTTACGTAAGTTACTCTCATGTGGGTATAAATACTCAGCACCAAAATTATCTAAAGCAGTTCTTAACTTAGTAAGTTCTTCAGTATCATTTGTTATTTGTGCAGTACTTATCTTCTCATCAATAGTTTTAATTACTTTCTCTGCTTCATCTAGACTATATAGTACATTATCTACATACTCCAGACTACCATTAAGGAAATTCGTAATGTTATTGACACCTTCCACATCTGTTATAGAATTCTGAATACTTCTAAGACTAGATAGTAACTTATCATTACGTAAGTTTTCATTTCTATCAAATTTGTCTTCTATAACATTGTATCTTAAGGAAGCTACACGGTTCTCTGCTGTCTTAACCATATCAGAGAATACAGATCTAAGTTTGATAGAAGCAATTTCTTCACGCTTACTGGCTGCTGGTAGAACGTCAGGTATATAATCATAAGAATCTTCTCTTTGCTCTAGAGTTTGATATGCATTAAATTCAATAACATTATCTACTATTTTATTAATTAAGTCTTGATGAGTAGTATTTTTACCAAATAACCTCTTAAACCAATCAATAATTTTTTGAATTAATGTTTTTTCTCCTTTTGTAGCAGGGAAGTCAAACATATTGTGAATGACCTCAGGATTAGAAAATAGCTCTGCAGCAAACTCATATACATTCTTACTAGCATGATCCTCATACTTTTCTGCATATTCTTTTTGAATCTTTCTAAGTTCATTAGCTGCTTCAGTATTTGAAGCTAATGAGTCTAGAGTAATAGCATGGGCTATTTCATGTAATAATACATTCTCTAATGAACCATATCTACTGAAATCACCATTTCTATTTACTACAATTTTATTAGAGTTTCTGTCATATATAGCAGGTGTCCAATAAGTAGCTTCAGGATATATCTCATTTAATGGTCTATCAGTATATTCAACAGATACAGGCTGCATGCCTATTTTATTAGCAACATCATTGAGTACAGTAGCCATTTCAGAATTCATATTATCTAATAATTCTTTACTATTACTATAAGATTGCATAGATTCTAATTGACTTATGTTTTCTGAATTACTATCTGCTAGATATATATTGTTATCCTGAGTAGAGAATGTACCTTGATTATCTATTGATTTTACATTATTTGGATTATTTATAACATAAATATCTTGATTTAATTCTTGATTATCATCTATACCATGAAATATAGCAATATCTGCTTCTTCAGCTGCACGATTTATAGTTGTAGTAAAACTTTCTCCTTGTTTTTTTAAATCGTCTTTTGTACCAGTTTTTTCAATTACAGTATTAGCTTTTAAAAATACAGGGAGCTTATACTCTCTGTCTAAAACTGTGCCTTTTTTAGGATTTGCTGTGCCAGTAAAGAGTAAAGCTTTTTTCGTTCCGTTTTTGATTGTAGAAAAGTAGTTATCAAATTCTATAGAAAACTCGTTTATAGGAGAATTGGCGTGATGATATACTACTAAAGGTTCACCATTTTCATCTACTACTTTGGATACATTGGTTTTATCTTCAGATTGCCAGTCACCAAACCATTCTTTAAAACTCTTAGAATAAGTTCTAGCTTTAGCTTGAATAGCAGCTACTCTATCACCATTATAATGCTCTAAAAGGTCTGAAAAGAGCTTAGATGGCTCCCCATTGGGAGCCTTATCTATGCCATTACCATTGTTCTGCGACCATATATGATAAGCCGCTGCTTCACTAGTTGCATTTTTTAATTCTTCAAATTCTCTTGCAACTTCTTCATTTTTTAAATTAGGACAAATTATTTTCATATATGATTACTTTATACAATGATTCATTTCATCTGTAGGAAATTCATTCTCATTATTGAATTCATTAGTCTGTTCAGTCTGTTCAGTCTGTTCATTTTCAGAAGTAGAAGGTTGTTCAATAGTGTTTTCTACCACTTCACCATTTTCATCTATACTAGTATCTACTAATGGAGCTGAATCATTTTCAACAGTACTAAACATATAATCAATTGTATTTCTTGAATAAAATACTCCACTTAATGGTTTACCACTTACCTTATTAGTTTGTGAATTAATTTTTGGTACAATCTCATTGTTAATAATATCTGGAATATCTTCTAAGAAGTTATTATCATATTTAGCAAATCTTGGAGCAACATTATTACCCGGAATAATAGAGAATCTAGATATATATTTACTTCCAGTAGTATATGGAGATAAGTATTCAGATACAAACCCTTTACCACCTTGCCTAAATCCTTTCTTATTCACTAATATATATAATGGTTTATATGTTTTAGTTTTACCATTATCTTTAATAAATGTACCAACATATTTATATAGATTATACCCACCAGTAGCATTGTTATCTCTCATTTTAACATATGGGTGATACAATGGAACATCAGTATCATCTTTACAAACATATCTTCTAGAAGATCCTTTAATAGCTACAGGAACTAATCTATTACCAACTTTTTCTCTATGAATATAGATACCTTTAGTATTTGTATTTATTACAGGAACCATGTTATTATCTTGCCAGTTATTACGATAGATTTCATCTACATCATCAGGAGTGAACAAATTAGAGAAATCATCTATATTTTTCTCTAAAGTTCTTACAGTTTCATAATAACCAAGTTCATCTAATACCCTAGTAGGTATAAAATCAAATAGAGAATTCAAGTGTTTAGTACCATGACCACTAAATACTGCATATCGAATTAAATCATAAGCTAAATCATGTAATTCTTGATTATCACTATCTAATAATTCTTGCCAGTATTCTCTAATCTGTCTACTAGCATTAGAACTAATATCATCTGAATAGTCTAAGCGAATATAGTCTATAGCTTTACCTGTAGTATCAGTTACGCCAGTAATACTATTAAGGAATAGATTACTAATCCTACCATTAGTAACAGATATAATTGGGTATTTACCACCTTTAGAAGCAGCATCAGAGATAATATCAGTTTTAATTCTATTGATTCTTTTAGCAATAGTATTAGGACCAATAAATAGATCCCTTAACTCTTTCATACTGTTAATTAAAGGACTGCTGGTACTATCATATAGTGAGTAAGCTCTCCAATAAGAGTCAATAGCATTAGTAAATGCTGTTACAGCCTGTTTATCCTTTACTTTGGAAAATCCACTAGCATTAATAAGGGATCTGAATACCCTATAATACTCATCAGAAGATTGTATATTAATTTTACCAAGCAAATCTAAAGTAAACTTGATACTATTGTCAATCTTCTTCTGTAAGAATGTCTCATTAAAGAATTTATTAACCATTTCTGGTGTGAAATATGGGCTAGTATAACAATCAGCAACATTTTGTAGAAATGTCCTCATTTCAATAGAGTTCTTACCAAACTTCTTAGTATCTACTTGGGAAGCTTTTACAAGATCAGACATTGCCTGAGCCATTGGTTCTAATTCTTTATATAATTTATATACAAGAATTTGTCCATAGTAATAATCAAAATCTTTTTCTTTATCATTAGCTTTACGAAGAAGATTTTCTAAATAACCTAATTTGCCTTGTTCTGGAATCTCAAATAATACTTGATCTGTAACTTGCTCATTCTTAAGTAAGAGATCAAGATTATTTTTATCTTCATTAGATTTAGCTAAGCTCTTTGCTTTAGTAACAAACCTATCATATACTGCCTTTTCCTTTTCTTGGAATCTTCTATAAAATGGTTTAGTATTATCTATAGCATAGACTCCTCTACTCTGTATATAATCGTTTGCAAGATCTTTCATGATCTCTTGTGAAACAAAATACATAGTGTTCTTACCTACACCATTTCTCAATAAGAAGTTAGTAAGATTATATGTAAACCCATTTACATTAAGCTTAATAATATAGTTATCTTTAGCAACGTCAACGTGAGCACTAATCAATGCAGATAACCAGTCTAGAATATGAATATCATCTACACCACTTACTTTATGCAAGTTACCTATATTTGGTAAGTACTCTGGAGATTGCATTACTAATTCAACTAATTGACCTAATACATGGTGAGGGTTATTTAATGCAAATGGTCCAATACCACCTTTACTATCAGCAAAGTCTTGCTTTAAAGTATCTTGATATTCTTCTGTATATTCATACAAAGCAATATCATTCTTTTTATCAGGGAAGTACTTCTTTACAATACCATTTTTCATAATATTAACAGGTACGTCCAAAGGTCTAGTGGTATCATGAGTATTCTTAGAATCAAGTAATGAAGCCATAAATGTATCAATCAATAGATTTTCTATAGCACCTTGTGATTGCTCATTCATTGGTTTATTATAATCAAATTCCGTCTTAGAAGATATATATGGATAAATCTTATAAGTTGCATCTGTAATATCATATGTAACATTAGAATTCTTACTTTTAAGATAATCATTAACTAATGCTGCCATATTCTGGGTAGATCTTCTAGTAACAGGTTCACCGTCTTTAATAGCTAAAATTTCATCAGCATATTCATTAAAACCACTTAATGCTGATTCTATTTCATCTTTAGTTGCTTCTCTTCCGGGCTTATTGCTTCTACGAGAAGTATAATTATATCTTGTCAAGAACAACTTATCAATATCAAAGTCAGAACCAGTTCTCGCAGTGAACTCATCTGGTAGTATAATTATATCTCCTGCTTGAGACATTACTACATCTTTAATAGTTAAAGCAGCAATAGAAGACATACCTTGAGTAGGTACACGATATGCCATTGCAGATGGTGAGGCATTAGGGCCAATTATATTATTATCTATTAACCACTGCCTAGCTTGCAGAAATGACATATTTTCATATCCGGGAATTATGTGTTTCAATAGATTTATTGAAATTACACATTCCATAGATCTATCATCTGCAATTAATTTAAGTCTTTCACCATTATTAATTTGGTACTTAGAATATTGACCAGCTTCACTAGCTTTTACTTTATCAATAGATTTTAAACCAAATGAAGACATCTGTACAAATGTACCACCCGGCAAATTAATATCTACAGTTTCTTTGTTTACTGCGGATATAATCTTTGTAACCAATTGCTTAGCTACAGGAGAAGCAGACAATGGAACCTTAAAATTACCAGCTTCATCAAGAGTAACCTGATCGATAATATCAGAATCCATATTAGAGGATATCATATCTCTTACTAACTTATCAGATATACCTTGCAGATCTTTAAAAGAATATGTGCCATCTTCATTCTTTTCAGCATGTAAGTCTTTAAGAATTCTGTTGAGTCCTCTATCTGATAGATTGTCAATAGCATCCATTGCTAATTTAATTAGTTGTCTACCATTAACTTTCTTACCTTTTCTACCAGTAACATCTTGATCTACACCACTACTAGAAGGGATTATATAGTCTCCATCTAATCTAATGTTTGAGAATACTGTTTTCATAGCCTGAGTAACCAACATACGCTTTTCAGCGTCATGAGCTTCAATAGGCATCTGATTAAGTAAGTTACCAAAATTCTGTTGTCTATATACAATAGGTTTAGAATAGGTTCCTTTATCATCCTTTTTGAATTCTTCTGTTATTTCATTTTGAGTAGCATCTGTATAGAAGTCATATTCCTTGATATTACCTACCTTTACTGCGGATTTTGTAGTAAACATATCAATAGGATTATTAACATCATTCATCCTATCATACAATACTCTTAAATCTCCAGTAGCTAGTACTTTAAATAACGGGAATATAGCCATCTTATTAAAGATAGGCATATTAATGAATTCACCGGGTATTGGTTGAAGTATTTCATTACCAAAATATACCATCTTTTTAGGAGATAATACAGCAGATAATGTATTTACATATTTTCTAATATCACCTAAATCATCAGCATGCTGTTCGACATAATCGATAGCTTCTTCTACTTTAGGATCTAATAAACCTTGACTAGCTAAGATGGCTTTGTACATAGTAGGTGAACAGTATACAGATGCATCAGCTTGGTTAATTGGAGTTTCTTCTTCATTAACTTCTATATTACCATCTTTGTTCATCTTAATATCACCATACAATGACAAGTCACGTTCTGTGCTCTCTTTAGCCTTATCTTTGATACCTTGTGGTATACTTTCATTGTTAAATAAGTCACCAGATTCAAATGCAGTATCAATGTATTCTTTGGTATATTTACCAGAGTTCTCCATTAACTCTCTTACATATGCATCATAGATTGCCTTATATAATTCTTTTGGTTGATTAGTGCGTAATTCTACATCTTTCAATCCTGCTACATTATATCTACCTTGTTTGTATCTAGCAACCTTATTCATTATGTGATTAGGATCAGAGAAATCTGTTCTAGGTCTATCACCAGTTGACAATGTACCAGCAAGACGTTTAGATACATCAGGATAATTTTTAAAGAATGCTACATCTTTATACAAGATCTTTTCTGTTTCAAACATTGATACAAAGTTATTAACAGTAAATGTAGAAATAGCATCATAAATAGCTATATGGTTCCTATTTAGTTCATTTTCCTTTCCTGCTAATGTGGCAATATCATTAGATAGTTTATTAGCTCTGTCATTAATAGAACTTACAGGTAAGAATTTATTCTTATAATACCCATCATTTGTTTTCTCAATTAGACCTAATCTTTGTATATAATCTAATTGTTTATCAACAAATACTCCTAATGTAGTATTTAGATCTTCTTTCAATTGAGCAGTATTATTAAAATAATCCATCAATTCCTTATCGCTCATTGAATTAAAAGATATGTATTGTACATTACCATCTTCAGTATAGTGATATACACCACGAGCAATTCTAAACTTACCTCCTTTACCGTTATCCTCACCTCTTTTACCAAAGTACATGGTAGGTCTGTTGGAATCATCAATCTTATCTTCTACTAATTTCATTCTACGATACTGTAGAATTGCATCATATTCACTTCTATAGTATTTATAGAATTGATTTAATACATCGTCAGAAAATCTCATTTCAACATAATCGTCAACAGGAGTAATGTTTAAAGTACGACCTTTAAACATTTTTAATCCTTGAATTGGCATATATGTCTTTTTATCAGACATCGTAGGTAAGATAAGAATATCATTTTCAGAACATACAAATTTAGAAATAAATGTTTCTATTCTAGGAGCCGATTGATAATCTGTACCAGTATTACCAGAATTATATTCTGTAATATTAAGTAAAGTACCTACAGTAAGTCTAGTATTAGGACTATTCTTTAATGTATTATAAACTAGTGAAGAAGAGTTAATAGGACATTTTAATAATCTACTAACATAATTTCTATCATTATTAAGCTTCTTAATTTCCAAAGTAAGATAATTATGCTTAGATAACGGGTACACTGTAGTATTCTTAGGTCCTAATACTTTCTCCTCTAGATTATTGTTATTAAGCTGATAATGAACAATAGCTAAGTTTAATATACTGTTTTCCCCAGTAAACACACCATCAATAGATCTTTTAATCCTATCATTAGGTTTGTCTTTAACAGGTCTACGCAAAATTTCAGGAATTGCCTTGGCTAAACTACCATCTCTATTACTAGATAATAACTCTTTAGCTGCTTGTAGTATTGTAGGCTTATTAACTGAATTGACTGACGATACCTTATCTACAATGGCTTGATACAAAGTATCAAAATTAATTGCAATACCAATCTTATTATATATATCTACATAGCTATATAAGACTGCATTGAAATCTTCATTGCTAGTAGATTCATTCATTCTAGCTAACCTAGTATTTAATGTGTTGATATCATCTCTAATAGTCTTTAGTAACTCCATGTTAGGTTTACGATTACCTTCTGCATCGGTAATTACCATATTACTATTATAGAAGTTTCTATTCCAATCTGCAACTAGTCTTTTACCATTACGTAGATTAACACTACCACCTAAGTTGGCTATGTATTGAATAGTATCTGTTCCAATATTTTGGAATCCTACTGTAAGGAAGTTGTGTCTATAACCAGTAATGGTTTGAAATATTTGAGTCTGAAGATTAGAATCCTTTACTGAGGATAACTTATTATATACAGAAGCATAGAAAGGATCAGTTTTTGCTAATTGAGCAGATTTTCTGATTAATCCATCATAAGTATCTTCATCAAATAATTTATCTACAATTCTTCTCCAAGCAGTAAACAAAGGAGTTACTCTAGGTAATCCAGTTTCAGGGTTAATATCCCTCACATAGCTGTCAGTAGCTTTATTATATACACGATCCTCAATAGAAGATAAGAAGAGCTTTACAGCAGGTCTAATATTATGGAATATAGGTATTTCATATGCAGCCTTATCGAATTTATCAAAATTATCTTTTTCAATTTCACCACCATCTCTTTCCTCAGTTTCATCATATTCTTGATCTTCTTTTACTTTCTTTAAGTTTAAAGAAGCAAGATGATCCTGAACATCTTGAACAAATATATCAAAATGATTATAAATTTCTGTGATAGCCGCTCTTTGTTCTGGAGTAACAGATTCATCGTAAGTAAGATCTTCGAGTAAGTCATGCATATCTTTGTAATCGATATTAATCTTACTAAGATCGTCAACAATGGGCTGTGAATTTAACGATTGATTGATATAAGTTATAGCAAAGAATTCTATAGCCTGAAGATAATTATCAAGTGCTTTAATATCTTTAAACTCATATCCGTTCCTCATAAAGTTTACTCTACCTCTATAAGCTTTCTCAAATCTATCTTTAGCTTCTTGGCTTACTGGAATATTAGCATACTTACCTTCATATATACCTCTAAAGATTTTAGTAGGAGTAGTTCTACCAAATAAAGACATAATGAAATCTCGTAGTTTTTCAAACCACTTAGTAATCCTATAAGACTTTCTTGGTGTCTTATACATCATATATCCTCTAAATTCTTCTGCTAATGCTTCTTCTATATATTTATCAGACGCACTCTTAAGATTAGGGTGAATTCTACGATACTCTTCATATACTTTATTTCTTTCTTGATCAGAAAGTAATAGCAGAGATACTCTATGGTATGCTTCGTGAAATTCTACACCAGCTGGATCACTATTATATAACGTAATACTATCTTTCGTCATATAAGATAAAGCTGTTGCGGGCATATCAGAGGATACAGCTGCATCAATTATATTAATCTCTGCATCTGTCATACCTAACTTTTGTTTCAAGAAGTTTTTAGCTTGCACCTTATTCAGTTTCTCCTTAGTAGTATATTTCTTATTAGGAGTAAAGTTCACTTTAACTTCTTTTTGGCTACCCCCCATACTAGATAAATCATTAAATGATCTACGTCTTCTAGATGGTTTAGGAGATTCAGATTTAGGAGCTTCTTCTATTGCTGGAGTTGCTGTAGAATCAGGTATAGTTGTAGGCATATCCTGAGTCATACCATCTGCAATTACATATGGTCTTTCATATCTTTCTGCATTAAGATTAGATTTAATCATACCATTTCTTACCATCCAAGACAATAATGTATGATTCATATCTTCTCTAGTAAACACTATACCATCAAATAATTCTAATCTACCACCTGCTTTTTCAACACTACTAGCTAATCTACCAGAAAATAATAGATTCATTTTCATGTTAACTGCTAATTTATCATTTCCTTTTGAAGGAACTTTAAAAGGCATAGAACCATTAGATAGTAACCAATCTTCAAAATGCTTTCTCTCTTGCTCTTTCTGTGCAATAGACAAACCAGCTAGCGATACTTCATTAATACCATAGTGCAATACACCAAATTGACCTTTATTGTCTATATACAATTGTTTATTACGCAAATTAGCTTTTGCAGAATCACTAATATCAGATTCATTATTTACAGAAGTAGGTTCACCATAGTTTAAAAACATTTCAATAATATCAGATGCAATTAAATCTGTATTATTTATGTTCTGTCCACCTTTAAATCCGCTTTTAAATACTATAGTAGAAATCGCTTCTGCTAATTTAGGATAAGAATTGAATCTTGCTAAAGATAATTTTAATGGTAATGGTCTACCAGATAATCTTTTTTTACCATCAATAATATAATATACACCACCAGAAGTAGTACCAATGAAACCAGTATTATCACCTTCTACGGTAAATATTGTGCTTGTACCTCTAACACCAGTGCTATATCCAAAGTTATTGATTTCTTCATCTAGATTACCACTAAACTGAAATACATCTTTAAATTGTTTATCATTTACCGGTATCTCTTGAGAGATGGTACCTTCAATAGCATTATGTAGTAACAATCTAGTAGGTGTTACTTTTATTCTAGTGTCTACCTTATTTAGTAAAGATCCATTTGGATCTTTCATTACAAATCTAGAGATAATTTCTTGTCTACGCTCCCGTAGTTTTCTTATCATCTCAGGATATTCCTCTGGAGTAAGATTGCGAATATTGTTTGGACTTCTCATTGCAACCCAATACCTTTTATTATTTTCAGTATTAGTAATTATTAATCCTACTCTGGCATAATCATAGGTATTGGGATCATTCCATTGTACTGTTTTCTTACGAACGTTATCGTAATAAGGTGCTACAGAATATTCATAAGTAAGTTTGTCCTGTTTAGTTTTAAATAGCTTAGGTAATTCAGAGTTAGGAGAGAATTGAATTCTAGCACCACCTAATTCTATAGTCTCACCAATGTTAGCAGTAGGAGTATAATGGAAGGTGTTTAAAATACCTAACTCACTATTCTCTGTAAATTCAGCTAGCTCTGCATCGCTAATAGCATCTGGTGGAACAGAACCAGGAGTGACTGGTGTAGGTATAACTCCATCTTTAGCTGCATCATTAACCTCTTCTTCAGTTAACTCTGCTGGTTGTGGGTCAAACAAATCATCTACAGTAATCTCAGCGACTTCTGCTGGAGTTGTCATTTTACCTCTAACACTCTCTGGCATATTGTAGTATGCAGTAGAATATGCCCCCTTAATAGCATCAAAATGCTGAGATAATTTTTCTCTATCCCTACCAATAGCTTCATACATATTCAAAGCTACTTCTTTGAACTTATATGCTCCTAAGTTAAACGCTTTACCAAGCATCGTTAAGAAAGCTTTGAATATCTTTGCTTGCTTTTCAGCTTGAGCAGCAGGATCAAATGCGAATCCTAAAGTATCATCTTCAAGAAGATCAAAGAAATTTCTTGCTGCTTCATTAAACTCTTCTTTAGCATTTGCAGTATCCTTTTTAGCCTGCTCAGTTTTAGTTGCTTTCTGTTTAGATTCTTTAGGTTTCTTTGGTGTCTTAGTAGGTTCTTCAACAGCTCCACCATATTCATTAAACACATCTTCGGATGAGACACCACCTATACCACCAGCAAATGGGTCTTCATCTGCACCTAATATCTCATCATTAGTTTCAACAGGTTCAGTTTTTGCACTGTCATTATTTTGGGGTTGAACTTCTGGTTCAACTTGTGGTTGCTGCTTTCTTTGAGTTAAACCAATATCTTGACCTTCTGCAGCAGCTATGATGGCTTGATCTGCTTCACTTAACTCTTGAGATGCAATATTAGCTTGAGTAGGTCTAGCAGATTTCCTTACTTGAGGAGTAGGTTTTTGTTCTACTTCTGGTGCTGCTTGTTGCTCAGTACGCATTGGACCAGTAGGAGCAGTAACTGGTTTAGAAGGAACAACAGGTTTAGATGCCTTTTGTTGCTCAGTAACTCCTAGGGCACCTTCTGCAGCTTCTTTTCAAGGTCTGCCATATCGTTGTGCTGGTAGCGCAGCATCTTGCCGTAGCTCATCTGGCACCCGGCATAGATGGAGGCGTGGTTCTCCCGGTCGCAGATGACGTAGTCATGCCGGTCCACCAGGGCGCTGATGATGCCCACGTTGGACTGGAAGCCGGTGCCGAAGGTGACGATGCCGGGCTTGCGCAGGAATCTGCCCAGCTCCTCCTCCAGCTGCTTGATCTGGACCGTGACGGCGGCCTGGGAATAGCCTAACGCCTCGGCGGCTTTTGAAAAACTTTGCTTTTGCGCGATTTGTAGAAACGTGCGGATCTCTCGAAGTTCCATGGCGGATTCCTTTCCTCTCTATAAAAATTTATAAACGATCTGTTTAAAACGTTCAATTTTACTTTTAGTACTTCTTATGATACGCTAAGAATATAGAAATTGCAAGAAAATAGCAGGATAGAATGCGAATTTTCAGGATGTGAGACTCGGAGTCATGAATGGCGGGCGGAAAAAGTGATCC
>OGWY01001448.1_pt1 | contig 18539 bp, 14 predicted proteins | sample 1576121 | NCBI WGS metagenome assembly OGWY01 (sample SAMEA3541543, study PRJEB24748) | human gut metagenome | biome: human gut; feature: human-associated habitat; material: faeces | place: China | collected 2012 | reverse complement strand
TGCAAACACTATTTTAAAATGTGCGGCATTTCAGTTCTTTACACCTGCCAGGAAACCAACGGTAAATTTTTATTTCTTGCGAAAAATCGTTCTGAAGATCAATCTCACCAGCGGTCCGCAGTAGAACATCTGCCAGCAGATTGCCATCGGGAAGTTCATGGCCCAGGTCTGGATCCAGGTGCCGAATGTGTGCTGGTCTTTAAAGAGAATAGTGGCAACCAGGCTCATGATCGGACACATAATGCAGCAGATGCAGATAGAAATGGCATAGGTGATGAACTGTGGACGATCGGTAGGTTTCATTACGGTGAATGCGAGTTTCTGAGCAATTTTTCCGACAATAAAAAATTCCAGAACGAAGGCAACCGGAACCATAATGATCATTTCATGGGTAGCCAGCAGAAAGGTCTGACCGGATACACTACCGGTATTCAGGGCTACATTGTATACGATCATTCCGTAGACCATAATGGTAGCCATGATAATTGTGTAAATTGCGTCTTCAAATTTAGTTTTTGGCATAAAAATATCCTCCTTTTGATAATGAGCTACGTGTTGTTCGTTATCATCCGGAGGATGTGCGTTTCCAATATAAATAACCGTTTTTATTTCGATTTGCTATTCTATCAGAAAAATACCAATTATGCAAGTGAAAAATATAATCACATCTTAGATTAAAAGGTCTCTCTTTATTGAAAAATGAGAAATAAGTGATCTGGAACAGGAAAAATCAGAAGTAGAGAAGGTATTAAAGGATATCGAAGCAATTACGAGTTTAGAAAAATTTATAGAGGATCATTCTGAATAAAAAGCAGAATGTAAATCTGATAAAATGTTTTTCACAATAAAACAAAGGCAAGCAACTGTTAAATCAGATGATCGATTTTGTTTTTTGCAAAATGTGCGAAAAAGAAAGCTTGTGCGGTCTGTAAATTCTCATTATACTAAATGTAGTAATAGGAAAATGAAACCTGTGAAAGGATTTTAGTTTTAAAGGGAAAGGTAAGGTAAAAGGAGGGGTACAATGGGTATTTTTTTTAATCCGGGAAATGGGAGTTTTACCAAAGATAGAAATTATGAAATATATGTGGATAAAACAGAATTACTAAAATACTTGAACAGAGCCATTGGAACACCTGGAAATTGTATTGCTGTCAGCCATGCCAGACGGTTTGGAAAGTCACATGCTGCGGGGATGATTGATGCTTATTATAGTCTTGGCAGCGATTCTGCAAAATTGTTTAAAGGTACAAAGATTGCATCAGATCCAGATTATGAAAAATACAGAAATAAGTACAATGTGATCCATTTGGATATTTCGTCCTTTTGGGATTTTCATAAAAAGGATATTGTAGAAAAGATAATAGAAGATATTTTTAAAGAATTGAAAATGGATTACCCGGAGGAATTTAATGAACGGGATCGTATCAGTTATGTACTCATGAAAATATACAAAAAAACAGGGATTCCTTTTGTGATTATCATTGATGAATGGGATTGTGTGGTACGAAACAGTACAGATCAGGATTTGATCCATCAATATTTACAGTTTCTCCATTCTTTGTTTAAGTCAGAAGAATCAAAATCCTTTTTAGCACTTGGATATATCACAGGTATCATGCCAATTAAGAAAATAAAGGATGAATCGGCTTTAAACAACTTTGAAGAATATACTATGTTAAAATCCAGACTGATTACGAAATACTATGGCTTTACCGAAGAAGAAGTTAAGGATTTATGTAAAAGATATGATATGGATTTTGAAACTACAAAAGAATGGTACAATGGATATCTGATCGATGGAATGCACATGTATAATCCAAATTCCATATCACAGGCGATGAAATATCATGATTTTGATTCCTATTGGCGAAATACCTCTGCTTTTGGCACGATTAATAACTTTATTATGATGAATTATTCAGGATTGAAAGAGGATGTCCTTACAATGCTATCCGGTGGAAAAGTCATGGTGGATACGGAATGTTTCCAAAATGATCTGGCAGAAATTCATTCAAAAGATGATGCGTTAACTGCTCTCATTCATCTTGGATATCTTGGATATGATGCGGATATGTTAAGTGCCTATATTCCAAATTATGAAGTGGCTAAGGCGTTTCAATCCGCGTTAAAAACAGGAGAATGGAAAGATGTTGCTGCGTCAATTTCCAAATGTGATACATTACTTATGGCAACGATTAGTGGTAACACTGAGAAAGTAGCTGAACTTATCGAGCTTGCACATGATACGTATACTTCTATATTAAAGTACAACGATGAGAACTCTTTAAGCTGTGTGCTTACAATGGCGTATTTTACTGCACCGGCATATCATACTATTATTCGGGAAATGCCGGCCGGAAAAGGATTTGCTGATTTTGTTTTTCTGCCAAGGGCAAATGCCGGGAATCGCCCGGCAATGATTGTGGAATTAAAATATAATCAATCAGCAGATACTGTGATCAGGCAGATAAAAGAGAAACGATACCAGGGTGCGTTATCGGGATATGAAAGTAAGATTCTCTTAGTCGGGATTAGTTATGATAGTGAAAAGCATCATACTTGCAGTATCGAAGAATGGTAATTTTGTTATACTGAGTGTGATGATAGATAATAGGAAAAGGAACAATTTTGTTTTTAAAGGAAATGAAGAAATGTAACGTAAAAAAGGAGGTTCACATGAAAAAAAGAATTTTATGTACGCTGCTGAGTGCAGCAATGCTGCTTACGAGTTCGCCGGTTGTTTTTGCGGCGGAGACGCAGCCTGTGAAGGAGCAGCAGACGAAGGAGACGCTTCCGTTTACGATTAAGGAGGCAAACAATGATATTAAAGATGAAAGTGTAAAAGGCTGGCATGTTCAGATCACGGACACGGAAAATGCAAAGGTTGTTGCAGATTATCCGGGACTGGTTGTTGTGCGTGCAAAGAAGACACAGTACGATGACAATGTTTATCTGATTGGAAAGAGTGGAATAGTCCAGACTTTTGTAGTTTCGGGTACGGATACAGACTGGGATGAAAATGAGCATATTTATGACGACTGGGAGAGAACGACGTCGTATAGTTCTGTGGATGCAATCTGGAGACTTTCGTATAAGGGTGATCGCCTGTATTATATTAAGAAACCACAGACGCAGACTCCAAAATATGACATCTACAATGCGACAACCGGGAAATATTTTGAATATGATCTGGATGAGCAGCCGGAACCTTATAGAGATGGCGAGGGAGCTGTGACAGATGTTTATCGATTTGTAAAAGACGGAAAAGTGGGAATGCTTAAGAGTGATGCAACAATCCTGTACGAAGCGGAGTATGACGATATTGATAGAAATGCGTTTAATACGGATTTTTCGGATGAATCGATACGCGAGTCGGATGATAAGTTTTTCCAGGCGATGAAGCGGGATGAAAATTCTGACAAAAATTTATATGGTATTGTGGATTCAAAAGGACTTTGGGATGGAGTATGTAAATACAGAAGTATTACAAGCAATACCAGTGGTTCAAGGATATGCGTAAAAAATGTGGATGAGGAAACAGCAGTCATGGATATAAATACCGGTGAACTGCTGACAGGTTTTACAGGAAGCAGGATATATTCATTGGGGGATGGATGTTTTCTCAAATCAAATGGTTTAGGAATGTACGATGAGGGTAAGCAGATTCTTATGAAAAATGGTCAGGTTATAGATAAGAACCAGATTTATAATAATGATTATTGTAATAATCCGAACTGTACAGTTTATATTAACGTTTTCTGGGATATTATCGAAAATTTTTCAGAAGATGGCTGTTATTTGGTAGGATTTGATGGAAATGGAAAAAAGCATTTTGTTAAGTATTTGGACAACTATTTACAGTACAATGGTAAGCGTATTTCGTATGACGGGGGAATGATCGGGACAAATGATAATACAGGATTTGGAAAAGATGTAGAACCGATTATCATGAAGGGCGGATATGCAGTGGAAAGAGAATGTGCAGATGTGGATCCAACCTATAATCCGGTGATGGAGGACCATACGGTAAAATGCACTCTGATTGATGCAAACTCGGATCCGGTGTATGAACTTGGAGATAATAAGGTGGTTTATGGTCTGGAAGTAAGGGATGATCTGCTTTATCTCAGATATGGAACTTATGGGAAAGAAGATACGAATGTGCTGATTTATGATACAATCAGCAAAAAAATAGTTTTAAACGAGATGAACATAGATTCCTGGAGCATCCCAAAGGATCATAGCAGTCATGTGGTGAGCTTGCAAAAAGGGAACAAAGCGGCATTGTTTAATACGTTGGATCGGACTTTTTCCGGTTGGGATATGCTTGGAATTGATTTGGATGAAGAAAGTTTCGGTTCGGTGAAAGAAAGTCTGGTTGGTTCTGAACTTGTCTTTTTTATAAGGAATAAAAATGCTTTTTATAACGCATCCTTTCAAAAGATTGCACAGTTGGATCTTGAGGAAGATCTTTATTATCGAGACAGTGATGTGTCCGTTACGAAAAATGGAAATTTTGTTTTCAGTATCGGGGATTCTGTGGACTATGGACAATATCAAGTTTATGATCATAAAGGCGTATTACTGAAAAAATATATAGATGGTTCGAATTATAATGCGGATACATTGATTCGTGTTCGAACAGAAGGAACAAGAGAGTGGGGTTACTGTGACGAGGATGGAAACCTGCAGATTGCGGAGCAGTTTAATCTTGCCGGAAATATGCATAATGGAATTGCAAAAGTGGGAGAGTGGTATGATGATTGTAAAATTATCGACCAGACAGGGAAAGAACTGCTGTCGGGAAATTATGATTTTGAATGGACGTATGTAGAAGCTGGTTTTGCAATGATGAAACAGGACGGTGGCTGCTATCTGTATGATTTCACGGGTTTTGCTGAGGACATGGCACAAAATCCGTATAGTCTGGATGATCTGTTTGGAAAATATCACCACTATCTGAGAGATAACCAGGCATACAAAACGATGCACAGAACGCTGTATGATGCGGCTGCGGATGTTCTGGCGGCACGTACGGATAAGGATGAGCTGTTTTCTGTTATTAAGACATTGTCCGGTGATGTGATCGTGCGTCCGACGAAACAGATCCTGGAAGCAATTACCGGAAAACGATGGGAAGAGGATAAGTTAGAAGAGGAAGTGGCGATTGAACTGATCCGTCAGATTGATGAACAGGATGATACATTAAAAAATGTAGTGGATAACGTTTGCGGTAAAGTAAAGAATGTTTCTAAATTTTATAAGCTTGTTACAGCGGCAAAGAAGCCAATGGATACCAGCGTACAGTGGGAACTTGCCAAACTGGAAAAGGGAGATGCACTTACCACCGAACAGGCAAAAACTATTTTTGAACAGGTAAAAGGAAACTGGTCAAAGATTGACGGCATCTTTAAAAAGGTTGGAATTGCAACTTCGGCAGTCCAAGTTGGCACAACGATCTGCATTATGGCGAATCTGGAAATGGAAACGGTCAATCAGCTTTTGAACAGTGCAGCACCGGATTCTGCAGCCTATAAGGGACTGAAGAAATTAAAGGGAAAACTGCAGAAATACTGGGCATCATCGGAAGTAGCGATTCAGGAATTTATCGTAGATAAGTACTTTGAAGAAATTGCGGAAGCCCTTGTGAAAAAGGGAGTTACAGACATGGCAAAGCTGTTTGATCCGCTTTCCGGCATTGATGTCGGCGGTGCACTTACAGTCGGAAAACTGTTCTATTCACGTATCAGCAAACAAATAAAGCTTGCAGACTATGATGAGCTGGTGCGGATTGCTTACAGTATGTCGCTTTGCAATTCACTGAGTGTCGGACTGAACAATAAATACGCTGAGATTGCACAAAATTATCAGAAGACCGGAAAAACAGCAGGTAAAAAACTTCGAAAAGAATATCAGTTTGCATATGAAGCCTATGAAGCTTCGCTGCTTCTGATGGCAAATAAATGCAGTGAGCTTGCGGAAAAATCAGGGGAAAATGCAGCTGTAAAATATAAGAAAAAATGGCTGGATCAATGTATCAGTCTGTATTCACAGAAAATGCGGTATGACAATTTTATCGCAACCTGCAGAAGAAATATGAACCGAACAGAAGCGGCGAATTTCGAGTATCGCACCGATGAAAACAATCACGTATGGATCGTGAGTTTAAATGGCAAAAAGACAAAAGATGCTTCCAGACGTATGACAAGGGCACTGAGTGATACACAGGATCTGCTCTGCATTCCAGAGACGATCAATGGACGTACCGTTGTGGGTATCGATCCGCAGGCATTCCGGAATGAGGATAAAATCCACGCTGTATTCCTGCCGGATACGGTGACGGAAATCGGCAGTCAGGCATTTGAAAACTGCAGTTCACTTGATATGATTGTATCAGGAAATGGGCTGAAAACGATCGGTTCAGATGCATTTGCAGGCTGTGATTCTCTGACAGGTGTAGAGGTGCCGGACAGTGTTACAGAGATTGGAGATTCCGCATTTGGAGATAATGCAAATCTGACATTATGGTGCAGTGAAAACGGTACGGCATGGCAGTATGCAGAGACAAATGGCATCATGGCAGAGGAACGTATCCGCAGGGCAGTTTCTGTGGAAGTGACAGCACCGGCAGATAAACAGCAGTATGGCTCTTCAGAGAAAGAAATCGATACGACCGGACTTACGCTGAATGTTACCTGGGATGATGGCACAAGTGAAGAAGTTACATCTGGCTATTATGCTTATTTTAAAGAAAAAACAGCCGAAAATGCGATGGTTGCAGTACAGTATGACTCTGCAGAAACAACCTATGAAGCAGGAATCACACCGGAAGAAAAAGACTATACAGTATATTACAAAGATGAAGCGGGAGATGATCTGGCAGAAGCATCAACAGTCCGTGCTTTGTTTGGAAGTTCACAGACGCTGGATGCACCGGATGTGAGCGGTTATACACCGGAAAAAGCACAGATGACGGTAACGGCAGGTGACGAAGATTCCTGGACATTTATCTACAAAAAGAAGAACACAAAGAAAAATATCGAAGATGGAAGAATGTATGTATTCGGCGATCTTCGTTATACTGGAAATGCGGTGATTCCGAGAGTTTCGGTAGAAGATGCAGATGGAAAAATCCTGAAAGAAGGTGTGGATTACGAAGTTTTTCTGGATGATAATGTAGAAATTGGCGAAGCCTGGGCCGGTGTTCATGGAATTGGTGATTATGAAGGATTATTGAGTAGTACATTTTATATTGTAAATCCGGGCAGCCAAGATCCGGAACCAGATCCGAGTCCAAATCCAAGACCGGGTACAGATTCTTCAAAGAGTATACTGATTGGCAGCATTAAGATCAGCGGAATTTCAAATAAGATTGCAGCAGGAAAGAAAATCGCATTGAAGGCAAATATTTCGCCGGCAAATGCGACAAACAAAACACTGGTATGGACTTCCAGCAATCCGAAAGCTGCCACCGTAAATGCAAATGGTATTGTCACAATGAAAAAAGGCAGCGGCGGAAAGAAAGTAACGATCACTGCGAAGGCAGCAGATGGAAGCGGCAAAAAGGCAGTTTATACAATCACCGGTATGAAAGGTGTTGTGAAAAAAGTTACGATTTCCGGAAAGAAAACCGTCAAAGCAGGAAAGAGCATTAAGCTGAAAGCGAAAGTAAAAGCCACAAAGAAGGCCAATACCAGACTTTTTTGGAAAAGCAGCAATCAAAAATTTGCTACGGTGAAAAACGGAAAAGTAAAGGCAAAGAAAAATGCAAAAGGAAAGAAAGTGAAGATCACCGCAATGGCAACGGATGGAAGCGGAAAGAAGAAATCTGTAACGATTAAGATTCGGTAGGCTGCACATTATAATCAAATTCGAATAGAGGTATAAAGAGAAGATGCAGGAGATTATGAAAACGAAATTTCATAATCTTCTGTATTTTTATGATGCCAGGATTGTGGGAGTGCAACGCACGGAACAATCCGTAGGCATCATAGTTGGGGACTTTTGACATCCACATCATTTTTATGTAAGTGGATGAAATGGATTATAAAAATTTGCAATCCCTGCTTCTTTCGTGGTATTATGGGGACAAAAAAAGGAAAGGCTGATATAGATATGGAATACATGAAATTTGATGATGCATATGTTGTTCGTCTGGACTGTGGCGAGGAGATCGTAGAGTCTCTGACAAAGATTTGCGACAGGGAAAAGATCACACTGGCAACGATCGAGGGTATCGGTGCGGCAGACCATGCGGTGATCGGTCTGTATAATGTCGGGGAACAGGTTTACCATAAAACGGAACTGAACGGATCGATGGAGATCACGGCTTTGACGGGAAATGTTTCCACGATGGATGGTAAAACTTATCTTCATATTCACATTAATCTTTGCGATGAGAAGATGAATGTCAAAGGCGGTCATCTCAATGAGTGTCGGATTTCGGCGACGGCTGAAATCACAATCCGCACAGTCAATGGAAAAGTGGAACGTTTTTATGATAAGGACGGTGTTGGATTGAATCTGTATCAGTTTCCGGGAAATGAAGGATACAAAAAACTGTTAAAGAATCTGATTGATGTGATCAAGGAAGACCATGCGAAACTGGGATTTCGAAAAGAAAAAATTCGCCTGTATTATCCGCTCAGCTCTTTGAATCATTTTTTTGGTACGAGTGATGATGCAGATCAGATGCAGGAGCGTCTGAACCACCTTCCGGTGGTGATCACAGAGAAGCTGGGAGAGGTTGTTGCGACACACAAAGCGGAGCGATTTTGCTTCCACATTCCGGAGGAAGGCAGCGAGTACGTCCATAATAATATGAAGGAAAATGAATTTATTAAAAGCCTGATCGAGTTGCTTCAGAAACATGGATGCAAGATGGATGATATTCTGAATTTGTTTCATAAGTATTCTGATAATATTATTACAGAAAATATGGACAATGGAGAATTTGATATTCTGATCCGTTTTGAAGATAAACCGGACGATCCATATTATTATTGTTTTAAAGATGAAGGATGCCATATTATTTATCATCGATTCTTGAAAGAGGATTATGAAGATTTTGGTTTCTGAGTAGACAGAGAGGACAGAAAATGTTGGAAATTCGCAGAGGAACAAAAGAAGATATTGCACAGGTTGCAGCAATTTATGATCATATTTTAACGGAGGAAGAGGAAGGCAGAGCGGTGATCGGCTGGATACGCGGCGTTTATCCGACGGAAAATACCGCAAAAGAAGCGGTGAAAAATGAAGATTTGTTTGTTATGACGGATGCCGGAAGGATTGTGGCAGCAGCGAGGATCAACCAGGTTCAGGTGTCGGAGTATGCTGATGCAAACTGGAAATATCAGGATATTTTGCCGGAACAGGTTATGGTTTTGCATACGTTGGTCGTAGATCCGGGGCAGTCCGGAAAAGGATATGGAAGTGCGTTTGTGAAGTTTTATGAGGATTATGCAAAGGAACATAACTGTCCGTATCTGCGTATGGATACGAATGCGAAAAACCAGGCTGCGAGAAAGTTGTATGCACGGCTTGGATACTGGGAGGCGGATATTGTGCCTTGCGTATTTAACGGCATTCCGGGCGTGCAGCTTGTGTGTCTTGAGAAGACAGTATAAAGCGGAAATTTTCTGCAAAAAAAGACAGCAGTTCAGCCAGATTGAGCCTGATGCGAGAATTGCTATGTAAAAACGAAACAAGGGGTGTGTTTTTGTGGAAATACAGGAAATTCTGGAAAAAGTAAAAAACGGGGCGATGTCTGTGGAAGAAGCGGAAGGATTTCTCCGCAGGAAGCCGTTTGAAGAGATGGGCTATGCGAAACTGGATATGCATCGCAAGGTGCGATCCGGTTTTGCGGAAGTGATCTACTGTGCCGGAAAAGCAGATGAACATCTGCTTCATATTTTTGAACGTTTATACAAGGCAGATGGACAGGTTTTCGGAACGCGGGCAACACAGCATCAGTACGAAATATTGCGTGAAAAATATCCGCAGGTAGAATATGATCCGATTTCCCATATCATAAAAATTGAAAAAAAGGATAAAGAGCATATCGGAAATATCGCAGTCTGCACTGCGGGAACGGCAGATATTGCCGTAGCGGAAGAGGCTGCACAGACGGCAGAATATTTTGGAACGAAAGTGACGAGGGTTTATGACGTGGGCGTGAGCGGCATCCACAGACTGCTTGGAAATCTGGAGGCAATTCAGAGTGCAAACTGTGTTGTTGCCGTTGCGGGTATGGAAGGTGCACTGGCAAGCGTACTTGGCGGGCTGGTGGACAAGCCGGTGATCGCTGTGCCGACTTCCGTCGGTTATGGTGCAAATCTTGGCGGACTTTCTGCACTTCTGACGATGATCAATTCCTGTGCAAACGGAATTGCAGTGGTAAATATTGACAATGGTTACGGAGCCGGTTATATGGCAACGCAGATCAACAGACTGGGGGTGAAGGCGAATGGGTAAAACGTTATATCTGGAGTGTGAAAGCGGTATCAGCGGAGATATGACGGTGGCAGCACTTCTGGATCTTGGAGCAGATCAGCAGGTTCTGAAAAAAGCTCTTGCAAGCCTTCCGGTACAGGGATTTGATATCCGCATTTCCAGGGTAAAAAAATCCGGTCTGGATGCGTGCGACTTTGATGTGGTTCTTGATAAGGAACATGAAAATCATGATCATGATATGGAATATCTGCATGGTCATACTCATGCACATAATCATGCTACGGAGCATATGCATGGGCATGATGTGCATAACCATGATGCAGAGTATATACATGAGCACAGAAGTTTTGTGGATATTCTGCAGATCATTGAGAGCAGCAGCCTGACGGAACGTGCAAAAAAAACAGCGACGGATATTTTTTCGGTTCTGGCGGATGCAGAAGCAAAAGCACATGGCGTGCCAAGAAATCAGGTGTATTTTCATGAAGTCGGTGCTGTAGATTCAATCGTAGATATTCTCTCGGTGGCGGTCTGCCTGGATAATCTGGATATCGATCAGGTAATTGTGACAGAACTTTGCGAAGGAAGAGGTACGGTCCGCTGTCAGCACGGCATTCTGCCGATCCCGGTTCCGGCGGTGACAAATATCGTACAGGCCAATCATCTGAAACTGAAACTTACGCAGATAGAAGGTGAGCTGGTTACGCCGACCGGTGCAGCGATTGTGGCGGCGATCCGTACTTCTGATAAACTTCCGGAGTCATTTTTCATCGAAAAAACAGGTCTTGGTGCAGGAAAACGAGAATATGCCTGTGCCGGTATTCTGCGTGCAATGATTCTGGAAAGCGAGAATGAAAAGAGCTGGATGGAAAAAGATGAGATCTGTAAACTGGAGACAAATATTGATGACTGCAGCGGCGAGGCACTCGGATTTCTGATGGAGCGTCTGATGCAGGCGGGGGCGAAGGATGTTCATTATACGCCGGTTTATATGAAAAAAAATCGCCCGGCATATCAGGTAAATGTAATCTGCAAAAAAGAAGATGCGGAAAAGCTGGAGAAACTTATTTTTCAGGGAACGACAACAATCGGCATCCGCAGAATGTACATGGAACGAAGTATCTTAAAAAGAGAAGCGGCAGAGATCGACACGCCGTTTGGCAAAATGAAAGTAAAAGTATGCGATCTGCCGGATGGGAAAAGGATTTATCCGGAGTACGAAGAAGTCGCAAGAATCTGCCGGGAAACCGGACTGTCTTATTATGAAGTTAGCGGGATATTCCTTGACACTTTATATACCGAACGGTATAATGAAGAAAGCAACCGTAAACAGGAGTAAAGGACAGGATTTATGGACAATAGAGAACGTATTTTGCAGTGTGCACTGGAGCTGTTTTATGCCAAGGGTTACGATGCCGTTGGCGTACAGGAGATTGCTCAGAAAGCGGGGATTACAAAACCTACGTTGTACTACTATTTTGGCAGCAAATATGGTCTTCTGGAGACTTTGCTGACGAAACATTTTACTGTTCTGAATGAAGAACTGGAGCGGGCATCTTTTTATGAAGGGGATGTCGGAGCGACGCTTTACAATATTGCTTCTGCATTTTTAGATTATGCGATGAGAAATTATAAAGTCTATGCACTTCTGATGGCGATGTTTTATTCTGCGAAGGAGAATGAAGCGTACCGGGCGGTAAAGCCGCTTGTGAAAAAGTTCTATTCGCAGATCGTACATTTCTTTGATGCGGCGGAGCATGAGCTTGGAAATATGAACGGAAGGCAAGAGCAGTTTGCGATTGGATTTATCGGTCTGATCAATCACTATATTCTGCTGGCATGCGACCGGGAAGGCAGACCGCAGCAGATTTCAGAGGAGAAAAAGCGGGCACTTGTAAAGCAGTTTATGTATGGTATTTACAGTTAAGATGGAGGTATTTGCAAATGGGAAAGTGGTATAACGAAGCAGTTTTTTATCATATGTATCCGCTGGGTATGACAGGGGCACCAAAGGAAAACAAAGAACCGGAGACCGTGCATCGCTTGCGGGAGCTGTTTCCGTGGATCGACCATTTAAAGGAGATCGGAGTTACAGCGATCTATATCGGACCGCTGTTTGAATCTTCTACACATGGTTATGATACAAAAGATTACAAAAAAGTAGACAGAAGACTTGGGGATAATGAAGATTTCAAAGAATTTGTCAGACTGGCACATGAAAATGGGATCCGCGTGGTTGTGGACGGTGTTTTCAATCATACCGGAAGAGAGTTTTTTGCATTTCAGGATATCCAGAAAAACAGAGAACATTCTCCGTACTGCAGCTGGTATAAAGGAGTGAATTTTGGCTGGAATTCTCCGTATAACGATGGATTTGGTTATGAAGCATGGAGAAACTGTTTTGAGCTGGTCAATTTAAATCTTTACGAGCAGGCAGTCCGTGATTATCTGTTTGATGTGATTCATTTCTGGATCACGGAGTTTGATATTGACGGTATCCGTCTGGACTGTGCTGACTGTCTGACGTTTGATTTTATGAAAGAAATGCGTTACCGCACCGGTCAGTGGAAAGAGGATTTCTGGCTGATGGGTGAAGTGATCCACGGCGATTATGCGAGATGGGTAAATGACGAAATGCTTCATTCCACAACGAATTATGAGCTTCACAAGGGTCTGTATTCGGGACACAATGATCATAATTATTTTGAGATCGCCCATACGATCCGCCGTCAGTTTGATGACAACGGCGGTATTTACAGAGGACGTACTTTGTATTCTTTTGTAGATAACCACGATGTGGACCGTCTGATGAGCAAGTTAAACAACAAAGACCATATCCGCGAGGTTTATACACTGCTCTACACGCTGCCGGGCATTCCATCTATTTATTATGGCTCCGAGTGGGGCATTGAAGGAAGAAAGCAGGGTGCCTCAGATGATGCCATGCGTCCGCAGCTTGACCTTGAAAAAATGCAGAAAGAGAATCCGCATCCGGAGCTGACAGCACATATTGCGGCACTTGGAAAGATGAGAAAAGAAAATCCGGTTCTGGCAGATGGAAAATACAGAGAGCTGGTACTGACAAACAGACAGTATGCTTATGCAAGAATCAAAGATCAGGATGCCATCGTTGTGGCAGCGAATAACGATGAGAGTCCGGCGGATATGAGCATCCCGATTCCAGTGGACGGAACTTATGAAAATGCGTTCACAAAAGAAGCAGTGCCGGTGGTGGATGGCAGACTCCAGGTTCATCTGGATGCATGTGAAAGTAAAGTATTCAGAAAAAAATGATGCCAGTTCAAAAGGATTAGTATGACATTTGTGATTCTGATATCAATTTATGGTTGAAATGTATAGAAAAAGTTGGAGGTAGTTATAATTTAAAAATTGGATTAATAACAGGGGATGAACTAACTTTTGCCGGAGGTTTATATAGCGTTGCAAGTAATAATTACTTAAATACTAATGGTAATTATAATTATTGGAGCATGACACCATTATTTTATAGTAATAACATGTATTTTAACCTAGTTATGAATAATAATCTTAAAGAAGGTGTGTTAAATACAGGCGGACAGCAAATCAGTGCTTTAAGACCAGTTATCAATGTATCTGGTTCGGTAACAGAAAATGTTGATGGAACAGTTGATAATCCATATATAATTAAATAGAGAGATATATAAAATGTACCCAATGTCAAGGACTAAATAAAAAAGAGAGAATTTAAACAATGGATGCAAATAGATGATTTCTGTATTGTACAGGAGTCATCTTTTTTAAATTCCATTGATATCTATAATTATTGTAATATTCAATATAATCTTTTATTTCGTTGCATACATCTCTAAATGTAAAACAAGTATCTAAATTTAATTCATCTTTCATATGGCCAAAATAAGATTCTTGTGGAGCATTATCCCAACAATTACCTCTTCTAGACATAGATTGTTGAATATTATATTTTTTTAATAAATTATGAAATTTGGGGCTTGTATAATGAACTCCTTGATCTGAGTGTATTATTACATTTTCATTTAATATTACATTTTTCTTACGATGTAGTTTTTTTACTGTTTCTAATGATATATCTAATGTCATACTTTCACTTATATAATAAGCAAGTATTTCATTAGTTTCTGCATCTTTTATAGTAGATAAATAACATTTCTTATTATCTCCATAAAACAAATAAGTAATATCGGTTAAAAGTACATTATATGGTATTCCAGTTTTAAATACTCGATTAATAATATTTTCACATGTAGTATGTTCTTGTGTTGCTTTCATTATTCTTCTATAAGGATTGGCCTGTCTTATTGGACATTTTAGCCCAAATTTTTTCATCAATCTTCTTATCTTTTTAAGATTAAAATGCACATTGAATTCATTATCAAGTACCATCATTATTTGTCTAGCACCTTTTTTACGTTTTTTAAATTTGTATGCTTTTAAGATTAGATCAAAATCCTTTTGGTCTTTATTATCTCTTTCAATTCTTTTATTTTCATTTTTTAGATAATTGTAATATCCTGATTTAGAAACACCAATACATTTGCATAAATATGAAGTCATTCCTTTTAATTCATATTTATCATTGACATATTTTATTGTTTCAAATTTGATATTGATTTGATATCTGTTAAAATTCCCATTTCTATCAGTTCGTTTTTTTTAATAATTCATTTTCTGCTTCAAGTAATTTTATCCTAGCTTCAGCTCGTTCAAGTTTTTCTTTGTCAGAAAGTTCTCTTTTTAGTGTATTTCCAGAATTTGTTGTCCTAGTATCAACTATTTCTCCCGTAGAATTTATTTGTTTTCTCCATCTATAAGCACAATTTTGAATTCTTATAATTCCAACAATTTCTGGATCTATATCACATTCTCTAAAAACATCTTGAGGGAATTTTTTATAGTTTTCACATTCTTTAACTAATTTATATTTAAATTCGTTAGTATATGTAATTCCTTTATTAGTTATGTTTTTAATCCATTTATTTTTAGTTAACTTTTTTACTTGAGCATCTGTAAATAAAATTTTTGACATTTTTATCACCACTTCCTTATATTATACATCAAGACATAATAAAAACCTATAAAGTAGGTCTCTCTTTTTTTGAGAGTCCACCTTACAGGTTACATTTTAATTTCTTCATCTATTTTTATTAGTCTAATTTAGTTTTAATTATCCAATTGAACAAACAACATTAATTCCCTGATAAAATGAACGGGTCAGACTTAGTACCTGTTCCCGATACTATCTTTACTGTAGATTTTAGATTCATAGATGGGCGAGAGCCGCTCGAATTCGTCGGATTATTGCTAGTGCCATCGCCGTCGCCGCCGACGTTACGGACGTGCGAGGAACTATATGGTGTTAATGTCCAATAAACAGTATTACTACCATATTTATCAAATTGTCCTGCCATTAATTCACCTAATCTTAGTAGTCCTACTTTGGCAGTAGTTGTGGCTGTTGTTAGATTACTACCTGTAGCATCTTGATATTTTGCTAATTTATAATTAGTTCCATAGTCTACAGTTCCTAAATACCAGGTTGTATTATCTTCTATCATATTTACTTTATCACTAGTTAGATAAGTACCAATTGTCAAATAATCACCATTTAAGAATGTTCCTATTGTATTATCTTTAGAAAATGTTGTATTACTTCCGAAAGTAAGCTTTTTATAACTACCACTATCTTTTAGAGGTATAGCACTTGTTATTTTAGTACCAGTTCCATTTTCATGGCTTACTATTCGATACAGATTATTTTCGCCGGTTCCAAAGCTTATATATTCACCACTATATCTGGTTGACAATAATGCTCCTGTTGGAATATCATTATCACCTTGAAGCCTGTACGGATTATCAACAGTTCCATCACCGTCTATAATTTTCACAGCAGATTTTAGATTTATAGATGGGCGAGAGCCGTACGAATACGTCGGACCATTGCTGTCGCCATTGCCGCCGAGGCTGACGTCACGGACGCTCGAGGTACTATATGGTGTCAACGTCCACCAACTTAAACCATTATTTAAATATCCAGTAGAGTCTGTAGCATTTTTGTAACTCATCGTATATTCATACATATTTAGTAAACCTACGGCATCTGTTACCATAGTTGTTTTTTCTGGTTTAGTGGTAGCAGTAGTTAAAGTGGCATTCCAAGTACTATCTGTTTTAATAAATTTATCTGGTTCTCTTAAATTTCCTAGAAAACCATCTACTGAAGTATCATTCAACCACTGTTCCATATAGCTACCTTCAAATGCGGTATTATTTGCTGCATTATATGGTAAAGTTGATATATTCCATTGAGTAACTAGCTTTACAGAGTTATCAGAGGGATCAATTGATACTGCTCTCCATAGTTTTCCACTATACCAGATATAGTTATTAGGATTTGTTCCAGTAATAAATGTTTGTTCAGAATCACTTGTATCTATCGCCCCATTATCACCCACTCCTTTTAATAGTGTTTCTGCTTCCGTTGGATATACTCTATTACTTGTACTACTGACTACTATTTTACTTTTATAAATTTTATCTTGTACACTATTATCAGCATCTGATGAAATCCATAGATATAACTTATACGTTACAGATTTACCAGTTGCTAATGATGTTTCATCTACTATTCTATAAGTTGATGTACCTAAGTCTTTTAACCTCTTTATACCTGAATCATAACCATCAGAACCAGTTAATCTCATCTTTAAATAATTTGTATCTAATGTATTAGCTAATTCCTCTTCATTAGATACCGTATAGTATGCATCAACATCACCACTATTAGTAATAGTAAAAGTATAAGGTGTTGTATTCATGCCATTTTCATCAGTCATTGGAATGGCATTATTCATAGTAATTGCATTGCCTTCAGTAAAGTCTACTTTTAAAGTACCTACTTGCATACTTAGTTTTTCACTTTTAAATGATTTGGTAAGTAAAGCATAACTACTACCTATAAGAGTTAATATACTTATTAGTATTAGAATAATTAATATTATTATTTTTTTATTCTTCATTGGTTCCTCCTGCTAAAATAATACAAAAAGAGATAAACCTATAATACTAGACCTATCTTTAAGCACAATAAAAGAAAGTAGTTTTTACTGCTTAGTTGGGTAATGCCTGTGCTGTTAACTAGGCGTAAACTAGATATATTCATAGCTGGCCACCTCTACTTTCACTTATCTTCTCTTATTTTATAACACTATTTTAGCAAACAGATAACAATTAATCAATCATAATTTAAATCATAACAAACATATATCAGTTTTTAATTATTAGAAAGTTCTTCTAATTCACTAATAGTAAGATTCCTTCCTATGTTTCAACTACAAATGGATTCAGTGCTGAACCATCACCTTTAGTTATTTTTGCATTAGATCTTAAATTTATGACTGGCCTTATTCCAAAAAGACTACCACCTTCTTCATTCCATGGATGCAAACTGCTATGGATTACCATGTTATATAAATGATTCGTTGAATAATTTTTTCCATAAACAGAAGGTGACATTGTCCAATAATTGTCATTATTAAATAGATAATATTCCTTATTTGGAAAATATGAATCACTGTAGCTTCTTCCTCCAGCAAAGGTAACTTCATCAGCTGTGATTAACGCTATTGGATAATCTAGTTTTGCACTTTCATTTGATATTTTAAATTGATCAGGTATTTGACTACACTTCAAGCTTGGGGTTAAGCTTTCGGCATTTCTTTTATAAGCATTATAATAAGTATCATCATCAATTTTATAGCCAGAACCATATTCAACACTCCTATCATTACAAAATGTTTCATCCGCTAAATATGAAAAATAATTAATCAAGTATTTTTCATACCATTGATCAATTTTTTGTTTAATAGTTGAGTCAATAGTGTTTAACAAGGTGTTTTGATAATTATTCGAACCATAATTAACAGGTACTACTGTCATTCTTGTATTGCTATCATATTTAACTATTTTATAAATAACATAACAATTTGTATTTAAACAACTATATAACTGATTATTTACTATCTCATCATGATTATCATTCCATGTTAATTGTTTGATATCTCCTG
>OGWY01001411.1_pt1 | contig 18880 bp, 15 predicted proteins | sample 1576121 | NCBI WGS metagenome assembly OGWY01 (sample SAMEA3541543, study PRJEB24748) | human gut metagenome | biome: human gut; feature: human-associated habitat; material: faeces | place: China | collected 2012 | reverse complement strand
AGAAAAGTCCGAACAGTTTTCTGCCCGGACTTTCTCGCTCAATCATAAATCAATTATCTGCGTTACTTTTGGCCTTCCGTTTATTACATCACACACTTTTACAGGGGACCGATCTTTGCCAATAAGGTCAACAGTTCCGTTGGATATCTTTTTCATATTCATATTCTGCAGCACTTCCGAATCGGATGCCGAATGACGGTTTTCCACTTTTCGGGCGGGACCTTTCTTGCGTCCGACAGGTAGATTTCGTGATGCAGTCTTGTCTCGCTCCAATCGTTTGTATATCCGTTTTCGGCCAGGTATGCGTCCATCAGAGCGACGGAGGCGGGCTCCTCGTCAAAGGGCCCCAGGTGCATGATCTGTACGCAAAGCCCCTCGTCGACGGTCAGAAATTCCGCAGAGGAGCAGTCCAGCTTTTTCTTTTTCGACGCTGTTTCCACGGCCCAGGCGAAATCCTTTTGCGTCACAAAATCCGGCAGGCGGATCACGGAGATCCAATGGAAGGCGGATTTGTCCGCGTAGTCCACGCCGTCTGTATTTTCCTGCCACCAGAAGCCCTCCAGCGGGGGAACGACGTATTCAAAGAATCCCTCCATCTTGTGATCTGTTTTATAGCTCATTTTCAGGGTATACGCAACGGCATACAGCACCCCGATCGCCTGCTGATAGGCTCCGTCGGCTTCGTTTGGGTCTCCCTGACCTCTGACGGCAATATAATTTGCCTTTGGCACCTGGACGATCTCCGGTTTGCTCTTTGGCATGTAGAATTCTTTGTATTCTTTCTTAAAATCAAAGGCCATAATATCCTCCTGCTATCCGATCGGTTTGCCTTTTGTGTCAAATTGTTCCCTAAAAATTGGACTCGACTTTCTTCCATAAGAATAGCATACTCGCAGCTCTTGCAAAAGTCAATAGTACCGGATTCCTCGAGTACAACTGCCTGCCCGGGGCGGTGCGGTTCTACCGCAACCTGATTCTGGCGCAGAAGTAAGAAGAGCTTCCATACAACAGGATTTCAGAGCAAAAAAGCGGGTCGCTTCGGCGGCCCGCTTTTTGCGCGAATAATCTGCAATTCCCGCTATTGCCTGGCAGACTTTACGGCTCTTCGAACTGTGTCAAGGGCATGGTTTGCAGTTCCACTGGCTTGTAGCTGTTCAGAATTTCCATGGCCTCTTCCTCGGAGATCTCGGTGTCGAATTCGGCGTAGTGGTCTGTGGAGGAGGTGCGCCACCAGGTGCCATCTTTGCATTGTTTCAGGCGGACAATGCTCTGCTCCTTGGGGTTGGAGAAAACCGGGTCACCGTCATTGGCAAAGCGGAAGATGTGATACCAGCGTTCTCCCAAAGCGTTTGGCTGAGAATCGTAATCTACCAGAACGTTGCCATCGCATAGATACATACTGTAAACTTTTCCTTCATTTGTAAGGCCGTCCTTCATACCGACAACGCTGGTGATGATATCGTCACCGCTGAAAATCAGCAGCTCCTCGGTTCCGTTTCCGTCCAGGTCGTAGAAGGTGTAGCTACTTACGGGCGGCGTGTAGTCCTCCGAGCGGTTCATCTCATCGCCGCGAATCAAATCCTGCACATATTCTGCGTAGGTAGGACGCCGGCCAATGTTGAGGTCGCCCATGCGGCTGCGCATTTCCTTCTGGGAGGCCTGCTCCCGGGCATCGGCGGCAGCGGCATCCGGGGCGTTGGGGTGGATGGTAAAGTCAAAGCATTCCGCAATTTGTTCCAAAGGCGCGTCTCCATCAATGCCCAGGGTGAGGAACTGATTTTCCCGGTCAACAAGAATCATGCCGCTGCTGCTGGACTTTAGTAGAAGCACATTTACGCCGTTTGCGGTGGTATAATTCTGCTGGGATACGGAAGACGGCTCCAGATAGCCGAAGACATCGTAAAACACGTCCTTTTTGACGCAGTGGTACGTAAAGGGATACTCCGCGCCGGAAAGGGTCAGCGTTCCGTAGATGGTGAAGGAGCCGCCGGGGAAGAAGCGCCCTGCGGGTATGGAAAGGGCCGCGTCCGCATTGGGCTTTAGCAGGCTGTCAACGCCGAGAAGGGCAAGGAACGGCGTGCAGTCGATCTGCTCATGCCAGGGCTTCCCAATGATTTTTAGCCCATATTTTTCACAGATGGCATTCAGCTTGTCCACCATTTCCTGGTTCTGGACGCTATAGACCCAGTATTCTGGGTCACTATCCCAGTAGTCTCCGCCGGAAGGGGTGTAGCCCTGGGTATAGGCAAGCCACTCCTGGGCCGCCAGATAAGTGGGGGAACCCTGAATTCCTTGAAGGGAAATCACGTCCAGCGTTGTGCTTTCCGAGGGACTGTCAGACGGGAGCGCCTGGGAAATGGGTTCCTCTCCGATTTTCATATCCTGCAAACGCAGAACATACAGAACACCGCAGCCCACCAACAGCAGCATCAGCGCAACGGCAGCGGCAATCAACCAAACATGCTTCGCGGACCGATGCGTGGGGCGGGGAGTCTTTTGTATTGAAACTGGGGCACTTTGCTCAGATTCCGCAATCAGCTTTCGATCGATGTAGCTGAACGCAATCAACATTTTCTGACCGTTCATACCTGAATTCCCTCCTGTTCCAGATAGGTGCATAGCTTTGCCCGGGTGCGGCTGAGCTGCATTTTGACTTTGCTTTCCGTAAGACAATAGCGAGCGGCGATTTCGGCAATGGTATCCGCGTGATAGTACCGCCGCAGAAAAATGCGCCGGGTTTCCTGGGGAAGACCATTCAGAAAGGCGCTCAGCGCCCGGGCGATTTCCTTTGCCTCCATTTCCTGCTCCCGGCGGGTATCCGGAATGCAAAGCTCCAGCTCCTCAGACAGGGTGACGATTTCCGCGTTCCGTTTTGCCGCTTTTTTCCAATCCACCCTGTGAAAGGAAAGGTGGCGGCAGATGGAGGCGAGGAAGGCATAGAAATAGGTGGGGCGCTGGGGCGGGATGATCTCCCATGTTTTCAGATAGGTGTCATTCACGCTTTCCTCCGCGTCTTCCAGATTCCCCAGAATCCGGTTTGCCAGAGCCCGGAGCCGTCTGCCGTAGGCCGCATCGGTTTCAATATCGGTAAGGAAGTGGGCAATAAAGGTGTAGTTTATGTTAAAGCCAACCTGCTGCACGAGTTTGGCGGCGGTTACGATGTGACCATGACTGACAGCACAGGCCGGGTGAAAGTTAGTGACAGCTTTGACGATACCTGGTTCGAGTACGGTCTCGGTGCGGCAGTGACAATGGGTTCTAACAGCCAGCTTTATGTGGATGTAGAACGCAGCAGCGGCAGTGATTTTAAGAAAGACTGGACCTGGAATGCCGGTGTAAGGTGGAATTTCTAAAGACTAGCCCTTATTTGGGTTAGTCTCCAATAAGGAAGGATGAAATTTATGAACAATAAGGATTTAAGCAAGAAGGTGTTGGCGTCTTTGCTGACAATGTCGTGTGTATATCTGGGGGGGGACATCCGTGCTGCCTCTGGTTGAAGCTGCGGCATTGGTAACCAGTGCCGATCAAAATATAACTTTGCCTGCAGATGGAGATAAGAGGCAGGAATTTATTGATCTGAATAAGCCTTACAGCGGCGAGAAGCAGATCGTTTATTTGCTGAATGCGCAGGGTGATCCTGAACGCAAGGCGATTTTCAGCGGTGCAGGGACTGTTATCAAAATGCAGGGAATAAATAGTAAGCAGGTCACGGCATTGACTGCTTATGACGGGGCGAACGTGGAGTTTAACGCCGATAGTACTGATTTGAGTGCTAGCAGTAGCAAAGCAGGAGTGAGCGCGATCGCTGTGGTTAATACGTCGGGAGATAATTATGGTAGCGTGATCAGATTCAACAGTGCAGAAACGAGGATCAACGCCGATGCTGTCGGCACGGCTACTGGTGTGTATACGGAAAAGTACAGTGCGACGCAGTTCAGCGCAAATACCGTCAGCAATATTAACGCCGTATCACAAAAGAATGATGCTTATGCTTTGCTCAACGGAGGCAAAACGATTATCAACGGCACTGTAAATTTAAGAGCTGCAACTGATATCGGCGATGCTATGGGTCTTGTTGGGCGTTATGAAACTGACGGCTTTGAGTTTCAGCGTGTTGGCGGCAGTGTGACGACTGATGCCAACAGTGCTGTAAATATCGAGGCTGAATCGGCACAGGGCAGAACGGTGGGGGTATTGGCAGAGAGGGGCGGTTGGGTAACGTTTAACGGTGCTTTGAATGTTACAGCCAAGGCTGCCGCTAATGACGGCTTTGGCGTTTGGGCCAATAAAGCAAACAGTAAGATGATGATTGATGGACAGACGGATATTAAGGTAGACCGAGGGGCCAACGACAGTGATTTTAAGCTTGTCAGGGCTTTGCACGCTGTGCAGGGCGGCACGATAGAGGTCAATAGCAGCGGTAAGAGTAATCTGGTTACTGTCGACGGCGATTTGTATGCCGATGGTAAGGGTTATACTGATGGCAGCGCTATGTCGCTTGAGATAGTTGTCAATCCCTGGACACATTGGGAGCAGGATACGGATTTACGTTATATGCAGGGTAATAAACCGACGGTTTTGAGTGCTGATGTGCCAACTGACGGAAGTTCTTATATCAATTTTGTGATGGATAAGGCCGGTTCGTATTTATACGGAGCTGCCAACGGCAATGTGTATATTACGGCCAAGAAGGATACTGAATGGCAGGTGACCGGTGACAGTGACTTTATGGCGCTTAATGTTAACGAGGGCCTGATCGATCTTTCGCACCAGGAGCATTATTATAAGACGTCGAATCCGTATCAAAAAATGTCTATAGATACTTTGTCGGGAAATAACGGTAATTTTGTTATCAATACAGATATTTTGAATGATGCCGGTGTGACAGTGGTGAAAGTCGGAACGGAGATCTATCATGGCGGTACGCTTAACGGTAATACGTACAGTTACACTGCTGCTGATGGCAGTGACCAAACGATAAATTTAAGTGATCCTGTCATTTATACACGTTATGGTGACTTTATTCATGCCGAAAACAGTGCAGGAGCTATGACGCATACGGTGTATGTTGATGATGATGCTTTTAAAAATGAGGCTGATGTGACTGGAAAATACTTGAAATTTGCCCGCGTAACTGATGATGTGACCTTTAACGCAGGTACAAAGCAGGTTTCGGAGCTGTTTTCGTATAAGCCTGTACTGTTACAGACGCAGGAAGAAGATAAGGCAGCTAACAGTGAATTAGTATCCAAAGATGAATTTGATAATTTGCAATGGGTGGATTCTACCAACCGTGACTGGTGGATAACAGGCTATAACAAAGTGACTGCCGATGATCCCAAGGTGCCGGTGGCCGCTTTGGCAGCAGGGTTTGCCGGTTGGCGTTACTGGAATGAAAACGACACCTTACTTAAACGAATGGGCGAGCTGCGTTATTCTACTGACGCTGGCGGAGACTGGATCCGTATTATCCGCAGTAAGCATAATCGTGGGGGAGAATATGGTTTCAGCAATCATATGACAACAGTACAACTGGGGTACGATAAACGCGAAGTACGCACAAACGGTATTTGGCGTAAAGGTATTGCTTTGAGCCGTGGTGTGGGCAAAAGCTCATATAATAAAGGCAATGGCGAAAACAGCAACAATAGTTTGGCATTATATGGTACATGGCTGGGCAACAAGGGGCACTATTTGGATCTTATAGCCAAGGGTAGCAGGCTGCATAGCGACCACGAAACTTACGGCGAGTTTGCGGACAGCGGCAGCGGCAAAAACTGGGCGACAAGTATAAGCGCTGAATACGGGCGTAAAAAACAGCTTAACGAAGCTGGCTGGTTTGTTGAACCGCAGGCCCAACTGACTTATGGGCATTTATGGGGCGATTCATATACTACTAAAAATGGTATTGAAGTTGAAACAGATTCGATAAACAGTTTAGTGGGGCGGCTCGGTTTCGTATTGAGTCGTGAATTTGACAGAAATACGGTCAAGGCTTCCCGTTATTATGCTAAGGCTTCGCTGCTGCACGAATTTTTTGGTGATGACAGTGTTACTTTACGTGACAGTAAAAATGACGACAGGCTGACTTTTAACGACAGTCAGGGTGGTACTTGGTTGGAGGTTGGTATTGGTACGGACGTGCTGTTGAGTGAACGGACTAATTTTTATTTTGATATTGAAAAAACTTTCGGCGGTACGGTAAAAACACCTTACCGTATTGAAGGCGGTTTCAGGTGGGAGTTTTAACTGTTGTTATACATAAGTCATAAAAATCAGCTGTGAAAAGGAGAGTGTTGAAGATGAAAAAGTTTTTAGTTATGTTAGTGATGCTGGTGGGGGTATTTGCTATGACTGGCTGCGGTAGCAGCAGTCTTGTCGGCAATATCATTAAAGACGAGGGTTCTTTGGTTAAGATCATGGATGAATTTAAAAATCTGGATGGACTAAAAGGTAAAGAGATACTTATTTTTCAAGATGTTAATATGTATACCGGTGAAACAGGAAACAGAGTTGTTATTAATATTTTAAAACCGGGTACTGATGATGAAGTGGATAACTATGAGTATCGCGGCGGGTGGAGTAAGGCAAGGCCCGTACAGCTTTCCGGCAGTGGCAAAGCTATCGACAATTGTATACCTTTAGAGCAGCTTGATTTTGCCAAGATTCCTCAAGTTTATAAAAGCATGGAAGCCCAAATAAAAGATATCGAAGGCGCTAAAATAGATGATTATATGAGTTTCAGATTTTGGCAGGGTAAGTGGGATATTTCTGTATCTGCTAAAAGTCCAAGGGCTAAGTATTTTGCAGATTTTGACTTAGATGGAAATTTGAAAAAATTTAAGAAAAACTGAACCATTTCAATATTAGGATTGCTTTCATGGTGAGAAAAATGCTATATTGACATAGTACTTTTGAAATTAATAAACTAAGGAGATGATTATTGGTGCGTTATGAAATTATGCAGCCGGGCGCTTTTGCCTTTTTAAAGGTACAGCTGGAAGCAGGCGAGAGTATTAAAGCGGAATCTGATGCTATGATGGCGATGTCAGGTAATATCAAAGTTGAAGGTAAAATGGAGGGCGGGATGCTGGGCGGCCTGGCACGTAAATTTTTAAGCGGCGAAAGCTTGTTTTTTCAGCATCTGACAGCACAGGGGCAAGCTGGGGAGGCTGTTTTAGCCCCGCCGATACCGGGAGATGTTTCAGCCTATGAGTTGACAGGCAATACCTTATGTATTACTTCTGGCGGTTTTTTAGCGGCGGAAGAGAGTGTAAAAATAGAGACTAAGATGCAGAATCTGGGTAAAGGTCTTTTTTCCGGCGCCGGGTTATTTGTCGTTAAAGCTTCAGGTACGGGAACCTTATTCTTCAATTCGTTCGGGGCTATCTATCCGTTAGAATTGCAGGTGGGCGAAGAGATGGTTGTTGATACAGGTCATTTGGTAGCTTGGGATGCTGATATGAATTATAAGGTAACGAAAGCAAGTTCCGGGATCATGTCCAGCCTGACTTCAGGTGAGATGTTGGTATGTAAGTTTACCGGGCCGGGAAAAGTTTATACACAAAGCCGTAATCCTGGTAGTTTTGGCTGCTGGGTTGGTGGTATTATTCCATCACAGGGCTAATAAAATTACAATCAAAGCACAGACCATTTTGGTCTGTGCTTTTTACTATGAAAAAACAGAAAACGGCTTGACGATAATTTTCAGAAAACTTATAATAGATATAGAATATATTATTAGATAATGATTATCGAAAAAATGGAGGTTGAGGAGAAATGGCAAAATATAAATGCAGTGTCTGCGGTTATATTTATGACGAAGAAAAAGAGGGGCAGCCACTGCTTGACAGTAAATGCCCGGTCTGTGGAATGACGATGGTATTAATGGAGGAAAACGACAGCGAAGCTGCTGCTTCTACTGCTCTGGAAGCAGATGCAGCTCCGGAGGAGCTGGCTTATGATCCGGCATACGCCCGTTGTGACGCCAGTTGCCGTTATATGGACGATATCCATGAAATGGCTGTAACAGGTAAGTCGATCATCGGTGCTATGGGTACGCCGATGCCGATGCCTGGCTGGGACGATATCCTGCTGCTGGGTAATCAGCTGAATCCGCCGCCGCTCAATGATCATGACGCGGTTGATACGACGACTGTGATTGGTAAAAATGCCAAAAAGCCGTTGATTTTGACTAATCCGATTTTTGTTTCACATATGTCTTTCGGAGCTTTGTCAAAAGAGACTAAAGTGGCTTTAGCCAGGGGCAGCGCTTTGGCAGGTGCGGCGATGTGCAGTGGTGAAGGCGGTATTCTGCCGGAAGAAATGGCAGCGGCGCATAAATATATTTTTGAATATATCCCCAATTTATACAGTGTGACACGGGAAAATCTGCGTAATGCCGATGCGATCGAGATCAAGATCGGCCAGGGTACGAAGCCCGGTATGGGCGGGCATCTTCCCGGCAGCAAAGTGACACCGGAAATCGCGGCGATCAGGAATAAACCTTTGGGTGAAGATGTTATCAGCCCGTCCAAGTTTCCTGATATCAATACGAAAGAGGATTTGAAAGCATTGGTGACGAAGCTGCGCGAGGAATCTGACGGCAGGCCTATAGGTATCAAGATCGCAGCCGGTAAGCTAGAACGTGATTTGGAGTTTTGCGTTTTTGCAGAGCCTGATTTTATTACGATCGACGGACGCGGCGGCGCTACAGGCGCCAGCCCGAAGCTGGTTCGTGATGCGACCAGTGTTCCGACCGTTTATGCTTTGTATCGTGCCCGCAAGTATCTTGATGCTGTGGGAGCTGATGATATTGCGCTGGTGATCACCGGCGGGCTGCGGGTATCGTCTGATTTCGCCAAGGCTTTGGCTATGGGTGCGGATGCTGTGGCAGTAGCATCGGCTGCTTTGATTGCGGCAGCCTGCCAGCAGTATCGTATCTGTGGTACGGGTAAATGTCCTGTAGGTATCGCTACGCAGGATCAGGAGCTGCGCTCCAGATTTAAGATCGAAGCATCGGCGCAGAGGGTAGCAAACTTTTTGAACTGTTCTCTGGCAGAGCTGAAAACATATGCCCGTATCACTGGTCATAAGAATCTGCATGATTTGAATGCAGGTGATTTGTGTACGATCAATCGTGAGATTTCTGACTATACCAATATTCCTCATGCCTGATATTTAAATATGTTGTGGAAGCTTCCCCCGTATGCATTGGCATGCGGGGTTTCTTTTTGGCATCAATGCTGAAATTTATAATATGAACTTTTTGCAAACTTTAACTGTAAATGCTTGACTTAAAGTTGACTCTAGCCTGTAAAATCGAATTAAAGGCAAAGGCGTTATGGTAAAATACCAAACGCTGCTTTGGGTAAAATAAAAGATGAGGAGGTATAGTATGAAAAAAATTGTTGTGGTGCTGATGTCGATTCTGGCAATGCTGGTGGCGGCTTGCGGCGGCAGTAATGCCGAAGCTATTTCTACTGATAATGGAGGGAAAATTATGCAGAGTGAAAATAAAACTAACAGCAGTAAGGCTTTGGTCGTGTATTATTCGCGGTCAGGTAATACCGAGGCTCTTGCCAGAATGATCGGTAATGAAACAGGTGCGGATATGTTCAGGGTGACTACTGTCACGCCATATCCTGAAGCTTATAGGGAAACTACTGAAGTTGCCAGAGCCGAACGTGATAATAACGCGCGTCCTGCAATTAACGGACGTGTAGAAAATATGGCGGATTACGATGTCGTTTATATCGGCGTGCCTAACTGGTGGAGCACGATGCCGATGCCGATGTTCACTTTTTTAGAGCAGTATGATTTGTCCGGCAAAACTATCGTACCGTTCGTTACTCATGGCGGCGGTGGCGTAGCTAATTGTGTCAGCGATCTAAAGAAAGCTGTTCCCGGAGCTACAGTGCTGGATGCATTGGTAGTCAGCGGCGGCAGCGCGCAAAATGCCCAGAGCGATGTCAGTGCCTGGCTGAAACGCTTGGGTTTAGTAAAATAAAATATCATTTCCTGACAGTAAAAACAGAGAGTGCTTTTTGAGCCCTCTCTGTTTTGTTATATCCATATTTAAATATATTCTTTTTTCAGGTATTCTAAAAATTTTTCAGAGGCTTTGGAAAAGGTTTGATATTTTTTCCAGACAATATCAAGCCCAACTTCAAGTGTTGGTTCTAATGGGCGAAAGCAAAGCGGGCTGTCGTCATATGATTTGATGATTCTGTCGATGCTTAATGCATAGCCGACCCCTTCTTCTACCATAAGGGAAGCGTTATATAAAAGATTATAGGTAGCGACGATATTCAGATTGCTTTTTTCCTAAATCCAATGACACAGAAATAAGGCGACATAGCCAAGTGGTAAGGCATGGGTCTGCAAAACCCTGATTCCCCAGTTCAAATCTGGGTGTCGCCTCCAAATAAACGGTAAGTATCATTTGATGCTTGCCGTTTTTATTTTTTGCTTTTTCACGCTTTGGTCTGTCCTGAATTCTTGACAAGTTTCCGTCGCTGAATTATAATATTTTTAAAGCTTAGTTGTACTTCGCGTGTGCAGCTTTATTGCGATAGTTTAATATCGGGGGTGTCGGCGCAAAAGCCGGCTGAGATTAAGGATAAATGCTCCTTTGACCCTTTAACCTGATACGGATAATGCCGTCGTAGGTAGTATAATCTCAGCCTTACGGTATTTTCATATCGTAAGGCTTAATTTTTTTGAGAGGGATTGATATTGTGGAAAAAAGAAATTCTACAAAAAGACTTACAGAAAGCGCATTGCTTCTTGCAATAGCTGTGGTATTGGAACTCGTTTCAAAGCTTTTGGGACTTGAGCTTCCGTTCGGAGGAACAATAACGCTTGCAAGTATGTTCCCGGTAGTTCTCATTTCTTACAGATACGGTGTGAAATGGGGGTTACTCAGCGGCTTTACCTATTCACTTTTGCAGATGATAATGGGTGCTAAGGTGGTTTCAGCTATGTTCCTGCCGGGCGAAGACCAAATGGCTGTTTGGCAGGCAATATGCGTTTGCCTTCTTGACTATGTGCTCGCTTATACCATACTCGGCGTCGGCGGTATGTTTAAGGGCAAATTCAAAAAACCGGCATTGGAGCTTGCACTCGGCGTATTTGTCGCCCTGCTCTTAAGGTATATTGTTCATATTATATCGGGTGCGATATTCTACGGAGCATGGGCCGAATGGTTCTTCTCTCAGGAGGGCTTCTATAAGATAGGAGAGAGCATACTCGGCAAATATTCCGGTACGGCTCTGTCGATAGTTTATTCGGTATTCTATAACGGCCTTTATATGGTTCCGGAAATAATCATAACAACCGTTGTGGCAGCTATTCTCGGTAACGTTCCGCAGATAACCGGAGTTAAAAATCCGAAAAAAGATAAATAACAAACGCTTGACAAATTTTTTAACTGTAATTATAATATAAACCACAATCGAAAAGATCGCCTTTAAAAACTGTGAAGGAAACAAGACGGTTACCGTGAGTTTCAGAGAGCTGCCGTGTGGTGAAAGGCAGTACCAAGTATCCGTGTATAACTCGTTCCGGAGTTTCATAGCTGAAGTCATAGGCTGTGACGGCAGACACCGTTATATGTCAGGTCTTGTTGGAGACCGCAGAGGGCAGCCTCGGCTGCCGAATTAGGGTGGTACAGCGTGGTTTTTACTTCGCCCCTATCTTCTTCAGAGATAAGGGCGATTTTTTGTTTTGTAAAGACTGCGCTTTATTTTTTGTATTTTTCGCTGTGCTGTCAGTCTTTGCAAAGCAAGCTATATGATTGGAGTACTTCATAGGAGAAATAATTATGAAAACAAACAAGTACATTCCTTTTGAACCTATCGACATTCCGGACAGAACTTGGCCGTCCAAGACCATAAAAGAGGCGCCTGTTTGGTGCTCTGTGGATCTCCGCGACGGAAATCAGGCTCTTATAGACCCCATGAACCTTGAGCAGAAGCTTGAGATGTTCAAAACGCTTGTAGACATCGGCATAAAGGAAATTGAGGTCGGCTTTCCTTCCGCATCGGAGACGGAATATGAAATTCTCCGCACGCTTATAGACGGAAATTATATTCCGGACGATGTGACAATTCAGGTGCTTGTGCAGAGCCGCGAGCATCTTATCAAAAAGACCTTTGAGGCTGTAAAGGGCGCAAAGAACGTTATAATACACTTTTACAATTCCACATCGACTCTTCAGCGCAAGGTCGTATTTAAAAAGGATATGCCGGGCATTATCGATATTGCGGTAAACGGCGCAAGACTTATTAAAAAGCTGTCGGATGAGCTTATGGAAACGTCCGACATAAACATACGCTATGAATATTCGCCGGAGAGCTTTACCGGTACCGAAATGGATAACGCGGTTGAAATATGCCAAAGAGTTTTGGAGGAGCTCGGCGCAACGCCCGAAAACAAGGTCATACTCAACCTTCCTTCAACCGTTGAGGGCAGCACGCCGAACGGTTATGCCGATCAAATAGAATATTTCTGCCGTCACCTTAAAGACCGTGACAGCGCCGTAATCAGCCTTCATCCTCACAATGACCGCGGTACTGCTGTCGCAGCTGCCGAGCTCGGTCTTCTTGCAGGTGCCGAGCGTATAGAGGGAACTCTTTTCGGCAACGGTGAGAGAACCGGTAATGTGGATATAGTTACGCTTGCTCTCAATATGTATACGCAAAATGTCGATTGCAAGCTTGACTTTCACGACATCAACCATATTAAAAAGGTATATGAGGACGCCACAAATATGAAGGTAGGTCCTCGCCAGCCGTATGCCGGTGAGCTTGTTTTTACCGCTTTTTCAGGCTCTCATCAGGACGCCATAAACAAGGGTAAGGCGTTTATGCGTGAGAATAATCCCGACAAGTGGGAGGTTCCTTATCTCCCAATAGACCCGGCAGATGTCGGCAGGGAATACGAGCCGATAATCCGTATAAACAGTCAGTCCGGCAAGGGCGGTGCCGCGTATATTATGCAGGAATACGGATTTGCGATGCCTAAGGCCATGCACCCCGAATTCGGAGCGGTCGTTCAAAAGTCCTGTGATGAAAAGGGTAAGGAACTCAGAGCCGATGAGGTATTTGAGCTGTTCTGTGAAGAATATCGCAATGTCTGCGGACCTTATAAGCTTCTCAACCATAAATTCAGCGAAGAAAAGCTTGAGAGCGAGTCTCGCACCAGGGTGCATTTTACGGGTACCATAAAATATAACGGAAACGAGCCGGTATCTATCGAGGGCGTCGGTTCAGGCCCCATAGAGGCGTTCTTTAACGCTCTGTCGCACGTGGGAATCACAGGGTACAAATTCAAGAACTATGCGGAGCACGCAATTTCAATCGGCGCGGACGCCAAGGCCTGCTCCTATATCGAGCTTGAAGCTCCCGACGGCAAGGCCGTTTTCGGCATAGGCATTTCACACAACATAAACTATGCTTCAATAAAGGGCATTTTGTGTGCCATAAACCGTTGTCAGCCGAATGTTGTGCGCGAGCCGCAGCAGCCGATATTTGAGAAAAAACAATAAGCTTTTGCGGCAAAGACATTTTATCTGAACACAATTCAGCGTTTTATATGTTCGCTTTATTCGGCAAAACGTGCCGCGAGCGGCAGGAAAGGATATGGAAGTAATATGAGAGAACATAATATTGTAGTATTAAAGGGCGACGGTATCGGCCCCGAAATAGTCGACGAGGCTGTAAAAGTGCTTGATGCAGCAGGAAAAAAGTACGGCTTTAAGATGAATTATGATTATGAGCTTATGGGCGGCTGTGCCATAGACGAGACGGGTGAGCCGCTTCCGCAGAAAACCGTAGATGCCTGCAAAAAGGCGGATTGTGTGTTTTTGGGAGCGGTAGGCGGTCCTAAGTGGGACGGCGTTCCCGGCAACAAACGCCCCGAGGCGGGGCTTCTCGGAATACGCGGTGCACTCGGCCTTTATGCAAATCTCCGTCCTGCAAGAATATTTGCCCCCTTAAAAGAAGCGTCGCCGATTAAAGACAGCATAACCGAGGGTAACCTTGACATAATGATAGTTCGCGAGCTTACCGGCGGAATTTACTTCGGAGAGCGCGGTACGGGTGTCGAAAACGGCGAGGAATACGCTTATGACACCGAAAAGTACACCGTTTACGAAATTAAGAGAATTGCGAAAACCGCTTTTGAAATGGCAATGAAGAGAAGCAAAAAGCTCACAAGCGTTGACAAGGCAAATGTGCTCGATTCGTCAAGACTGTGGAGAAAGACGGTTATCGAGATGTCAAAGGACTATCCTGAGGTAGAGCTTAACCATATGTATGTTGATAATTGCGCCATGCAGCTTGTACGCAATCCAAAGCAGTTTGATGTTATAGTTACGTCGAACATATTCGGCGACATTCTCTCGGACGAAGCGTCTATGATATCGGGCTCGATAGGAATGCTCGCTTCCGCTTCGCTCTCGGACGGAAAATTCGGACTCTATGAGCCGATACACGGCTCCGCGCCGGATATTGCCGGCTTCGGCGTCGCAAACCCGCTTGCCACCATACTCTCCGCAGCCATGATGCTCAAATACTCTCTTGATGAGAGCGAAGCTGCGGCGGATATAGAAAACGCGGTAAACGCGGCACTCGAAAAGGTTCGCACTCCCGATATATACAAAGACGGATTTAGAAAGGTATCGACTTCGGGTATGGGCGACGAGGTTATTAAGCGCCTTTAATAAAAAGCAGAATATTGCTTCGGCGGCTCCGTTTTTACGGAGTCGCTTTTTAATTTGTGAACAAAAACTGAATTTATCGTATTTTGTTTGAAATATCATAAAGTAAGTGTTAATATATAGAGGTATTGTACTTGTTTGGTACAACGCCGTAATAATTTGCAAGGAGGATTTTCCCTTGGACGAAAATAAAGACAAGACTTTATCCGGCGGAAACGACGAGAGCTACGGCTCAACATTTGACCGCAATACCGAGGATGTCAAAAAGGAAATGGAAGAGCTTGCGGCTACATTTCAGCGCGAGCTTGACAAAACCAAGGCGGAGGCAGAGGAAAAAGGCGAGCTTATACAGGAGCTTGAGGATATCCCCGAGGCTTCGACCAGAAATGATGACGAGGAGCCTTCGGAAGCCGAGCTTTGCGAATGCTGCGGTGAGAAAAGGCGCGGCACAAAAGCCGACCCCGATTCGCCGTATTGTGAAGAATGTGATCTCGGTCTTCGTCACTATCCGTTCAGCTTCTTAAATATATTCTTTGTCGTTGTTGTTATTGCGCTTGTTTTTTACAGCGGCTATGTATTTGCGGGGCGTATGGGCGTTTTAAACGATGTCTATAAGGCAGATAAATATGTTTCGCAGAAGAAAATGGATTCAGCCGTTACCGCATATGAGGATACGGTTTCTGCAATGGAGAAGGCAGGTATAAAGGGCGAGCTTGTGTATAAGCGCCAAATAATGGCAAATTACAGCATAGGCTACCTTCAGGATATTGACTCTATGAGCGGCAATATAAATTCTTGGGAGCTGTCTCTTCCGCACTTCAGAAGCGTTAAAAAAGCAATGGGCGAGTCGGCGGATTTTATAGCCACCGTGCGCAAGGCTTATACAATACTTACAAAGTATGATGTCAACGATCCTTCGGATTTCCCGTATGACGACGCTATGGCGGCTTTGGTGTCGCTTGAGAGCGAGCCTTATACCGAGGATACAACGGCAGATACTTCGTCCGCGACGACGTCATCCGTTAAGGCCACGCAGTATAATAAGGCCATGGTATATTACTATGAATATTATATATCGGTAATCTGCAATAAGGATAACGACGAACAGCTCAAATACCTTGAAAAGATCAAAGAAGAATATCCTCAGTATATTTGGCTTTACGGTTCGGCCCTCGGCGATCTTTACGCAAAAACAGGCAAGGACGTCACCGAAATCTGCGATAAAATCCGCAGCAATAATTCCGAGGACCCGTCGCCGGATCTTATTGAAATAGAAAGCCTGCGCATAAAGGGCGATTATGACGCGGCAATAGCGAAATGTGAAGAATACGCTTCATCGGATGACTGCACGGTCAAATATGAGATTTACCGTCAGGAGGCACTTTGCTATATCCTCAAGGACGATTACGACACGGCTTTAGAAACGGCGAAAAAGGCTTATGACGATAACGGCCGTTCTCTTGAGGTTATAGATACCTTGGCACTTTGCGCTGTTTTGAAAAACGATGATGCCACATACAGCAGCATGGAATCGCTTTTGGACGGCAGCGGCTACAGCCTGTCCGATAAGGTTACCGGCTTTAAGGCAGGTACCGTTACGCTTGATGATATTCTTTTGAAAGGAGCTTATGACGTAGAATGAGAGCAGTATATCTTACAGTAAAATATATAACCATCGTCGGTACGTTCCTTCAGGGCTTTTTTGAGCATCTCTCATGTCGTATGTATGATGTTCTGATAGAGGACGGCAGATATTTGAGATCAAATGAGATGTGCGGGCATATAGAGCATGAGCTTATCAAAAAAAGAGGCACCGCATTCGGTGTGTGCTTCTTCCCGTTCCTTTTCAATTTGCTGATAGGTCTTATTCTGACCGCGGCAGGCTCGGTAAATATTTTCTATCTCGGTGAATTTTTTATGAGTGCCGATTCAAAAGTACCGAATTTCCCGAACTTCTTATTTCTGTGGGTCGGTATTTCGTGTCTTACCAATCTGTTCCCGCAGATAGAAGACGCTCTTACTCTCAAAGAGCAGATTTACGGCAAGGGCAAGTCAAATCTCTTTGTGAAAATAATCGCCGCGCCGATATTCGCCGTGCTGTATGTCGGCTCATATCTGCAGAGCGTCGGGCTTACGCTTGTCACGTCTGTGGTATTCTCGCTGTTTATGCCGTCGATTCTCGGCACGTTTATACCTCAGCTCTACAATGCCATAGCAGGCTGATCGGCATTACAGTATATATTATGCTAAACGGGAAGTGTTTTTACACTTCCCGTTTTTGTTGTATAAAATATTGTAAAGTGGTAAAACCAAAGCGGTGATAAAAATGAAAAAAATTATAACGGTAATTGTTTTGTGCCTTGCGCTTGCGTCATGCGCAAAAGAGAACAGCGGCGGCACAGAGCCTTCGACGCAAGATGTAAGTACGAGTGCAGCACAGGAAACGGAAGTGCTGTCGGATTTTGAGACCGAGACGGAAACAGAAATTGAGAAGCAGTCAACGGCAGAGGTTAATGCTCCGCCGACGGCCGCCGACCCTCAAAAAACGAAGGTAACGCAAAAGACCGTAAAGCCTACGCAAGAGGAAAGAAAAACTCGGACAGAGACTTCGCCTAAGACGACAGCCGTTCCTGAGCCGACTGTCGTAAAGGGGTTTGAACGCGAGATGCTCGAGTTGTGCAATCAGCAACGTCGCGCGAACGGAAAACCCGATCTTGCTCTTAACAATACTCTGTGTGAAAATGCTGCGGTAAGAGCCGAGGAAATTTCAAGGAAAAACTGCTTTTCACATACAAGACCCGACGGCACAATGTGCTTTACCGCGGTTACGGTCAATTATATGACATGCGGTGAAAACATTGCTTACGGTACGCGGTCTGCTTCGGCGACGGTGACTGCGTGGATGAATTCTCCCGGGCATAAAGAGAATATTCTCTCGGAGGATTTTACGGAGGCCGGCTTCGGCTGCTATGAGGTGAGCGGAGTAAGGTATTGGGTTCAACTGTTTATAGGATAGGCCTATGAGCTGCTTTTTGTACGTGCAAAAAGCAGCTCGCGTGCTTATTTGCAAAATACGTGTGCGCCTATGGTCTGTATAACGGGTCTTGTGCGTATCCACTTGTTTGAAGTCTTTGCCGGATTATAGTAGTATATGGCACCGCCCGACGGATCCCAGCCGTTTATTGCGTCCTGAGCCGCCTTCCTTGACTGTGCCGTAGGCTCTGTGCTCCAGTTGCTGTCGTTTACACAGGAAAATGCTCCGGGCTGGTAGACCACTCCGGCTATTGAGTCCGGAAAAGACGCGTGCTGAACGCGATTTAGAACAACCGCACCTACTGCAACCTGACCTATATACGGTTCGCCTCTCGCTTCGGCTGCAATCACCTTTGCAAGCAGGTATATGTCGCTCGAGCTGTATTGTCCCGATGACGCAGAACCGATTCCGAGTGCCGACAGTGTTTTCGGACCCGCAATGCCGTCGACAGTAAGACCTGCGGATTTTTGAAACTTCTTTACCGCGTCTTTGGTAAGTGTGCCGTAAATACCGTCAACGGATCCGCTGTATATTCCTTTAGATTTCAACTTGGTTTGTATCTGTCTGACCTCTTCGCCGCGAGAGCCCATTTTTGATAAAACTTCGGTGCTGTGGCTTGCACTCTGCTTGTATACCGCTATCGAGCCTACGGCAAAAAGCAGCACGGCGGCAAGACACACGGCTAACATCTTTTTGAATTTTGCACCGGGAGAATTCATCTTCATAATAATTTACCGACCTTTTATCTGTTTAAGTGCTCGCTTACGGAATTATTGTTTTCATGTGTGACACTTTTATACACATAAATTGTGTGTCACAAAAAGACATATACTAAATATTGACAGACAAAATCTGTTTTGAAAAAAATTTGACTTTTTTAAAAATAAGTGTTGACTTTTGGGTTGCGCTGTGATATTATATCAAAGCTGTCGCGAGAGACACAGAAACAAAATTGAACAGAACGCTTGATAATTCAACGTTTTTGATTAAACAGTTTGAAAAAAAGCACTTGACAATTTCGTTAGCTTATGTTATTATATAAGCCCTCCGATAATCACGGAGAACAGCAAATGGACCTTGAAAATTAAACAACGACAAGAAACAAGGAACCCTGAGATTCTAAA